>JACKQG010005905.1_pt1 | contig 13241 bp, 16 predicted proteins | sample 8237621 | NCBI WGS metagenome assembly JACKQG01 (sample SAMN15677084, study PRJNA649215) | marine metagenome | biome: marine; feature: Black Sea; material: saline water; isolation source: suspended particulate matter (SPM) from the Black Sea western gyre | collected 2013-06-09/2013-06-10 | depth...
ATTTTAGGAGATTTTGCCACCTTTTTTATTGAATTTTATGAAATATTCGGGTTAGGCTTATTATCTGCAATTTGTATGCTATCTGTTGGACATATTTTTTCACACAACCCACACGAATCACACGTTTCATCCGTTCTAAAATCTTTCCAAAAATTACTGACGCCTAACCATTTGAACAAATAATAATCTTTATAGAAAGCAAATTTACTATATGTGGATGGATAATTAAAAGCATGATGGTGAAGCACACCATCTAGAATGTCTTGTGCTATTTCCTTTGCATTAATTACGCCAGTATTGATTATCAATTGCGCCTCTTCTTTTGATGGCGGGTTCATTAATACTGTCCAATTTATAGGCATTTGAATAACTTTACTATAAGTTACATTAAGCCTTTTCTTTTTCAAAATTTCAGTGCTTTCTTTAACAGAAAAACCTGATTCGTCTGAGTCACCTGCTGTAATCAATATAAAAGTATTTATTGGACTTTTAAATATAGGCAAATTTAATAAATATTTCCTACATATTCGTGGAATTCCAAACGCATAAACTGGAAAACAAAATCCAATTAAATCGGCTTCTTCGTTTATATTGGATTTGTCTGTAATAGAAGAAAGTGTGGCTTTATTGCCGTTTTGAATAAAGATTTCTTTACACGTATCTAAAATTTTATATGAGTTGCCGGTTCCTGAAAAATATTTTAACGCTACATTCATAATATTTCTTTCTTTCTTTTCATCAGAAATTTAACCCGGGTTTCCGGATCATGAAACCGTTTGAAATAATGGGTCAGCGTCGTAACGCTGAATATCGTATTGACCGCCGGAATCCGGATCAGCATCCAGAATATCCAGTAGGATAAAAAAAGAGCCGGTATATAGTATAGCGCTTCAACCAAAAGCATGAGCCAATAGTTGTTAATCCCTAAAAAGCGCCCTATGGCAATGGTCAGCCCCGTTGTTATATTTGCGAACACAGGGACAGCCATGATAAAGGTTAGCAGAAAAATCCAGGAGTGCCCAGCCTCAACCGCCTTTTTCCTACAATACCCCATGCATCGCATACAGTTTTCGCAGTGATAGGTCCAGAAGGGTCGCTTCTTGCCAAAGAAGGGTTTCATTTCAATGGCATGGTTTGGGCACATTTTTGCACACATCCCACAGGACACACAATTGTTGTTAGCAAACATGATTTTAGCCATGCCTGTTTTAGCGTAAATCAGATAGAGAATTGGAAATATCGGAATCAACCAGAATAAAAGGCTTGCCCATATGCCTTCATACAGGTTATTCAGGGTAAACAGCACCCGCTTGCCCACCATCACACGGGACATGAAAAACTCAATTTTCCTTTTGGATTTTTTACAAATACCGTTCACGGCATCAAGCGTAAGGCTGGGATGAAAATTGTTCATGTTGGCTGCCATGTCCAGACTGAAAAATCCCCGGATATCATACCCCTTGAACAAGAGGACCAATGCGGCAAAGAAGTTTGCAAAACCGGCTGCGCCCGGTATCTTTACAGGTCCAATCCATAAAGCACCTCGGGTGGCAATGCTTAGAACCTTTGCTTTTTTTTGCAGGGGCATTTTGAACAGAAATTTGATCATGGACCAAGGTGGCATAAATCCGTGCGTGGGAAACAAGACAGTTGTCAATTGACGGCCGGAATGTTTAAAATCTTCTTGCCAGTCAGCATCTTCGATAAATTTAAGCCGGGTTTTAATTCCGTTTTTTTCAAAAAGGTCTTCTATCCACCGCGCCACCCGAAAGGTATTGCCAGTACCGCTTAAAACATAGAGCAATGAGGTGTCGAATGATTTCATTTCATATCCTTTTTACTCTTATTCCACCACAAAACCATACCACATTTTCTGCTAAAATTATTACACCGTAAGTTTTTATAAAAATTAACCCCCAAAATCATATGTTATTCTGCCCTTATCTTGTTGCAACAGCACAGTGAAAGGTTGATTTGCCTTTCACTCTTGATTCGATACTTACATCGGATGTAAAACCGGCATTAATCAAAAGATCTATAACATCGCTTTTAGAATAAAGTTGAAATACATTTCTATTTAAATTCCTTCGTTCCAACTGGTCAATGTCCTCGAAAGCCACAACAAATTTGCCCCCGGGTGATAGAAGGCCTGCTATTTTTTTTGCCGTATTTTCAGGTTCTGGCCAGAAATATATGGTGTTTACACTACATATTTTGGTGAATTTTTTATTTTTAAATGGCATCTCATCGAAATTACACGCCAGAATCTGTACTTTACCGTCTGCAATATATTTTTTGTTTTTTCTTTGAGCAATTGATACCATCGTATTTGAAATGTCGATCCCCTCAATACACCCGTGATTGATTTTCCTGGCCATTTCATAAATTAATTTCCCGGTTCCAAAACCAATCTCAAGCACATGGTCATTTGCTTGTATCGACATAAGTTCATTCACGAATCCATTCAAATAAGCGTTGCCTTTATCAAAGATAACAGACATTATGAGGCGTCCGAATATTCCGGATGGATTTTTTGCCTGTTCAGATAAAAATGTTGAAAAACTCATGATCAATATGCTTCCCATTTTATTTCAATATATAAGTTCACCGGGAATAGGCAGTTTGTCGACCTACGGTGCAAAGGTGTTCGTATTTTTTTATTTAGATATTCAAAATTATATATGCGATAAACAGTACCCCAATAATTAAATTCCCGCGATTTTTACTTTTTCATGTAATTCCGGTTTGGAGACAAGCTTACTTAATATCGCTTTGGATATATCTACGGCAACTATTTTTTTTACGAGAGGTGCAACTTGAGAACGAATCAAACCCGTCCCTGCACCAAAATCCATTATATGCATCTGACCATGCAAAAAAATATATTCCAATATTGATGGCCCAATAGCTGATGAAAGCATCTTTCTCGTCTCATTAGCATCGAAATCCTTGGCACCTTCATTCATTAAGTCAGTCATTTATTATCTCCTGTAGGTGAGTTTTTAGTCCATTCAAATTCCATTTGTTTTGCAGTTCGAAGGGCAAGATTTTCATTTGCTGCACGTGAAATTAAATATAAACTCATATCGATTCCAGCAGAGATGCCTGCCGCAGTAACTACTGAACCTTCGTCTACCCACCTAACATTTTTCTTTATTTTAATATCCGGAAACATTGCGTGAAGATCGTTAATATCCTCCCAATGTGTTGTTGCACATTTGGATTTAAGAAGCCCTGATTGTGCTAATAAAAAAGAACCTGTGCAGACAGACGCCGTTATCTCAGCTATGTCCGAAGATGTTTTAATCCATGAGATAACAGTTTCATTTTTCAAGTCATCAGATACAATTCCACCAGGAATAATAAGTATGTTCATTTCTGGATGATTCTTTATGCTATAGTGAGGGATTACCTGGAGGCCTCCTCTGGCAAGTATAGGTTTAGTATCCTCTGCTACAGTGAAAACATTAAACAATTCATCTGACCCAGGTTTCATTCGACCATTAACTCTTGAAGCTGTCGAAAAAACTTCAAATGGTCCTGCAAAATCGAGTACTTCAATTTCATTGTAAAGATATATTCCCACGTTAATTGTCATAAATAAAACCTTTCATATTTTGTTCAATATAAAAATAATAATGCTTAAAATTGGAGAGCATTTATAGAAACTTTTAACTCATAACGATGCAGTTCACAGGCCACGAGTTTACGAGCGGTCCTTGTGCAACTGTTTTGTTATGTAGTTTTATCTTCTTTGTATATGTTCTTTTCCGCCAATATCCATTTTAAAAGTATCGTTGAGTATCCCTTCGGGGCATACGGTTGTACATGTCAAACAGTATATGCATTCGGTCGAGAGCACTCTCTCACCATTATTGACGTACTCCGTGATGTTGATATCCATTAGACATGCCTTGACGCAATTACCACATTGTGTACACTTTTCCTTGTCACCTTCAATTTTAAGAAAGGAAAACCTGGATGTAAATTTCAGTATGACGGTTATTGGGCAAAGATATTTACAAAAAGCTCGATTATCCTTGAGTGTAAATGCAAGAATGAATGCAGAGGCAAAATAAAATGTATTCCCGGCAACGAGCCATGCCAACTCTGAATTACTCATTGGGATGGGACGATATTGATAAAGAAACCAAAATGCCAGGACCAAGACAAGGCTGAGCCCAAAATGAAAGAAGAATTACTAAAGGCGCCCTTAGCTTTTTAAATTTCCCTATATGCTGGTCCATAGTTTTATATTCCTATTGTATGTTTTGTGTGTACCCTATAACCTGCATCACCGGCTGCTGCCCGGGATAGCGGATGTACCCAAATCTCTGATCTTGGACGTCCACCACTATGTCTCTCAGTAAATCCCCGGAATCAACCGATAGCGCACGCGTTGTGTATAATCTCGATAGCCCGGCAACTCTTCCTGTAAAGTCTGGTCTTCAAGTACGATTCTAATCACCGCGATGATGGTTGCCACCGCCGCAGGTATCATACTCCATACCGAACCCAGAGCAAGAACAATACCGAACAGTGGAACAATACTTCCGGCATAACCTGGATGCCGTACAAACCGGTACGGACCAGTATCACACACCACATGCCCTCGATCTGTCTGAATACGTACCACACTGGAGAAGAAGCGGTTCTCTACAAAGGCCCATGCCGCGAAGGAGTAACCGAACGCGATAAAAAGGAATCCAACCACGCTGAGCCATAGCGGAAATTCGGGGGACCAGTTGAAGCGATGGTCCAACCCAGCCACAATGACCATAGGGAACACAAGGCTCACCGCCATCAGTGGCGCAAGCACTTTATCCCAGGCCTTTGCGGTTTTGATCTTTTCAATATTTTGCCTTTCGGCTGTTAATCCGGGATGTCGTTGTTCCGCCCACATGCGCCCACCAATACCAGCGGCCAAGATCAGTATGGAATATAGCCATGCCTGCCACCAGCCGAGGTCTCCACCGCATATAAATAAAATCAGCGGGATTAGGAGATACACCACAACTAATCTGATCCACTGACGAGGAGATACTGTATGAGCTGCCTCTTCACTAACCGTCTTCGCTGACATGTCATCCCCCAAAATAAAATGGATTTGAGTGTGTGCAACACGAAAATCACCGGTGAAATCCGGTGCATTATTCTTGTTGGATTTAAGTATAGTGTCTGTTGAATCAAACTCTTGAATCTCGTGACATATATCGATTTTTGATACCGAAAATTTTGGACTCAGAAATAACTTTGAACCCGAATTTTTCATAAAAGCGAACATTTTTATCCACATCCGTCTCAAGATATGCTTTTGCCATACAGGCATCCACCTCCTTGCAGAAACGCTCCATCAACATGGATCCGATACCCAATCCCTGATGAGAAGGCAGTACACCAATCGGACCAAGATGCCAGTGTTGACCCTTCGGCTCGTGATGGGCCCACTCAGTGTGCCAGACAGATTTCCGCCATTCAACATCATTTTCATCTATTGGATCTTTGGGATTATCAACAGGTTTATACCCCTCACACGACTTCATCCGCATCACCCCGATAATATCTTGTTTTTCCTTTGCCAGAAAAACGATGCCGGGTAAATGGGTGAAAAGGCCGAAAAACATTTTTTCAATTTCCCGGCGTTCGTTTTCACCTTTACCCTGTAAAACAGCGACATGAAGCTTCGCATCAAGCATGGCAACACTGAGAATTCTTGCTGATTCATTGAGCTCACTGATTTCCATCAAGGAAATTTTTGTGTCTTTCATGTTCATTCCTTTTTAAAATCTTTTTTTATTCAATCGTAATCTTCATGATAACGGTTGGATCTTAATCATATTAATCAATATACCTGAACTCAGCCAGCTTCCTTTGAGGCATTTGTTTAAATCGATATTTTGAATAGCCCATGGTAATGCTTGCATACACTTCCCGATCCTCAGGAAGATCAAGAAGCTTTCTTGTCTCGGGTGCCATATTGCATGCAGGTGGAATCAAATCATTAAAACATGTCCCAATGCCCTCTACCTGGGCCATCATTATGGCGTGGAAAGCTGAAACAAGACAATTTTCTGCACCCATTGGTTCAAATATCGGACTGTGAAACAGCATCAATGCAGGACAGTCTCTTAAAATTTCATTACTTTTTCCTTGTTTATACCAATGGATGTACCATTTCATACCCGGCATAACAAAATCAAGTAATGCCATGAACTTGTTTTTGCCGATCTGACGTTTAATAAAAAAGCGGGCAATCGGATTTTTAAGGCTTTTTTCAAGATCTTCGTAAATCTTATAAACATGTTCAGAAAAAATTGAAAGAATTTGTGGATTATCAATAACAATAATCCCTGTGCTTCTGCTTGCTGTACCGGTTGGGGCCCGATGGGCTGCTTCAACTATCTGTTGGATTTTGTCACGGGAGATGCGTTTATTTTTATACCGTCGAATGGAACGGCGCTGGGAAAAAAGTGAAAGAAGTTGATCACTATGAATACCCGATTCCTTAAAAGGAATGAAATCTTCTGATTTCAAACCATTCACCTTTATGCAGCTGCTTGGACAGACTGCAGCACAATGGCCGCATTTCATACATAGATGGCTTCGTTCAGGAGAAACGATAACATTTTTTTCATCATTTTGGGTGATGGTTTCCATGATGTGTCGAGGACAAATATCACCACAAAACCCACAACCAGTGCACAGATTTTGATCAATGTTAACTATCATTTCCAGCACTCCTTTTAAAAATTAACATTAAAAATTATCTATACGCCTTCATTTGTAAAGAAGTGGTTTTAATTCTTCCCATGTTTTCCCGGCAGTTAAGAAATGGTTGTGTTCTATTTCATCCACAAATACCCAGACATGGGCCGGATCATAACCAAGATTGATTGCAACGATTTCATTTATTTGCTTCATCGTTTTTTCAATAGCCTCTTTTGAACTTCCCTTCATAGTCTTTATCGTGATCAATGGCATTTGAATCTCCTTTAATAATGTCGTTAATAATCCTTGTTTGAATTGTAATAAAAAATCAACTGTCCTATTCAGAATACGCCTTGACATTAAAATTTTCTATTGGCATTATTGACAATATTATTGGTAAAAATGACATTTGAAATTTACTTTAGGTAAAACTATGAAAAAAATTGCTTTTGTGGCCTCTGACTCTTCATCCATTTCCGGTATCACAGGAGGCCTGGAAATATTTAAAGTTGCCAACCTTTTAAACCGCATTCAAAACCCTGGTAAACCAAATCGGTTTGAATGCTCTGTGATTGCATTCGCTAAGGGATCTTTTACAATAAGCCCGGGGCTGGTATGTGAGTTTTCAAAAGGATTGTCCATGGAAGAACGATATGATGCCATTATCCTCATTGGGTTCATATATAAAGATATTTCTCAACTGATTAAAAAAATAGATTCATCAAAAGAAGCAGTCTCCTGGATCCTGAAACAGTATTTGGCAGGTGCACTTATTGGTGCCAATTGCAGTGCCACTCTTTTGCTTGCCGAAACAGGACTTTTGGACAGAAAATCAGCCACCACCAGCTGGTGGCTGAACGCTTTATTTAAAAAACGATATCCCAAAATTAAACTTGAAATTGATTCACTAATAGTTGAAAACGAACGACTTATCTGTTCTGGAGCACTCACTTCCTATTTAAATCTTGCACTTTGTATCATTGAAAAATTTACGGATAAGTCCTTGGCATTGTCCTGCTCAAAAATGATGCTGATTGATATTAATAAAAATTCTCAGGCGCCTTATATCATGCAACAAAGATTACTGGATCTTTCCGATGATATGGTAACAAAAGCCCAGCATTGGATATATTCAAATTTTCAAAACAAAATTGATTTTCAAATGCTTTCAAATCATCTGGCAGTCAGTTATCGGACGTTCATTCGCAGATTTAAAATTGCAGCCGGTGAAACCCCGTCTAGATATCTTCAAAAATTAAGAATAGAGGCCTCTAAAGATCTTTTGGAAACAACGAACTTAAATCTGGAAACCATTATGGAAAGTGTAGGTTATTCAGACACCAGTTCATTTAGTCTATTATTTAAACGGTTGACTCACTTAACTCCTAAAGAGTATCGCAATCGGTTTTCAATGGATCAATTAATAAAACGCGAAAATTGAACCACCAAAATAACCAGTGAAATCTGGTTCATTTTGAATGTTGGAATCTTTTTCTATATTGCTCTTTTTGGCCCCGAAAAAGCAATTATTGGGCCGTTTCAAAGCACTTTTTTATTTTAACTGATTTAAATTATTACGTTATGCTTGGTCCGACTGTACCACCCATGTACATGTAAACCACGGATCTTAGGGCGGCGAATCGATTTCTTCATGACAGCAAGCTGCTGTGAAGGTCAAGGTTTTCAATTGCAAGTCGAGAGTTCAATTTGAATATCAAAATCATGATAAAAAATGTGAAAATTATAGTCTCCATAATGCTTGAGGTCTCTATCAGGCACTATCCGAATTGTCAATAATTTCAGTCATGACGAATAAATGCGAGGGACACCCCTTTCTCTTTCTTGACTTTTCAGGTTAGGGAACTTACAAATTTGCTGACCATTTTTAAAATTGCCTTCTCGTTTTTCCATTGGGCACGACTGTATTCTTTCCGATATGGATAAGCTGTAGTTACTATTACCATATCAAGATGATCCACCAAAACAATGAGTTGTCCACCATGGCCCCATGCAAAATTAACACGATGATTATCAATTTTTGCAGACCACCAATGATAGCCATACCCAATATCACGGAAATGCCCCACTTTTTTTTTAGGCCCTTCATTCACTGAATAGGTTTGAAGTGAATTTTTTACCCAATTTTCAGGAACGATCTGATTCCCATTGAACTTACCATTGTTGAGATACAGAAGTCCAAATTTGGCTGCATCACGTGCCGTAAGGTGTAGGCCACCACACCCTATATTGTTACCTTCCACGTCCTGAACCCATTCACCCACTTTCACACCAAGTGGCGTAAAAAGATTTTTTTCAGCAAATGCTTTAAGACTTATCCCGCTTGATCTGGCAATGATGAGACCTATCCAGTTGGATGTCATGTTACTATAGTGGAATCGAGTACCTGGATCGCTGGCGAGAGGAAATTTTTCTATTAAGGGGGGATAAAGACCAGAAAAAAGTCCATCAATTAAATCTGCATGTGTTTTTTCCCATGGATACCCTGCTCGCATTTCAAGCATTTTCCGTAGAGTTATCTTCTGCTTTCTCGGGTCGGAGATCTGGCTTGCTAATTCAGGGAAAAAGTCCAGCATTTTCTGATCTATATTAGAGAGGAGTCTTTGATCAAGTGCAATCCCGACAAGAGCAGATGTAAAGCTTTTTGTTACCGATGCCATAATGCTCTTCTGTTTTACCGATCCACTATTAAAGTAGCCTTCAGCAATCAAATAACCATTCTTGACCACCAGCAGGCTGTAGATGGTTTCTAATTTTCCCGCATTGCAATACAGCTTCGTTATAGTACCTGGATCAAGACCCTGTGCATCAGGAGTTGATACTTTCCAGTCGCTAACAGCTATCGGTGTATAATCAATTTTTGAATCCTCAGCCGAAGGCCCACACCCGACCAGAGATAGAAAAATTAAGATAAAATGTGTGAAAATATAACAATAGCGCTGAGAAAACATGATATTTTACAAGAAAGCCATTTCTGTGATGTTAATCGCGGTGCTGACCGGCGCCGTGCGGCGATCAAGCAGACGCAGTATGATTTATCGTTGTGTGGTCATCGAACTTGTTCGTTAACAGGAGGGCGCAGCCCTTCCTTGTTGAACCTGATGTTATGCAATTTTTAAATTTATTCTGGCATCTCTATTTTGTGTTTAGCTGCGTCACTTTCATTGAAATCTTGAGCCATAAAAGCAATTACATTTGTTTCATATTTTTTTAACGCCTTCCGTGGTGGCCATTTAACAAAGCCATTTTTTGAGGGCCAAATCTTAATCATAGTGCCAAATTTGAAATGCTTTTCAGGGAAAAAATCAAGCAACCGGACATGCATCACATAAATAAAAATTGGTCCTATTATAAAAGATATAGCTTGTGCATTTCGTTGCCGACCTTCTAATGGTGGAATCTTTCTCTCATCCATCATCGCACGTCTTTCAATCTGCGGGGTAACTCTTAAATTTTCATCTTTGTTCGCAAACTCTGCAGTAACTATTTTTAGTGCAATCCAAAACGCTATCTTTTGAATATCATCGTATGTAATCTCGATTTCCTTCCCACCAATCATATTTAAAAGCAGGGGCTTTGTTTCGTTCTCTACTTCCGACATCCATCCAGAATTACAATCTCGGCAAACAACCCTATTCTTTAGTGTGAATAAGTGTCCAGACCTTTCGTAAGTACCATCCTTAATCAATTTTTTATTTAAATGAGTTTGTGCTCCTCTTGTATGCTTCTCATCACCTTTACGCAGGTACATTTTCCCCAGCCAATAAGGCCAGTATTGCCATGAGCTTTCCTTCCGTAGTTTCATCAACTGCAACCTCCTTCAGAGGAGTATATGTAAACTTGGATTGAATGAATGAAATGCCATTGCTTTGATCTCGGAGTTCAATGTCAAATTTGATGACTGCCATTTCACCACTTATCAAAACGAACTGAATACGTGAGTCAGGATCGTGCAGAGTCGTTATCCACATTGTAGTGACGGGTGAATTAAATAGAACAGTCCCCGACATGTCCTCTCTAAAAATGCAGTTGTTTTCATTCACTCCGCTATCAGTGTAAACTAATTGGTACTGCCAATTATCTATCCATTTCAATTCCTCCACGGGGCATAGAAGAGGGAAAATTTTATCTAGCGGGGCCTTGATTGTTTCTTCATGAGTACAGATGATCCGTTTTGTTCGTAATTTATTCATGTTTGAACCTCCTCAGTTCCTGATTGGCCATTGCATTGGATTCAGGTAAACAAGCTAATGCCGAGCTAACCGGAACCCTTTTGCGTCCGAGTTCAGCGCCGGGTTATATTTTTATTCTGATTTCTCTGAGTTTTTTCCATGTTTTTTCGGAATACCAGATATTGACAAATTCTTGTATAGATTCCCTTTCCCTCCTGATCATTCTCTCTGCCACAGGTTTCCGCAAAAGTCCTTTTATGCTGCTGAAAGCAGCATTGTCTTTTCCACCGAGATCACGGGCTTTTCTTTCAGCCTCATTTATCAGATCCTCCTCGGAGGAGACCATATTAATCAATCCGAGTTCTATCGCTTCGCCTGCTGAATACATAGCCCCACTGTAAAGGATTGTCACCGCATTCTTCCATCCCGTGCAGAATCCGAGCATCTCCGCACAACCTGCAAAGACTGACGAACCGAAGCCTATTTCATTAAGTGATATTTTCGATCTGTCGGAAACCATTATCCGCCAGTCACATGCGGTGGCAAGCATGCATCCCCCGGCGATTGTGTGACCGTTCAATGCGGCAACAATCGGTTTGGAAAATAGAAACATCCGGGTATACAATTCGGTAAATTTCGTCAGATACCGAATGAAATCATCTTTCGGATAAGACAGAAATTCGGGGATATCAAATCCGAAAGAGAAAAATTTCCCCTGACCCGTCAGAATTACTGAAGCGGTTTCCCGCTCAGATTCCAAATCATTAAAACAATCATCAAGCTGCTCCACCATAATCTCATTTAAGGCATTCACTTTTCCCCTGTTTAAAGTGATTGTTGCAATATCGTCATTTTTCGAAACAGATATGAAATCCATAGTCTAATTTCCTTTTTCACGATCTCAATAAACAAATCAGGTTATATTTGATTCACGTTGTCAATATCAAAAAAATATAACACGAAAATCACCGGTGAAATCCGGTACATTTTTAAGTTGGGATTTTGAAACTTCTCAATAAACATTGGCCATTTTAATTAGCAAATCTTTATTCCGAATGAATAGAACGCTGAGATATATAAGTACAATGGTTATGCAAATTGCAGTTTAAGCTTTTTACCAAGGGCTACTGCAACGTTTTCCAGAGTTAGAAGCGTTATTGAAGAATTCTTAGGATCGAGCAGTCTATCGACTGAAGAACGGCTTGTTTTCATCATTTTGGCCAGAGCCGTTTTTGAAATATTACGTAATTCCATTTCCTGCTTGATCTGATAAGCAAGTATTCGTTTAATTGCTGTTGCTTCAGCTTCAGCCATCAAACCTTCTTCCTGAAGGAAATCATCGAAACTACTTCCGATATGTTTATCTTTCATTTTTAATCCTCCTGATATTCTTTCAATCTTGAAAGAGCTGTTTTTAACTCGTTCTTCGGAATTTTCTGTGATTTCTTAATGAAACCATGTAATAAAATCATGACATTTCCATCAACAGTGAATAAAACTCTGGCAATTCCATTTGGAACCTTTGATCTCACTTCCCATAAAAACGGTTTTATTTTTTCAACTAAAGGCATGCCAAGAGGCCATCCGAACTGAACTGTTTTAATATCTTCCCCAATTGCTTTTTTGTGAGCAAAGGACAATGATTTAAGCCATTTTCGAACAGGCTCCACTCCTGAAATCGCTTTATAGAAATGAACTTTTAATTTTATGGCATCATAATCCATATACAAAAGAGTACCAAAATTGGGGCAATTGTCAAATGCTTTTATTCGTTCATAATAATTGCAAGCATTTTGGAAATATTTTCATAGTCTTCATATCAAGGACAAATTCTAAATTTTGTAAGGATCTATATTTGTATAATTTCATGCTTAAACATAACTTGAAAATCACCGGCTCGCCCGATGCATTTGATTTGTTATAAGATGAAATCGGACTGGTAATTTTTTTTGTAATAAAGTATTTGTGACTTTCTTACGGTACAAATGATATGTAATTGAACTTTTTGTACGATGTATTCTTCACTGACTAATGTTGTTCCTTTGGGGTTAACATAATAGCTTCATAATCTCTACCCCCATAGAATATGTTCAGAATTCTTACCGCCTGTTGCTCTTCATCAACGACAAAAGCTACAACAGTTTTTTTATTGAGAGGATAAATTCTTAAATTTTTCATTAAGTCATTGCGTTGCTGCCCTCTTAGAGGTGCCATTTCCAATTTCTGACATTTAAGCCTAAGCTTTTCAATGAATGCCCAAGCTCTTTCAGGAAAGCCACTTTTCGTTGAAATATATTCATAGATATGTTCAAGGTCTTTAATTGCATCCGGCATCAAATAGAC
>JACKQG010005907.1_pt1 | contig 13237 bp, 15 predicted proteins | sample 8237621 | NCBI WGS metagenome assembly JACKQG01 (sample SAMN15677084, study PRJNA649215) | marine metagenome | biome: marine; feature: Black Sea; material: saline water; isolation source: suspended particulate matter (SPM) from the Black Sea western gyre | collected 2013-06-09/2013-06-10 | depth...
CAACAATCGGCGGCACATCGAGCGGACATGGAAGATAATCAACAATGGCATCAAGCAGGTGTTGCACTCCCTTATTTTTAAATGCAGAAGCACAAAGTACCGGAGTTATCTTCAGCTCGACAGTTCCACGCCTTATAGCTGCCTTGATCATCTCAATATCTATTTCTTCTCCAGCAAGGTACTTTTCCATAATCTTATCATCAAAATCAGAAAGCATCTCCAGCATTTTTTCTCTATACTCAAGCGCCAGCGGCAGCAACTCTTCTGATATATCAGACTCTACATACTCTGCGCCCAATGTCTCATCATCATAATAGTAGGCCTTCATCTTCACCAGATCGATAGGCCCCCTGAATACCTCTTCGCTTCCAATAGGGAGCTGCACTACCAGTGGATTAGCCCCTAACCTCTCAACCATCGACTTTACGCACATATAAAAGTCTGAACCCATTCTGTCCATCTTATTGATACAGGCAATCCTCGGCACACTATACTTATCTGCCTGTCTCCATACTGTCTCTGACTGAGGCTCAACGCCGGCCACAGCATCGAATACAGCTACAGCTCCATCCAAAACCCTCAGCGAACGCTCGACCTCAATAGTGAAATCAACGTGCCCGGGCGTATCTATTATATTAATTGTATTACCAAGCCATGCACATGTGGTTGCAGCTGAAGTAATGGTTATACCCCTCTCCTGCTCCTGCACCATCCAATCCATGACTGCCGTGCCCTCATGAACCTCGCCTATCTTATATGTAACTCCCGTATAGAAAAGTATGCGCTCGGTAACTGTAGTCTTACCTGCATCTATGTGGGCCATAATGCCGATATTTCTTGTATTTTTTAGATTATTTCCCACTTAAATACTCTCCCGTTACCACCTAAAATGCGCGAATGCCTTATTAGCATCTGCCATTTTATGAGTGTCTTCTCTCTTCTTCATTGCTGCACCTGTCCTGTTTGCCGCATCAAGCAACTCACCAGCCAGCTTTTCTCTCATCGTTTTTTCACCGCGTTTCTGTGAAAAACTTATTATCCATCTAAATGCTAGCGCGACTCTTCTGCTGGGCCTGACATCTATAGGCACCTGATACGTTGCACCGCCAACTCGTCTGGACTTAACTTCCAGCGCCGGCTTTACATTATCAAGCGCCGCCTTAAACACCTTCAGCGGATCATCGCCAGTCTTATCTTTAATGATGTCAAATGCACCATAACATATTCTTGCAGATACAGACTTCTTGCCGTCACTCATAATTGCATTAATGAATTTACTGACAACCTTACTGTTGTATATTGGATCCGGCAATATTTCTCTTTTCGCTGCGACTCTTCTTCTTGGCATAATTGATACCCTTGATTATTTAGGTTTTTTAGCTCCGTATTTTGACCTACCCTGCCTGCGATCCGCAACACCCAGCGTATCCAAAGCACCCCGGACTATGTGATACCTGACACCAGGTAAATCCTTAACCCTTCCGCCACGTATAAGAACGATGGAGTGTTCCTGCAGATTATGACCGACACCGCCAATATAAGCGGTAACTTCCTGTTTATTAGTAAGCCTTATCCTCGCAACCTTTCTTAGAGCTGAGTTTGGCTTTTTAGGCGTTGTAGTATACACCCTGGTACAAACCCCTCTTCTCTGCGGGCACTGCTGTAGCGCCGGGCTCTTTGTCTTCTGAATAGCCTTCTTCCTGCCTTTTCTTACTAATTGTGCAATAGTCGGCACTTCTCCTCCAAAATACTCGTTTTAGTGAATGTCTATAAATTTCAAACCCGATTATGGGGAAACCTAAGGATTTTATCAGGGGATTTTTTTTTTGTCAACAAGCATTTCAAAAAAAACTTCAATTCCTAATAAAACAGCGGGTTACGGTATTATTTATAATGCATTACTGAAATTTCAGCTTTAATTTAAAGCATTTCCATTCCATAAATTCGCACTTAACATAAATAACTCCGTAACAAGCTATATACAATAGCACATAAATCTAATTCAGGCAATATATTCAGTTATTCCTGTAAAATCACAACAGCAACAAAGCCATCACGCCTTATAGATAACCGGATACTATTGTGAATAAACATGGACCTATACCCAGAAAAACTTAATTAATATGAGAAATACCAGTCCCTTGGAAAGCTCAATATAACCAGTAGTGCGCAATTTTTCATTATGCATAGAAATGACTGCAAAAATATTTTCAGTTAAGGGCAGCAGTAAGAATATAGATATACCCATCAGATAAAAAGCCGCAGCAGCTCCTGCGCAGTACAGTACAACTGTCCTTCTGTACTGAATCGTGCGCCTGAGCCTCACCCGAACCTTAAGAACTCCGGCCGCAAAAAAAAGCAGAACGGCAAGATACAGTCTATAGGCTATCTCGCCGGACATCACATAGTATAAAACCGGGGCAGCAAGTGTAAGTATCGCAAAACCAATCAACTCACTTACAATATGATGCTCCCGACCTGACCACAGGAGCAGAAAGTAAATCACGATCAGGGGAGCAAATATAAAAAAACGGCCAATTCCCGCTCCCAATGAGAGCAATATCAGCACAAAACCAGAGGCAAAGAAGACTGCAAACCATACGATACTGCCAATATCTTTGTGAGACCGCAGTACTGCAGACAGCGGATTCTTGGTATTTACAAGCAGTGCAAACCCCATCATGGCCATTACAACCGAGGAATCCAATCCATTGAAACCATGGGCATTACTATACGCAACGACCGCAGCGCTCATAGACAAGACAAGCACAACCCATGAACCCCACTCTCTAACTAATGGTATTCGCATAGGTTCATGCTAACCTTATTAACTGCCGAGGTTCAAGCTTTCGCAACTCTATTGAACTAAAAAAAGAAGCTGTCTGCAGATCTTCTAAACACCTGAAACATCATGCCCATATTCAGTTTGACAATACTACCCATGAGGTCTAAAATAATAATTACATGCAACCGCGGTTGCACAGACCAGGGTAAGCCTAAGCATCAAGTTACTCAGTAGGGTCGCTGGTGATAGATCTAGTGTGCAGGCCTCCGGTTCCCGGGATCAGGAGGAAGCCTTAAGCATCTGCCGAAGCACCATCGTAGAATACCTGCTTTTGGCTACCTGGCCTGTGAAGCTGCGGTTTTCAATTAATCAAGCTTGGACAAAAAATCCTTAATATATATAGAAAGCTCTTCATGATGCCTAACTGGCATATCATGCCCCCTCCCTGAAATTCTCGTCATAGATGCTCCTGCAATACCCTCCGCCAGGCACCTTCCAGCCTCTACAGGAATGATTCTGTCTTCTTCCGCATGGATTACCAGCACCGGAAGCCCTATCATATCAAGACGCTCTAGCATATCAACCCTCTGAAGATATCTAAGACCCTGCTGAAGAACAGCGGCCGATATATTCCTTGCATCATCTATTACCCGCTGCAGGGCACTGGAAAGCTCACTATCAGGATATGCGGCATCTAAAAAAAATCGAGCAAGAACTGCCGCTGGATCTTTCTTTAGCCCTATAGACATTGCCCTGACAACAGACAGGGGCCATCCATGAGTATAATCAGGAGAGGCACAAAATCGTGCTGTAGAGTTAATCAAAACAAGGGCCTTAACCTTATCCTTGCATGTAAGCACAGATTCAATGACTGCCAGTCCGCCGGCAGACCAGCCAATCAGCACTACAGGTTCTGTAATGTCCTTCAGCAGTTTCAAAAGCCCCCTCGCATATTCAGAGACTTCTGCAGTATACTCTTTATCGGGAGACGACATGTCCGGCAATGCATCAAATGCATATGTACTGCACTCACATACACCCGCCAGATTCTCAGCGAGCGGGTGAAGCAATTCATCAGGGCATGCCCAGCCGGAAACGAGTAAACACTTGTTCATAAATTCAAACTCCTGAAATATATTAAAAACCCGAAAATTATACTATAAAATAATGTACTGTCGGAAACAACTTGAGTTATGAACCAGCAAAAGATAAAAATCAATTCGGCCTTTTCCCGTTCCGCAGAAACCTATGATGTAAATGCCGCAATACAAAACTCCCTGGCAGAATTTCTTGATGCAAAGCTAGGCTATAAAACCCCAACTGACATACTGGAGCTCGGCTGCGGCACTGGAAACTTCACCGCGCGTCTTATAAAAAAGTTTCCAGGGTCACACATAACGGCGGTCGACTTTTCAGAAGCCATGATTCGTCGTTCTATAGAACGCACATCAAACAATACACACATTAAACATCTATGCACCGATGCAGAAGTGTATATCTCTAAAACGATTGAACGGTTTGATCTCATAACCTCAAATGCCACATTACAGTGGTTTAACACGATCGAAAAAGCGATACAGGATGCTCACAATGCTTTAAAAGAGACCGGCACTCTTGCCTTTTCAGTTTTCGGCCAGGAGACTATGGGCGAACTGCAGCAGGCCCTCAGTCATGCATACGGCCGCAGCATCGACCTACCCACCAGACATTTTCCATCCATGGATGCAATACAGAATATTGTCTCAAGACTATTTAGTTCTCATGACATACAGGAAAAAAGACTGTCAAAAAAATACGGATCAACAATGGATATACTGCACAATATGAAAAGGACTGGAACTTCAGGAGGCAACCGCCTGCCCTCCATGCTCACCCGCGGCAAAATACAGCTTATGGATAACTGGTTCAAAGACACATACGGCAGTTGCCGGATCTCATATCAGGCATATATTGTTACTGCAGAAAAATAAAGCGCCCCTGCACGCAGAGGCGCTTATTATTACTTTTCGATAATCTTTACTTTCATCTCAACTCTTTCAAGAGGGTTGTCGTTACGATCTCTTTTTTGACTAACTATCTTGTCAACAACATCCAACCCTGAGACAACCTCACCAAACACAGTGTAGTTATTATCTAAGAAAGAGGAATCCTTCACCACTATAAAGAACTGTGAACCAGCACTGTGAGGGTCACTGGAGCGCGCCATCGAGAGAATTCCCCTCTTGTGAGGCTTTGCATTAAACTCGGCCTTTATCGAATAACCGGGTGATCCAGATCCATATCTAGAACGGGTTTTATCCTTTGAATCAGGATCGCCGCCCTGAATCATAAAATCGGGGATTACGCGATGAAAGATAGTCCCGTCATAAAAACCTTCTTTTGACAGTTTTATGAAATTTTCAACGTGATTGGGTGCAACATCCGGGAAGAATTTTAATTCTATGTTCCCCTGATTAGTCTCTATTACCGCTCGTGCATCTGACATTTTTTTTGTTTCCTCCGGTGTAAATTTCCTAAATTTTGGGGCTGAATGTGCGCTGGCAGCAAAGCTTACAAGCAAAATCACAATCAAACCCATCCTGAAAAATCTCATACAACCCCCTTTCCATATAAATTAAAAATAAAATAGCTTAATATTATAACAGACTTTGCAAATGAATTATAAAGCCGTCTTCCAGATATTATTCGGGCGGCATTGAAAGTATAATATAACTTTGTGTGCTAAAAATGAATTCTGAATCAAAAACAAAAGTACTCATGTCAGTAGGCGGGGGGAAAGGCGGTGTTGGTAAAAGCATCTTTGCCATTGCATTGGGAACTGCCTATGCAAGAGACGGCAGAAAGGTTGCACTGGTTGATCTGGATCTTGGCGCGGCAAACCTTCATACTTACCTTGGCATAACAAAAGCAACACCTACACTGGCAGACTTCATACTTAAAAGAGTTCCTACCCTCGAAGAGCTGCTAATCAACACCTCTGTAAAAAACATGCAGCTTATAAGCGGGGCCGAGTTCGTACCGGGTATGGCAAATCCAGCACACTGGATGAAACTCAAGATCATGCGTCATGTCAGGGCTCTACCGGCAGATGTAGTCATTATAGATCTCGGGGCGGGGGTGCATTTCAACACCCTGGATTTTTTCAGCATGTCCGACCGCGGCATCGTCATTACTGCCCCTGAACCCGGCGCTGTGATGAATGCATATAGCTTTGTAAAGGGCTCCCTGTTCAGGAAACTTCAGGGGATTTTCAAAAAACACCCTGAGATAGGGCCTATCATAGAAGCTAAATCAAAAAAAACCGGGGATAACGAAAGTTTTTCCATTGACTGGCTGACAGCAAAGATCAAAGATACAGATCCTGCGATGCTTCCGCTTATTGAAGAAGTAGAACACTCCTACTGTCCCGCTCTTATAATTAACAGGGCGCCTGAAGGTCGCAAGCACGTACTGGTAGACAACCTTATCAGTCTTTGCACTGACAGGCTAAATGTAAAGCTGCAGCATCTGGGCAATTTGCCTGATATAAAAGAGATCTCAGGCTATCTTCTTAATATCCCGAGATTTCTGGGTACTGCTTACGGCACTCCATACCGTGTTGCTGTGCAGGTAATTGCGGATATGCTCCTGAATCCCTCTGAACCGGCTGCAAGCGAGGTGGTCATCAAAAGCGTCTTCAATGATGCCGACATTGAGAGTATTTTAAAATATATGGATGGACTAGATAAAAAAACATTCGAAGGTACAAGCCTGGAAGCAATGAAAATGAGGATTCACTTTAAACCGCTTGAGGTTGTCAAATTTCTTATTAAGCGCGGCTGCAGCAGCGATTCTTTCCTAGCCGGTTAACTGACCGCAGAAATCAGAATAAACTGAACTTTAAATACCTTGAAGGATTCTCCTTTAGATCTGAGATAAGCACATTCAACTCTTTCAGCGTTGACTTAAGCTCATTAGCCAACTCCCCATCCTGCACCATGCTGCCTACAAGCCCCTCTCCCCTGTCAACCTTCCCTAGTATATTGTCAAGTCTCTCTGATGCTGAGTTCATATTCACATAAAGGGATTCATCCTCAATCAGTTTATTCACTGTACCCCGGGATGAGACAATCTTCTGCGCAAAAGAATCCAGATTTCCAACGGCATTTTGAAAACGCTCATAAAGCAAAGGGTCATTGATAAACTTATTCATCGTACCCTCTGACTCCTTTAGTCGCGCCGCGAAAAGCCCAACATCCCGTACAGCCTCGCTCATATCCGCATACAGTGCCTCATCCGATACAAGCTTACCAGCAGTACCTTTCCCCTTGTTCAAATTACTCACCATCACAGAAAGTTCATTAACGGTGTTGTTGAGATTGTCATAGACAGAGGGATCCTTTATGAATTTTGATATCGTTCCTTCGCCCTTTTCTACCCTTGTTAGAATATCTGCAAGCAAGCTCACAAAATCAGATATCTTGGCAATTGACTTCTGGCTTGTCTCCACCACATCCTGAATCTCAATATTGGTAGTCCCGAATATCATATCCCCTGCCGCAAGCTTATCACTAGCGCCCGATCCAGCCGTAAGCTCCAGATATTTATCACCTAACAAGCCCAGCGTAAGTATATTTGCCTTTGAATCCTTCCGAAGAAACTGCATAGTCTCGGCGTTTATATGCATTTCTGCCTGTATTTTCTGGTAGTATGAAAAATTTATAGCCGCAACAGAACCGATCTCAACGCCGGAAAACCAAACAGGTGCACCCTTACGCATGCCCTTTATGTCCTCAAACTCAGCATAGATTTTAACCTTGGGCGAAAACAACTTTCCGATATTCCCGGCAAACATGACAGCGAAAAATACAACCAGCAGCGCCACGGTAATGACCAGACCGACCCTGAGTTTTGTCCATCTTAATTCTTTTCTGTAATCGTACATAACCTCTCCGTTATAATATCAGGAAATACAATAATGCAATTCTTCAACAAACTTTGCAAGTTCAGGGTCAGCGGTTAACTTCAACGCAGACAAATCCCCATCAAAGGCAATCTTCCCCTGCCTGAGATACATATACCTGTCAGCAACTTTCACAGCATCCGTAACTTTATGAGTCACAATTATAAAACCCAGCCTCTGCGGAGATTCACCCGCTGCCAGTTCATTGATCAACTGACATATATTATCCGCGGTCAGAGGATCAAGACCGGTTGTGGCCTCATCATACAGCATCATAAGAGGCTTACACCCTGAAAGAGAACGGGCAATGGCCACCCGACGCTGCATCCCACCGCTAAGTTCCTCAGGCATGTGATATATCGCATGCTCAAGATCCAGCTTAGCAAGCAACTCCCTGACCTGCGCCTCAATCTCTTCTTCCGGCAATGCTGAATATTCACGAAGGCTGAAGGCCACATTTTCATAGACATTCATAGAGTCAAAGAGGGCACCCTCCTGAAACACAATACTGAATTTCATACGACTTTCCCGCATCTCAGACTCGGAAAGCACGGTGATGTCCCTGCCGTCAATTAGAATCCTACCGCTATCGGGATTCAGAAGTCCAAGTATAAGCTTTAACAGGGTAGTCTTGCCCTCACCGCTTCCGCCAAGCACTGCTATTTTTTCATAAAACTCCGCTCTGAAACTCATCTTATCAAGAATAATACGTTTGCCGAATGAGAGACTCACATTATCAAACTCTATCATATAGAAAACCCCATAAGCTTAAAAAGTATTATCGTCAGGACAAGGTCCGAGATGATTACAAATATTATTGAGTACACCACGGCCGAGGTTGTAGCCTTCCTGAGTCCTCTTGCGCCTCCCCGGGTCGAGAGTCCCACATAGCAACTGATGCAGGCAATGAGATAGCCAAATACATAAGGTTTAACAATACCTGAAACTATATTTTGCATATCCATGATATCCCTGATCTGGCTCCAGTAAAAAGATCCGCTCTGATTGCTGACAAAAACTGCAACATAATAACCCCCGAAAAGCGAGACCGCATCCCCGACGACCGTAAGGGCAGGCAGCATGACAAGTGAACTGATCAAACGAGGGGTAACAAGCTTATTAATGGGATTAACGCCATGCACCCGCAATATGTCCACCTGGTGTCCAAGCGTCATAGATCCGAGTTCCGATGCCATCCCTGAGCCAACCCGGCCGGCATAAATAAGCGCTGTGAGCACCGGGCCGATCTCCCTTATAATCGAGATGCCGACGGTCTTTCCGGTATACATCTTAAGACCCATGGGAGCAAGTTCCGCTGATATCTGCATCGACATGGCCATCCCGATAAAAAGCGATACAAGGATCACTATAAACAGTGAGCCGGTACCCGCATAATCCATTTGCTCAAATATTTCTTTAAAATAAAAAGGCCTCTTAAAAATTCCCAATGGGGCCCTGATCGAAAGAAGATAAAAATCCTGTAGCCTGGCAATATTTTGTTTAATATTCATAAATTATAAATTATTTTTATTTAGCCATTATAATAGGTTCAATAGATAAATTCATCTTTTTTCTGAAAACATATCCCTCCTCTTATATCAAAAATCAATTAATGCAATGAACAATATTAAATGAAAAATATCATCATAAAATGCTATATTCCATGACTACAGGCAGGCATATCCTGATTGACAAAACAACATGTCTGTGATAATTTACAGCAAATTTTTTTCAGGGAGGAATCATTATGGAAGGCATTACAATCGGATTTGTATTATCCGGAATCTTAATCGGACTGGCAATAGGCTTTGTCCTTCAGCGCGGCAGGTTCTGCATGAACACCGCATTCAGAGACACCATATTTATACAGGATCAGACTCTGTTCCGCGCTTATCTGATAGCCCTTGTTATCATGATCTTAGGTGCAAACGGACTCAAGGATATGGGAGCTATGGATCTATTTCCACAGCCTTTCTGGCCCGTAGCTAATATACTCGGCGGTTATCTGTTTGGCTTAGGAATGGTTCTGGCCGGCGGCTGCGGAAGCGGCGTATGGTATAAGCTAGGTGAAGGTCAGTTCAATGCAGTTGTTGCAATAACCGGCTTTTTTGTAGGTATAGGCGCGACCACCAACGGCATACTTAATCCTGTATATAAGGCAATCAGGGGAATAGGCGTAGCAGACGGCAACTTCTCTGTGCCCATTGCCGGAGAGACCTTCCCGACTCTATACAATGTAATTGGCAGCTCAGCAGGAATCAAATGGGGAATAATAGCAGCCGTTGTAATCGGCCTGACTATATACATATTCAAAGAGAATCCACTTAAGGTAAAAAAGCCAAACAAAGGCTATGCCTGGCCTCTTACAGGCGTACTGGTAGGGCTGATCGGAATCATTGCCTTCTGGGCTTCCCATGTATGGGAGGGCTTCCCAAGGGGACTTTCCTTTACAACACCAACAGGAGAGATCTTTTTCACCATTCTGACCGGTAATGCAAATGCAAAAATTTTCCCGATGTATGACCTCGGTCCATTCAAGATCACCTGGGCACCACTGTATATTATTGCGGTTCCGCTGGGCGCATATATCAGCGCAAAAATGCTTAAGGAGTTCAAGTGGAAAGTACCGCCTGTAGACGAACTTCTGACAGTATTTGGCGGAAGCCTTCTGATGGGTTTTGGAGCAGTACTCGGAGGAGGATGTAACGTAGGTCAGGCCCTGACCGGCGCTTCAACGCTTTCAATTGGAAGCATACTGGCAGCAGTATTTATTATTCTCGGCAACTGGACCATGGTGTACTTCAAATTCATCAAGCCCATGAATGATATGGATCTGGATTAATGCCGGAAGCGCGGTTTGACAGTAAAGAAACCGCGTTAAGGGATATCTTTCTACAATTGAAAGACATCCTGGTAACCAAACTCGGAAAAGAGGTAGACATTGAGATTATGGTGTATACGCCGGGAGAGGCAAAAAAAGTCAAAACATTTGCAAGCATGTCAGGCTGCAGAATCGAGATTGACAAACTCGAAAGTTACTATATAATTCATATAACAGGCAGTCCCTGTTGTGTATAACGCAATATATTATTTTGTTGTATTAACCCTAACAGAAGGAGCGTACGCATGAAAAAATCTTTCGTTTTACTGCTGGGCATTATGGTTTTGACTCTTGGATTAACAATGGTATCCTGTTCAAAGAAAGAAGAAGCGCACAATGATGTCCACACTGATGGTACTGGTCATGGTGAAAAAGCTGCAGGTTATGGAGAAAAGGCTAAAGAAGTTGTGAGCGGCTACGGCGAAAAAGCCAAAGAGATGGCCACAGATAAAGCCAAAGAAGTCGTAAGCGGCTATGGAGAAAAGGCTAAAGAAGCTGTAACCGGTTACGGCGAAAAAGCCAAAGAAGCAGTCGGCGGCTATGGCGGTGATGCAGTCAAGAAAGCCGTGGGTGGATATGGAGATAAGGCAAAGCAGGCAATCGGCGGTTACGGTAAATAGAACTGCTTTTTTACTACAAGTAATTATTAGTTAATATTATTACGGGGCGCTCATTGAGTTGCCCCGTAATAATATATTACAATCATCCATGCTTACCCCTGAACACAACTCCATATGCCTGATGAAATCCATACCGGGCAATCAATTTAACTCAGCAATCAAATCACAACAAGCCTGTCTGCTTAGGGCCTGTGTAAAATGAAGTGTGCTCTCATCATCCCATCATGGATACCTGAAGACATATTTTCCTCAAAAACAGCGGGGTCACAGATCAATTACTGGCAGCCGCTCGGAACCCTGTATGTAGCGTCCGCATTAATTCAGGCTGGTCATGAGGTGCGTTTTTACAATGGAGCCTTCATGCCGCATCAGAAGATAATGAGCGAGATCTCAGAGTTCAGGCCGGATATAGTAGGCATATACTCCACAACCTTCGGCTGGGACAAGGCAGTCTTTACCGCATCTGAACTCAAAAAAATTTCCAGAAACTTTTTTACGGTTGTCGGGGGACCCTATCCGGTCGCTGTACAGGAAGGCTGCATTACAGACTTTCCTGATATAGATGCAGTTGTAACAGGTGAGGGTGAGCTGACTATGATAGAGCTTGCTGATCGTCTTTCTGAAAATCTGAGCCTGAGCGGTCTGAAAGGGACTGTAATACGGGAAGATGGCAGGATAATAAAAAACCCGGCTCGTGAGCTTATTACTGATGTTGATTCCTTACCCTTTCCAGCCAGAGAACTGCTTGGAGATGCCATGGATTACATCCCGCCTCCTGCAACCTACAAGAGAAAACCTGTAGCAGTAATTATGACTGCAAGGGGATGCAACCGCAATTGTCTCTTCTGCTTCCAAATCGACAGGGAGAGGAAATACGGGATACGTCAAAGAAGCGTAGATAATGTTATGCAGGAGATTGAGCTTTGCCTGAGTCAGGGGTATCGTGAAATTAAATTTATTGATGACACCCTTGCTGCTGATTATGACCGTGCCCTGGAAATAGCACATGAGATAAAAAAACGCGGCCTTGATTTCACCTGGTTTGCTTCTGCATGTGTCCACCAGGTCGACCTTAGACTTTTAAAGGCATTTAAAGAAGCCGGATGCTGGGCAATCCTGTTCGGGGCTGAAAGCGGCGTTCAGGAGAATCTCAATACACTTAGAAAAGGCATAACACTTCAGCAGACACGAGAGGCAGTCAAGGCCGCACAGAAGGCCGGTTTGACAGTTTATACCCCTTTTCTGTTCGGCATACCCGGGCAGACTTTTGAAGACGGATTGAAAACTATTGAATTTGCTTGTGAGCTTAACCCCGATATTGCGAACTTTCATGCCCTTACACCCTTCCCGGGCACAGACCTCTTCGATAATATAGATCAGTATGGCACTATGTCAGAAAATCTTATCGACTACACATATCAGGGGGCTGCTTTTGTCCCTCACTCTATGACAAGAGATGAGATTGCAACCCTGCGCCAGCTGGCTTTTAAACGGTTTTACTCAAGACCAAGCTTTATATTAAAGAGACTTATAAGTCTGCGCAACCTCAATGACCTGAAAGCAGCGGTTACAGGAGTAAGGAGCATGTTCTGGCTCTGGCTGAAAAATGATGTATTCAGGCATGCCGAGTCCTCATCCCGCAATAAATAAGTGCCACAAAGCACTGTGACACGCACAGAAGCACAGTGTGCCAGCATACAGGCATTCAAAACAACTACATATTTATAACACCTTGATATAACATGTTTTAGGCCTCTATATGCTTAAACTTAATTCTGGCATGTATATTGCATATTAATCCTCAGTATCAAACATAAAAGGAGAGGGATTATGATTGGAATTTTTTCAAAGTTAATTATCACTGTTGCACTGGTTGCGGTTTTTTCAATATCGTACACATTAATGCTGACCTCACAGGCAATGAGAAAGTCAGCAAAGGCATAAATTAAATATTTTAAAGCAATTCTGAGGGGATTATGAAAAAAGATTTATCAAAATACTTAATATCA
>JACKQG010001958.1_pt1 | contig 13235 bp, 13 predicted proteins | sample 8237621 | NCBI WGS metagenome assembly JACKQG01 (sample SAMN15677084, study PRJNA649215) | marine metagenome | biome: marine; feature: Black Sea; material: saline water; isolation source: suspended particulate matter (SPM) from the Black Sea western gyre | collected 2013-06-09/2013-06-10 | depth...
GCTGCTCGTCGTGTTCGCCATTTGGCGTATGAGGCCGAAGAAGGCATAATGCCCCCCAAGTGAGGTACGCACCGTGACCGGCATCGAGTATTTCTGGATCATCATCGTCCTGTTGTTCGGCATCGTCGGCATCGTCCGCACCTACCCCAAGGAGCTGGGGGTCACGACGATGAGTGTGGCCGCGCTGCTCCTGCTCCTGCAGTTCGGCGACAACATCATCGTCGCCCTGCAAGGCCGCTTCGGTGATGAGGCCGGGGTGCTGATATCCCCGCGCTTTGAAGCCGGTTTCTACATCGTGGTTTTCCTTCTCATCATTTACATCTCGTACCAAGGCATCACGCTGGTGTTCAAAGGCACCCCGCCCACGGGGGCCTTGAGCCCGTTGCTGGGGTTCATCGTGGGGCTGCTCAACGGCTACTTCATCGCCGGCACCGTGTGGTTCTATCTGCACAAATACGGCTATCCCTTCACCCTGGTGGACGCGACGAAACTCTCAAACCTGGCCCAGCGCATCATTCATTTCCTGCCCCCCAAGGTCTTTGAGCCGCAGCCGGGCTACCTGCTGGCCCTGCTGCTTCTGCTGCTGATCCTGAGCGTGTGGCGCTGAGGAAGTTCTTCGATGGAGCAACGGACCCTCCCCCCCGCCGTCGCCAGCCTACTGCGCCGTCCACCCGGCCAGCGAGTTGATCTGCACATCCACCTGGTGGGCATCGGCGGCGCGGGGTTGTCGGCCATCGCCAAAGTGCTGCTGGAACGAGGGTATCACGTCAGCGGCTCGGACCTGGCCCCAGGGCCCATCACCGGGCCGTTGGCAGCACGGGGAGCCACCATCTACGAAGGGCACAGTGGAGCGCAGGTGGCGGGAGCAGACCTCGTCCTCGTCTCCTCGGCCGTGCCGGCGGATAACCCGGAGGTGGCCGAAGCGCGGCGGCGGTCCATCCCCGTGGTCAGGCGACCGGAGTTCCTGGGCTGGCTGACGGCGGAGCATGCGACCATTGCCGTGGCCGGCACGCACGGCAAGACGACGACCACGGCCATGATCGCCTGGCTGCTGAGCCGGGCCGGCCTGGATCCCAGCTACATCATCGGCGGCGTGCTGCCGGAGCTGGGCAGCAATGCCCACGCCGGCGGCGGGCCGCATTTCGTCATCGAAGCGGACGAATACGACCGCACGTTTCTGGGGCTGCGCCCGCGCGTCGCCGTGATCACCACCGTGGAGTGGGATCACGTGGACTGCTACCCGACGCCGGCAGCGTGTCGCACGGTCTTCGAGGAGTTCGCGGCGCTGCTGCCCGAAGAGGGGCTGCTGGTGGTCTGCGCGGATGATGCTGTGGCCGGCGAACTGGGGAAACTCAGGGGGACTCGGGGAAAGCCAGTCATCTCCTATGGTCTGGACGAAGGAGCGGACTGGCAAGCAAGAGAGGTGAGCGTCAACGCTTTGGGCGGCAGCGATTTCACCGTCTGGCGGCAAGACCGAAGGTTGGGCACGATCTCGCTGCGCATTCCGGGACGGCACAACGTGCTCAACGCGGTGGCGGCGCTGGCCGTCGCCGATCACCTGGACGTCCCCTTTGCCGTCGCGGCGGAGGCGCTGGCGGATTTCACGGGGGCGGAGCGGCGGTTTGAGCAAAAAGGCGAAAGCTGTGGTATAATCGTGGTGGACGACTACGCCCACCACCCCACGGAGATACGGGCCACGCTGGCGGCCGCCCGGCAGCGCTACCCCGAACGGGCCATCTGGGCCGTCTTCCAGCCCCACACGTACAGCCGCACCAAGGCTTTGTTGGAGGAATTCGCCGCCAGCTTTGCCGATGCTGATCACGTGATCGTCACGGACATCTACGCCGCCCGCGAGCGTGACACTTTGGGCGTCAGCGGAGTCCAAGTTGTGGAACGGATGGTCCACCCCGACGCCCGCCACATCGGCGGGCTGCGGGAGGTGGCGGACTTTCTGCTGCTGCACTTGCAGCCCGGCGACGTGCTCATCACGCTGGGGGCAGGCGACGGCTACCTGATCGGCGAGTGGGTGCTGGCGGGGCTGGAGGGAGGCGACAATGCCGAAGACGCTGCCCTTGCCGCTGCGTGAGCGGCTGCGGCAGAACGAACCGCTCTCCCGCCACACCACGTTGCGCATTGGCGGCCCGGCCGATCTGTTTCTGGCCGTGGAGAACGAGGAAGAGCTGATCGCCGCCGTGTGCTGGGCCCGTGAGCAGAGCTTGCCCTGTCTCCTGCTCGGCGGCGGCAGCAATGTGCTGGTGGCAGACGAGGGGGTGCGCGGCCTGGTTGTGGCCAATCGCGCACACGGCTGGCGGCAGAGAGAAGCTATCAGCTATCAGCTATCAGGTATTGGCCATCCTGCATCCTGCATCCTGCATCTTGCATCTTGCATCCTGCATCTTGCATCCTGTGTTCCTCTGAGCCGCCTGGCTCGCGCCACCATCGGCCAGGGGTTGGCCGGACTGGAATGGGCGGTGGGCATCCCCGGCACGGTGGGCGGGGCCATCGTGGGCAACGCCGGGGCACACGGCGGCTGCATGGCCGACAGCTTGATTGCGGTGCGCGTGCTGGATGATGACGGCGAAGTGCGGGAGTTGGCGGCGGAGGAGTTGGGGCTCGGATACCGCAGCAGTGTCTTCAAGGGACAGGGGTTAGGGGACAGGGGTAAGGGGATCATCCTGTCAGCGGAGATCGCCTTGCAGCCAGGGGAGCGGCAGGAGTTGGAAGCACGGGCGGCGGCGTATCTGGCCCAGCGGCGGCGGACACAGCCCAAGGGGCTGAGCGCCGGCAGCGTGTTCCGCAACCCGCCGGGGGATTTCGCCGGGCGGCTCATCGAGGCAGCGGGACTGAAAGGCGCCTGTCACGGCGGCGCGGTGATCGCCGAGAAGCACGCCAATTTCATCATCAACCGCGGCGGGGCCACGGCAGCAGACGTGTTGGCGCTCATGGCCCTGGCCCGGCAGCGTGTGCTGGAGCGCTTCGGCGTGACATTGGAACTGGAAATCGAGCTCGTGGGCAATGGGCCCCTTCCCATCCAGGCAAACGCATGAGCAAGAAGATCAGAGTCGGCGTCATCTTCGGCGGCAAGAGTGGCGAACACGAAGTTAGCCTTATGTCCGCCCGCTCGGTGATGAAGGCCATAGACAAAGACAAGTACGAAGTCGTCACCATTGGCATTGACAAACAAGGGCGCTGGCTGACCAGCGGCGACCCCATGCGCTTGTTGAGCCAGGGCACAACCGCGTCCGACCAGCCACAACTCACACCACACGCCACGCAACACGCAACACGCAACACGCATCTCGTACCCCTCACCACTGCTGAGCGGGAGTTGATACCCGGCACGCAAAAAACCGCCTTCCCACAAGTAGACGTCATCTTCCCCATACTGCACGGGCCTTATGGCGAAGATGGCACGGTGCAGGGGCTGCTGGAACTGGCCGATATTCCCTACGTGGGGGCGGGCGTGACCGGCTCGGCGCTGGGCATGGACAAGGCCATCTTCAAAGACGTCATGCGGGCGCATGGGCTGCCGACAGCAGATGACGTCCTGGTCAAGCGCAAGGAGTGGGAGGCGAACCCGGAGGCGGTGCTGGACCGGATCGAAGCAGCTCTGGACTACCCCGTCTTCACCAAGCCGACCAACCTCGGCTCCAGCGTGGGCATCAGCAAATGCCACGACCGTGCGGGATTGGCCGCCGGATTGGCCGCTGCCGCCGGCTACGACCGCAAGATCCTGGTGGAGGCCGCCGTGCCCGCAGCGCGGGAGATCGAAGTCAGCGTGCTGGGCAACGACGACCCCATCGCCTCCGTGCCCGGCGAGATCATCCCCAGCCGGGAGTTCTACAGCTACGAGGCCAAGTACATTGACAGCGGTGATGAAGCGTCGGAACTGCTGATCCCGGCGCCCATCCCGCCGGAGACAGCCGAGCGGGCGCGGGACCTGGCCGTGCGCGCCTACCTGGCGATTGACTGTGCCGGCATGGCCCGGGCCGACTTCCTGCTCTCGGACGAGACAGGAGAGCTGTATGTCAACGAGCTGAACACCATCCCCGGCTTCACCGCCATCAGCATGTATCCCAAGCTGTGGGAGGCCAGCGGCATCGCCTACCCGGAGCTTATTGACCGCCTCATTGAATTGGCGCTGGAACGACACGAGGACAAAAAACGGTCGCGGACGTCCTACAGTCCGCCAGAGAAGAACGAGGGGTAAGGTGCCGACCACCCGCTCACGTCGCCGCCGCCGCAGGATGCGCCGCTACGCCAGCAGCGTCCCCTTGGCGCCGCTGGTCGGGCAGCGGCTGCGCGGCAGCACATGGAGCCCGGCCAAGATCGTCAGCATCTTGCTGCTGGGTTTGCTGGCCTTTGCGCTCTACGCCTTCTCCAACGACTACGCCTTCTTCGTTTACGAGGCCAGCATCCAGGGAAACCGCTTGCTGCCCGCAGAGGCCATCTACGCGGCCAGCGGTGTGCATGAGCAGAGCATCTTCTGGCTGCCCCCGCAGGAGATCGCCGCCAACCTGGAGATGGATCCTTACATCAAGCAGGCCGTCGTCCACTGTCGGGTGCCCGGCAGCGTGATCATCGAGGTGACGGAGCGGCGGCCCCGGCTGGTGTGGCGAGCCGGCTCGGAGGAATTCTGGGTGGACAACGAAGGGTTTGCGCTGACACCGCTGGAAGGGCAGGCTCCTCCCCTTTTGCTGATAGACGACGAGGGACGCACGGCAGACGGCGGCGAACCCAAGAGGCTAAAAGCCGCCATCGTGGAGGGCATCCTGCTCGTCTCCGACAGAATGCCGGAGATCACCCAGTTTCGCTACGACCGCACGTGGGGGCTGTTCTTTCAAAGCCCGCACGGCTGGCAAGTGGCGCTGGGATACGGCGAGGATATGCCCTACAAGGTGGATGTCCTCCTCAAGTTAGGGGAAGATCTCCTGGCCAAGGGGCAACAACCCCAACTGATAGACCTGCGTTTCTCCAAGGGGATGCGCTACCGCTAGTGCGTCCTCCCATCAAGCAAGAACAGTGAGGGCTTCGTGAGCAATATCATCGCCGGCATTGACGTTGGTACCACCAAAATCTGTGCGCTCATCGCCGAGGCCGTGAGTGATGACGGGAAAGAGACGCTGCATCTGATCGGCGTGGGCCATGCACCGGCGCGCGGACTGAGCAAAGGGATGGTCGTCAACGTGGCCCAGGCCAGTGAATCCATCGCCCAGGCGGTGGAAGAAGCGGAACTGGCCGCAGGTTTGCCCATGCCCAGCGCCTACGTGGGCATCTCCGGCGAGCACATCTCGACCATCAGCAACCGGGGCGTGGTGGCCGTTTCCCGCAGCTCGCAAGGCATCACGCGCCAGGACGTGGATCGGGTCTTGGAGGCCGCGCGCACGACCGCCCCCCTTCCCCACAACCGGGAGATCATCCACACCCTGGCCCGCCGCTTCACCGTGGACGAGCAGACGGGGATACGAGACCCCAGCGGCATGCACGGTCACCGGCTGGAAGTGGAAGCCCAGATCGTCCTCGGATCTTCCTCGGCCATCGCCAACCTGGTCAAATGCGTGCGGGCCTACGACGTCGAGGTGGAAGAGCTCGTTCTCGAGCCCCTGGCCTCCGGCGAAGCGGTGCTCACGCCGGCCGAGCGAGAGCTCGGCGTGATCGTGGTGGACATCGGCGGCGGCACGACGGACATGGCCATCTTCCTGGAAGACAGCCTCTGGCACACCGTGGTGCGGGAAGTAGGCGGCAATCTTTTCACCAGAGATGTGGCCTACGGCTTGCGCACGCCTTTCGAGGTCGCCGAGGAGTTGAAGATTCGTTACGGCCACGTTTTGCCGGAACGGTTCCCGGCGGAAGAGCAGGTGCGCGTGCCGGCCTTCGGCGACGGGAGGACCATCACCGTTCCCCGTCGCACCCTGGCCCACATCCTGGCTGCCCGCGCCGAGGAGACCTTGGAACTGATTCTTACAGAAATCAAACGTTCCGGCTACGACGGGATGCTGCCCGCCGGCATGGTGCTGTGCGGCGGCACCTCGCAATTGCCGGGCCTCAAGACATTGAGCCAAAAAACGCTGCAATGGCCGGTGCGCGTCGGTTCCCCCAACAGCCTGCCCGGGTTGGGACGAGACATCGCCAATCCGGCCTTCGCCACCGGCATAGGGCTGTTATTGTGGGGATTGCGCCAGGGGAAGCAGACGAGCAAGAAGCGCCGGCAGCCCGGAGCTGGCCCGCTAATGGATCGCACCATGGATTGGCTGCGCAATCTGTTGCCAGGTTGACAACGACGGGAAGTGTGTTATAATAGGGCCGCAATCATTATGGAGGAGAAAGGAGCAAGCGGATGGCAAGCAAAACACGACCGGCCTTCGCAGACAACCTGGCCAAGATCAAAGTGTTGGGCGTCGGTGGTGGCGGCTGCAATGCAATCAACCGCATGATCGAAGAGGGCATCCAAGGTGTGGAGTTCGTGGCCATCAACACCGATGCACAGGCGCTGATGCTCTGCCAGGCCCCCCAACGCATCCGCATTGGCGATAAACTGACGAAGGGGCTCGGTTCAGGCGGCAACCCAGAGGTCGGGACGAAGGCCGCCAATGAGTCGGCGGAAGAGATCTCTGCCACTTTGGAAGGCGCGGATATGGTTTTCATCACCGCCGGTATTGGCGGCGGCACCGGCACAGGGGCCTGCCCCGTGATCGCCAAGCTGAGCAAAGAGGCCGGCGCTCTGACCATCGGCGTGGTCACCAAACCATTTACCTTCGAAGGCAGCCAACGGCGACAGGTTGCCGAAAAAGGACTGGAGACTCTGCAACCCGTCGTAGACACGCTGATCGTGATTCCCAACGATCGTCTGCTCCAGATTGTGGATAAGAAAGCCTCCCTGCGCGAGGCGTTTCGCGTGGCCGACGACGTGCTGCGCCAGGGCATCCAGGGCATCTCCGAATTGATCACCGTGCCCGGGCTGATCAATCTGGATTTCGCCGACGTGCGCGCCATCATGCGCAGCGGCGGGGCGGCGTTGTTGTCCATCGGGCGCGCCAGCGGCGAGAACCGAGCGGAGGAAGCCGCGCGCCAGGCCATCACCAGTGCCCTGCTGGACGTCACCATTGACGGCGCTCAGGGCATCCTCTTCAACGTCACCGGCGGCAACAGTCTCACGCTGCACGAGGTCAATGAGGCGGCGGAGATCATCCGCCGCACGGCGGACCCCCAGGCCAACATCATCTTCGGTGCAGTCATCAATCCGGACATGCAGGACGAGATGCACATCACCGTCATTGCCACCGGCTTCCGCGTGGTCGAACAGCAGGAACAGCCCGACATCAGCGGGCGGGCGCTGGAGTTCCCCGCCCGCACCTTCGACCGCGACGATCTGGAAGTCCCGGCCTTCCTGCGGCGCAAGGGCAGCTCGTAACCGTCAGGATTTCAAGCACGCATCGAAGGTGACGCCTGCTGGCACGCCCAGGCCCTCGCTTTGCGCCCGTCCCCACCGCAAGGCCAGGGCCTGGCACGCGCCAAAGGTACTCACTCCAACAACCTCCGAGCAGATTCCGCACAAGAGCACGAAATTCTAAAGTAAGAAATCGAGCGGGCCGAAGTGACACGTGGAGCAGGCTTTCGAACAGGCAGGAAAGGCAGCTCTGCGGGCGACTCCCACGCCCCCAGGCGTGAAGGCAACTCGACGCGCTTGCCAAGGTCGCGGTTCTGTGGTATACTCGCCGCTGCTTCAGTACCCCAACATATTGTGGTCTGTTGCCAATAATCCCCAACATATTGTGTCTATCAAGCGGTTCAATTCATCTCGCGCACCAGTACGTCGTGCCCTCGTGCGTCCTTTTCACAAGGTGAGGTCAAGCGATGAAATGTCCTTATTGCAGTGAGTTCGATTCACGCGTCGTGGATACCCGCGCCGCGGGAGATGGCATCCGCCGGCGCCGAGAGTGCAAACACTGTGCTCAGCGCTTCACCACCTACGAACAGGTGGTTGCCGCTTTGCACATCGTCAAGAGCGATGAGCGACGAGAAGCTTATGACCGACAGAAGTTGCTCGACAGCATACGGCTGGCCTGCGCCAAACGTCCCATCGCTATGGCCGACATCGAGCGACTGGTGGATCGGGTGGAAGACTACGTGTTCGCCCGTGGCAAGGCCGAGGTGCGCAGCGAGATCGTTGGGGGCAAGGTGCTGGAGCTCCTGAAGGAACTGGACGAGGTCGGTTACATTCGTTTTGCCACGATCTATTTGGAACTGACCGACCTGGAAGCCGTGCGCGATGAGATTGATCGGTTGCTGAAAGAACAACGCGAATAACACGAAAGACCACGAAAGGTCGCGAAAGAGGCGAACCCGCTGCCGTCTTCGGCGACCTTTTGTGCCCTTTAGGACTGGAAGGTTGGAGACATTTCATGGGAAGAATGGGAAGAAGAGGAAGACAGCGCGTCGCGAGCAGTAATGTCACCACGATAGCAAACCATATACCCGAAGAACCGTTGCCCATCAGCGAGCACGGCCTGACCGTCCTCGAAAAGCGCTATCTGCGTAAAGGCGACGACGGCAGGCCAATGGAAACGGTGACGGAGATGTTCCGCCGTGTGGCGAGCACGGTGGCTGCCGCCGACGCCGAATACGGCAGGGACGCCCTGACCACGGAAGAGGCTCACTACCGGCTGATGACCGGCCTGCGTTTCCTGCCCAACTCCCCCACGTTTACGGGCGCGGGCACGCCGCTGGGCCAGTTGGCCGCCTGCTTCGTACTGCCCGTTGAGGATGACATGGGCAAGGAACCGGGGGGCATCTTCCAGACGCTGCGCGACGCGGCGCTCATCCAACAGACCGGCGGCGGCGTGGGCTTCAGCTTCTCCAACCTGCGGCCCCAGGGCGATCGAGTGGCCTCCAGTGGCGGCATCGCCACCGGCCCGGTAGGCTTCCTGAAAGCCTACGACATGGCCTTCGGCGTCATCGCCCAGGGCGGTGTGCGACGAGGCGCCTGCATGGCCGTGCTGCGCGTGGATCACCCGGACATCGAGGATTTCATCCACTGCAAGACAAACGAAGGCGCCATCAGCAACTTCAACATCTCCGTGGGCATCACCGACGAGTTCATGCAGGCCGTGCAAGATGATGCCGATTTCGACCTGGTCAACCCCCGCGACGGCCGCGTGTGGAAGACGCTGCCGGCACGGGAGCTCTTCCGCCAGATCGCCCAACATGCTCACCACAACGGCGAGCCGGGCGTGCTCTTCCTGGACGCCGTCAACCGCTGTAATCCGGTGCCCCACCTCTACACCATCGAGAGCAGCAATCCCTGCGGAGAGCAACCGCTGGGCCCCTACGAAAACTGCTGCCTGGGCTCCATCAATCTGGCCCAGCATGTAACCGGCGATAGTCAAGTAGACTGGGAGAAGCTACGCCAGAGCGTGAAGCTGGCCACCCACTTCCTGGACAACGTGGTGGATGCCAACGGCTACGTGCCCGCCGTGCCGCAGCTCCGCGAGGCGGCGCTGCGCAGCCGCCGCGCCGGCCTGGGCATCATGGGCCTGGCAGACATGATGTACCTGCTGGGCATCCGCTATGGCAGCGAAGAGGCCCAGGAGTTCGCCGGCCAGGTCATGGAATTCATCCGCTACCACAGCATGAAGGCCAGCATTGCCCTGGCGCGAGAGCGCGGCCCCTTCCCGGCCATCCAAGGGAGCATCTACGACCCCGAAAACCTGCGCTGGCAGCCGCCGCAGCCGCTGTTCCCCTTCCGCCGGGATTGGCAGCGGCCAGCACTCGATTGGGACAAGATCGCCGCCGGCATCCGGCAGCACGGCATCCGCAATGCGGCCCTGACGACCGTGGCCCCCACGGGGACCGTGGGCACCGTGGCCGGCTGCGAAGGCTACGGCTGCGAGCCGGTGTTCGCTCTGGCCTACACCCGCACGGTGAAGGACAACGACCATGACCTCAAGCTGACCTACACCAGCCCGCTGTTCGAAAAGGCGCTGCGGGAGGCCGGCCTGGACGAGGCCACGCGGACGGGCATTCTGGAGCAGGTGAACATCAGCGGCAGTTGCCAGGACGTCGCCGACCTGCCCGAAGCCATCCGCCACGTCTTCGTCGTGGCCCAGGACGTCACGCCGGAGGAGCACGTGCACATGCAGGCGGCGCTGCAGGCTTTCGTCGATTCCAGCATCAGCAAGACGATCAACCACCCGGCCCAGGCCACGGTGGAGGACGTGGAGACCGCCTACATGCTGGCCTGGGAGCTGGGCTGCAAAGGGCTGACGGTCTACGTCACCGGCTCCCGCCGGGAGGTGGTGCTGGAGACGCAGGAGACGGCCCAGGCTCGCGGCAACGGCGACCAGCAACGCCAGGTTGTCACATCAGCCCCCAGGAAGCCACGCCCTGGCGTACTGCATGGGTACACCTACCGCAGGGCCACGCCCATCGGCACGGCCTACCTGAACATCAACGAGAACGGCGCCGGCCAGCCCTTCGAGGTGTTCCTCAACGTGGGCAAGGCCGGCTCGGACACGGCGGCGGTGTCGGAGGCGCTGGGACGGCTGATGTCTCTGGTGCTGCGGCTGCCTTCGACGCTGACGCCGCAGGCCCGCCTGCGCCAGGTCCTGGACCAACTGGCGGGCATCGGCGGGGGGCGGCCGTTGGGGTTCGGCGCCAACCGCGTGCGCTCCCTGCCCGACGCCGTGGCCCAGGTGCTGGCCGAGTATCTGGGAGAAGCGATGCCCAACGGTGAAGGGCAGCAGGCCGAGCAGATGGCCCTGCCCCTGAACACACGACAGGTCGGCGACCTCTGCCCCGAATGCGGCCAGGCCACCTTCATCGCCATCGAAGGCTGCCGCAAGTGCTACGTGTGTGGGTTTAGTGAATGCTGAGGAGGCAAGATGCAGGATGCAAGATGCAAGATGCAAGATGCAGGATGCAAGATGCAAGATGCAAGAGGCAAGAGGCAAGATGCAGGATGCAAGAGGCAAGATGCAGGATGCAAGAGGCAAGATGCAGGATGCAAGATGCAAGAAGAGGATTTGCCAGGCGGCCCGAAATGTGATACACTTGGATTGAGCGAGTTGAACGATTAGTGCAATTCAGGAGGTTGCCATGACCGTAGCAGTGAATGCCGCTGAAGCGAGAACCCTTTTCGGTGAGCTGATGGCCCGAGTGAGCTACGGCGGTGAACGCATCATCGTCAAGCGACGGGGCAAGCCTTCGGTGGCCCTGATCAGCGTCGAGGACTTGCGCCGGCTCGAGGCCATGGAAGATGAGAGGGATGCTGAGCTCTTGCGCCTGGCGAAGGAGACAAACGAAGGATACGTTGGCGTTGATGAGTTGATCGCCGCCTACGAGGAGCGCGCAGGCAAGCCGTGGACAGAGGGAGAGGCCAGTGCATAGGCTCTCCATCGCCAAGCCGGTCATCAAGGAACTGGATGGTTATCCCCTCAAGGTGCACAAACAGATCGTCAATAGAATCCTTGCCCTGCAGTTCGATCCGCGTCCGCACGACAGCAAGAAGATCGCCAACGGCCTGCGCGTGGACAGCGGTGAGTATCGCATCTACTACGAAATCCTCGAAGACGAGAACCTCGTCTCCGTGGAGTTGGTGGGCAAACGCGGCGACGATGAGGTGTACAGGCGATTGGCCAGACTGAAGCGGTGATCCCGCAAAGGTAAGCCACGACACAGGGTCTGCTCTGCTGTAGGCAGGCCCTGCCGTTTATGGGAAGAACGCACGGAGATGCCATCAATGCCCAGCGCCAAATACTTCGTCACCGTGGCCGGCAACATCGGGGCCGGCAAAAGCAGCCTCACCCGGTTGATCGCCGGGCGTCTGGGCTGGCACGCCTGGTATGAGTCGGTGGACGACAACCCCTACCTGGCCGACTTCTACGGGGACATGTGCACCTGGAGTTTCCATCTGCAGGTCTTCTTCCTGGGCCACCGGGCGGAGCAGCACCTGCGGCTGGCCAACCATCCCCGCTCGGTCATCCAGGACCGCAGCATCTACGAGGATCGCTACATCTTTGCCCCTGCCCTGCACCGCCTGGGCAATCTCTCGGATCGAGACTTCAGCGCCTACGCCCGGCTTTTTGACCTGGTGATGGCCCAACTGCCGCCGCCAGCGTTGCTGATTTATCTGCGGGCATCGGCGGACACGCTGCTGGAACGCATCAGCCACCGCGCCCGGGACATCGAGAGCGGCATCACCGCCGACTACCTGGCGCTGCTCAACGAGCTGTACGAGGCGTGGATACCGACGTTTGACCTCTGCCCGGTGCTGACCGTCCCCGCCGACCGGCTCGATTTCGTGCGGCACGAGCGTCACCTGGACGTCATCTCCGACCGCATCCTGGCCCGGTTGTGGGGTCAGGAAGAAGTGGTCTTCCCCGACGAGCCATAGCTTGCCCCACCTGCCGTCCGGCCGCTTGGCGATTCGCCCCCGCGGTGTTATAATCTGTCCATGAAACGCTTGCTGCGCACGCTGGCCCGCGGCCTGGGCCTGCTGATCCTCATCGCCCTGCTGGGCTTCGGGCTGCTCTGCTGGCAGGTGGACCGCTACGGACGGCAGGATCGGCCGCAGCACGCCGATGCCATCGTCGTGCTGGGCGCACAGGTCACCGCGACCGGCCAGCCAGGCTCCGACCTCACCAGCCGCACCTACCACGGCGTGGATCTGTACAACGCCGGCTGGGCGCCACGGCTCATCTGCACCGGCGGCTACACCGATGATCCCCTGTCGGCGGCGGCCGTAGCCCGCCGCTTCGCCATCGGCCTGGGCGTGGAGCCAGACGACATCTACCTGGCCGACGGCTCCATGACCACGGCCGAGGATGCCCGCGCCACCGCCGAGCTGATGTTTGCCCGCGGCTGGCGGAGCGTCATCCTGGTCAGCCATCCCCTGCACCTGTACCGCGCTCGCTGGTCCTTCGGCCACGCCGGATTGACCGTTCACGCCAGCCCCACCACCACCGACACGGGCAGGATCTTTCCGCCGCTGCGGCTGTGGTACGTCGTGCGCGAAGCGGGAGCGCTGATTCTGACCGCACTGGAGGACTGGGGCGTGGTGTAGGGATGGTCGCAGAAGCTGCAACGCTGGGTCTATGGGCTACCGTGATGGGTGATGCGTGATCCGTGATGCGTGATCCGTGATGCGTGATCCGTGATGCGTGATCCGTGATGCGTGATCCGTGATGCGTGATCCGTGATGCGTGATCCGTGATGCGTGATCCGTGATGCGTGATCCG
>JACKQG010005908.1_pt1 | contig 13234 bp, 26 predicted proteins | sample 8237621 | NCBI WGS metagenome assembly JACKQG01 (sample SAMN15677084, study PRJNA649215) | marine metagenome | biome: marine; feature: Black Sea; material: saline water; isolation source: suspended particulate matter (SPM) from the Black Sea western gyre | collected 2013-06-09/2013-06-10 | depth...
AAAAACTCTTTCTTTTCTTTACTCATTTCCCTTCCCCTTTGTTTGAAAAATAAAAAGGAAGGATAGAAAGGCTATCCTTACTCGCCATCCGGTGCAAACTCCGCAGCAATGTCTTCGGCTTCCTCTTCTGCCTCTTCTCGTACTTGGTCCGCCAATAGCTTACGGTTCTCTGATTCTATCTGCCGCATGTTCATGCCGATGCTCAACCTACGCTCGACTTCTGCCGTCGCGGCAACTTGTAGCTGTTGCATCGCCCCAGAAAACTCTATGTTTACTACGTATATCTTCACGTTGCGTCCGACGTCTTTCGGCACAACGGACATCGGAAGCAGCCGCATAGTTAGAGGGAGTCCCGCTAGAACACCACCAGTAATCGTTCTTATGAACGACATCGAAGACAAGATGTTTCTCAAACTATTCCAACTCGTAGTGCGAAAAACATATCCCCCGCCAATGCGATTAGAGTCCGCGAGAATAACCGAAAGACGACCGTAGGGTTTGCATTTCTTATTCGCATACATAGGACATTCTTTTGGATTACATCGCTTCTCCACTTTACTACCGTCTTCCTGCGTCTTTGTTGCTACAACACCATTGCCCATGCACACTAGTTTAGACTTTGCGAACCAACTATAATATGTTGGTATGTTCATCGAAGGGCTATCGTAACACAGGTAAATGTCCAACGATTTGCAATCCTTCCCGATTATTTCGTTCAGTTCGTCATCCATCTCAAGCCTACCTTCGTCATCCTTCATAAGTGTCGCTATTTCAAAATGGTCCCACTTCTCAGGCAATAAATGCCCTGTCGGGGTCTTCGTTTCACCTTTACCGCCTATTTTAATTTTCCCTACTTCGGCAAGCTTGGGGATTATGTTCTGGATCATCATATCCGGCGATACGGTTGGTTCAGAAGCAACAATATCCTTTTTTTTCTTAGGCTGTTTAGCAGGCACATTCTCGGCACCCAATTCCCGAAGCTTACCCTGTATTTTATCATCACTATATTTAATGCGGATTTGGTGCACGCAAGGGTTTAAACTGGTGCCTCGATATAAGCAGTCTGCACAATCACATGATTTTAATGTAGTTCTATGAGATGCACTTTCACCACTCGCTTTCTTCACGTCAAAGCAATCGGTTTCCGCATCCAACTCAGCAACGTATTCCAACGCCTTAACCAACTTCGGTACGAATATCTGCTTTGGGATATTTTTCCAATCTATACTTATTTCTTTACGCTCTGACACAGCCTCTACACTTTCTTCCTTAACCTTGCTCTTCTTTGGCTTCTTCCTCTCTACAAGTTTCGCTACGTCATATCCAGCCACAATCGCCGCTTTTAGATGGCAACAATACACGGATTTGTCATCTTTGAACTCTGAACACGAGCAGTCCGGAATTGCTATTTTGAGTTCATAAAGACCGCTATTTTTGCACCGTAGCTTATCACCATCTTCTTGGAATAAGAACTCCCCTTCGTCAATGTCGACAGATTTTATCGGTTTTCTTTCTTCTATTCCCGGTGACGGTGACAAATCCACAGCATTACTAACAATCTCAGCATCCACCACTTTTGCACTACCCACAACTTCCTCTCCCTTAGAATCCGTTACCTTATCCGTTACCTTTTGCTGCAACAAATGACGGATTTGCACCAACACCGCACGCTTATCCTCGATACTGAGTTCATCGAACGTGTCAGAGCCATACTCGGACTTTAACCATTCGTAGATCTGCTCGACATACCCAGCACTCATCTTATCCTGGAGCGCCGTGAACTCGTCATTGAGTTCCGCGTTTAACTCCATCTCGACCTCTTCACCTATCTCACCTATCGCATCTATATCCTCTATCTCCTCTGAATCCGGGTTAGGCACCTCACCGCCGGAATACTCATCATCTAAAGTGCCTTTCTTCTTCGCATCTGCACCATCTTTTTCCGGTGGTTTATACTCCCAGTCAGGGTTGTCCTTCTTCTTCTGCTGACATTTGTAGCAATATACGTGGTTCTCAAAGTGCTCCTTCGAATATTTTATCACCTTCTCCGACTTAATCCCATCACCACATTTCTCACATTTCGCTTTTTCTTCTACCATTTTTCTTATCTTTCTTACCTCCTACAAAACCTGATCCTTCTACCCTATGCGAGGTGCAAGCAGGTACGATAGTTTGATTACTTGCCGGCATTTTCTTTCTTTTCTTCTACCTCAAGTGGTGTAGTCGAGACTTGCGTTGTGCTTCCTGAGCGCACAAGCCACCGTTTTTAAACGGTGGTTCTTGACCAACCACATCAAGATGGTGACGAGTCATGCGGTCCAATGCAATTTCCACAATCAAAGGATGCACTTTTACCTCACCACTTACCATCCTAACAGCCTTCGCCTCGGAAATCAATGTATCCGCCATTTCAGGGGACACACCAGAAGAAATAGCATTTGTCTCGTCTGACCATGTACATCGCTCAAACATATCCTTACGATGTAACTTCATACGATTAACAGCATCATCTAAAGTCTTACCGGAACTAAGTGTAATTGCCACGTCCAAGACATTTTTAACAAACTCGTCAAATGTGAGTGAATATGATTCTATCCTACGCCGAGCATCCTCATTATCTAAAGCGGCATCTACATATTGCCATGCATCTTCTATCAGTTCGCTTCTGAGCCGCTTACGAGACATAGCAATCAAATCTTCACGCGACACATCATCATATATCCACTTCATTCCCCCATCGCCTCTTTAACATGCTCCTCCACAACCAGCTTCAAACGTTCCTTAGCAAACCCCAGGTTATCAGGGTTCGCCTTCACAGTTAGATAGAAGTTATCTATCGAATTACCGATTCTGCGTATAAGTTCTTCGCCGCTCATTTCTTTTGCCTCCTAAACAATCTTCTAAATAACCGCTTTATTTTATCTATCCATCGCTCCTTCGTACTATCACCTGTTTTGTATCCCCACATGTAAGTATTACCCCATGTATTTTCGATTCCTCGATACGTAATAGGTCTTTGCTTTTCTTCACTCATTGCTTACACCTCCAATTTGGTCTGCGCGTTCTTCACGATAACTTGCACGGCATCACCCGTCCTGAACAATATCCGCTTGTCCGAATCCTCACGAGTGCCAAACATCTCAAGCAGTTCACTAGGACCCTTTAACGTCATCGTTACTCCATTCCCCGTCAACGAGACGGTACGCAATTCTGCAACGCCCTCATCATCTGCTTTATCTTCTTCCACGTTCCGTGTTTTATCTATTCCAACGTCTATTTTAAATTCCATTTTTCTATTCTTCACCTTCTGCTTCTTTCAACGCTTCCAACCGCATCTCCCGTTGAAACTCCGCTTCAGACTGCGAATGCCTGCGCACCATTTGCACCTTACCGCTCACAGGACTAATAGTATACACATACTTGTCCGAAAGCTCCAAGTCCGACTCGAGTTGCGCCCATAGCTTACGCGACTCCCCATCTATCCTCTGCAGTTCCAACCACGCTTCTGACCTTCGCACGTTCAGGTTTCGGAACGCATCAATGAGCACCTCTGACGCGACACCGACAACTTCGCCACTCTTTAGTTCTCTCCCCTCTTCTTCTTTCTTTTCTTCCATCTTATTCCGAGACCTCCTATTCACCTTTTACCTTCTCTATTAGCACAATCACACGATACTGACTGCCCGGTTCCATCTTCATCTCCGCCTCGAATATCCTACGTCCAGGTGGAGCATACATCTCAACCCTATATTCAACAGGACGAACATCATCGAGAAAATCCATCTCTTGTACCTTCACATACCCGCCATTAGCAAGTATCTCCAACAGGTTCACCGGCAGCACTATTTTTGACGCTTGTTTCAATTCCTTGAAATACGTCTCCATCTCGCTTTTCGCTTCTTCTTTCTTCTGCTCAACCGCCACATCCATACGCTCCACTATCTCTTCTTCTTTCTCGCTCAACATCTCTCGCAGCTTTTCTAACATATTTACAACTCACCTCGCTTCATCTTTTCCATAACTTCCTTCTCCAACTCCGCTTCTCGCATCCTAGCCTCGCTCTTCGCCCGCTTCGTCTCTTTTTGCTCAATCAAATAGTCAAGATACGCATTGCTCTCGGCTATCCCTCGCCTCTGCATCAATTCCCTAAATTCTCTCGCTATACTACTTTCGCTTTTTATTTCTACCATATTTTATTACCTCAATACTATCAAAGGTTAGGGGTATATAAGCTTTTCGGTTTTGGCAAAAATAGAAAGTGATAAATATACCTTATAACCATTATATATTATAGTGGTGTAATATTTAATAGCGACAAAAGCGAGCGAGAAATGAAAAAAAGATGTGGTAAATGTGGTAAGATAAAGGATAGCAGCGAGTTCTATATAAAAAAAGGTAGTACAGATGGATTGCAAGGATGGTGTAAGCTGTGCCTAACAGGGAATAAAAAGGAATGGAGAAAGAGTGCGAGAAATAGAAGGAGCGAACGCAAAAACGAAAAAAGACATAAGAGAACACACGTAACCAGAACATCAAACAAAAAAGCCATCTATGGCAAAAAGAGGAAGCGTCCAGTAAATGGAATATGCGAATTATGCAATAGAGAATGCGATAAAGAAAAGAAGATTTTACACTACCACCACTGGGACGATGACAACATCGAGAAAGGAGTTTGGGTATGCGTTATATGCCATATACTAATCGAAGACGCAGAGAGAAACGAAGCGTTGTTACGCAAATGGCATTCGCTCAAAGCAAAGATAGAAGAAGAAGTCAAAGAAAACCACCAAACATCATTCAAAAACAAACACAAATAACTATTTTCTTTTTTTCTTTATCTTCTATCCAACGGAGATGAAAAAAAACTCCAAAAAATAAAGGAGGTGTTGTTAAAAAGGATGTTAGAAGCAATCGTAAAGAAAGAAACCGAAAAAGCATATTTAGTTACCCCGCTCAATTTCGAAGTGGAAGGAGATTTATTTATCCCAAAAAGTGCGGTCGATAACTGGATAGTAGAACCATGGCTGTGTAAGCAAAGGAAATTAGATGGTGGTCTGACACTACGACTACCAGAGAAGGGCGTGAAAGGAATAGAGAAAATAGGCATGTGGGAAAAAGACCCAACCGGAAACAACGGGAGAGCAAAGGTAACAAATGCGAATCTTCTCTCAACGCCCGTAGATATAGATGCAGATGCAGAATTAGACGCAGAACTGGAAGAAGAGTTTGGAAACGATGATATTGACGACCTAACGGACATTGACAGCGATGGAGAACACGAACCGGAACCGAGATTTGGAGAGCGGGCAAAAAAGGAGATGGAAAAAATTAAGCGAGAGCAGGGACTGGCATCGAAAGATGAGCAACCAGCACCGGAAAAGGAAGAGGAAGTAGAAGACGTAGGAACCACAATCCCACCGGAAGTGGAAGTGCTGATAGAAGAGAACGCCGTGCTATTAGAGCACACGATGAGAAGAGGCAGGAAAGTAGTGGACAACGTCTTCACTGATGGCGAGTTGAACGAATCGGAAAAGGCGGAAATGGCCCAAGATGTAGGAATCTCGCTGATGATAAACGCGAAGAGGGGATATTAATCCCCCATCTATTTTTTAGGAGTGTGAAAAAGAAGAAATGGGAAAAACAGTAGCCGCATGGGAAACATATTTTGAGCAGCTATCACCACAATTCTTAATAGACGTGATCAATGCACTGGAAACGTTACAAAAAGCAGAAATGATATTCAACGAGTACGAATGGACTGGATTGTTTTACCTACGTACAATAGCGAAAGAAATAGAACGGAAACGGGAGAACAGACCAGAGTACAGAAGGAAAAAAGAGTGCATCGTATGCGGAAAAGAGGTAACAGCACGATACATTCCAGGAGAGGACAACTATTGTTTAACGTGCGGATGCGGAAAGACAACGGCACCAATGTTAGGTTTTAATAAGTGGGATAGAGTCAAAGATGAAGAAGAGGTGAGCGAGTAAGATGCCAACCGCATACTACAATCAACTAGATAGAATAGATACAGAAAAAGCGCTTGTTTTCGTTGCACATATCGAAGAACATCTCAAGCCAGGTCAAAAAGTGATATGCACAATCTGCGGAAAAACGATTGATGAGATATACGAAGAAGAGGTAGAAGAGGAGGGGGAGTAAAATGGAATGCATAGCCAAAAAGGATACTGGAGAGCATATCTGGGTTACAGATGTTGATGGTGCTACTTTTTGCCGAATCTGTGGGAAGGAGAAAGAGGAAGAGGTGAGCGATTAAGATGGAAGAAAAGGAACTAAAGCGTAGCGAGATAAACCGCCTTAAGGGAGCACATAGTTTGTGGGAGTTTTACGGAGAACATGTTAGAGATGACGAGTTTGTGTGCGGGTATAAAAAACATTTTGACATCCCTTGGTACCATCATATCAATATAGTAGAAGATGTAGAGGAGGTAAGCAAAGAAACCAAGATAAAAGTAACTCACATACCGTATTCTAAAAGCATCCGCATTAAATATAACACCGAAGAAGAAGCCGAAGAAGTCCTGAGCATACTCAAAGAGAACGGCATAAACTGGAACAAACATGAATATACCGGGTAGTAAGTAAAACACTACCCTTTTATATTTTTTAAATTTTTAAACGAGGTAAAAAAATAAAATGTCTCAATGCCCTTATTGCGGGAAACCAGCGATAGAGAGGGGGTTTTGCACCTTCTGCAATCACTCATCAAATGAAAGAAGCAATGCACAACTACTTTATGATGCCTTGATACGAGACCTTACAGAACTAAGCATGAATCCCGATTGTCGCAATCTTTGGTACGACCGAGCGGAGAGTTTGAAGAGTTTAGACAAAAGGCTATATCACAATGTGCTAATGTTAGCAAAAGAGTACAACGAGGAAATAAGAGAAAGAGACAAGAAAATAGCATATATGGACAACATAGATAGAGAGCTTAGACGTAAGTTCGGGACGACAGCACTACGTGAAATGTCGTTTTTTGAATTCTGCAAAGCGTATGATTACACAGAAAGAGAGATAGCAAAAAAGGTTTATATAGTCAAAAACAATAAGATATTATAGGGCGTGCCTGGATCACGCCCTTTGTCTATCCAGGAGACAAGAAAATGATATTAGAACAAGAAACTTTTGAGGAGTACGGTTATTATCCGAAAGATCTGAAGCAGCATTCTAGGAAGACGGTGCTTGTAGCTTGCGATGATTGCGGGAAGATTATTTACCGAGGATTGCACCATGTACAGAGATCTAAACATCATTTTTGCGATATTAAATGTTATGGCAAATGGTTGAGTAGAGTGAAAAGTGGGGATAAGAATTCATTTTATAAGGGTGGAAAAGTAAAAATTGATTGTGATAACTGCGGTAATACCATCGAGAGAGAACCTGCTGCGGTAAAGGGACACGAACACCATTTTTGTAACCGAAAGTGTTTTGGCGAGTGGCAATCAAAACATCGTAAAGGGGAGAATAACCCTTCATGGAAAGGTGGAAAAGTTAAGCAAGTTTGTGAAGCTTGCGGTAAAGAGTTCGAAACAACATCTTCTCAGATAAGAAAAGGATGGGGTAAGTTTTGTTCTCACGAGTGTTTTAGTAAATGGTTATCAACCCATCTAAAAGGAGAGAATGCCCCGAATTGGCAAGGCGGCATATCCTTTGAGCCGTACTGTGAAAAGTTCAACTTCGCATTCAAAGAATATATACGTGAGAAATTCGGGCGTGTTTGTTTTCTGTGCGGAAAGACCGAAGAGGAGAATGGGGAACGGTTATCGATACATCACGTTAACTATGATAAAGATTGCCTATGCAACGATAATTTAACATGCCAGTTCGTTCCGCTTTGCAGAAGTTGTAATGCAAAAGTCAACAACAATCGCGAGATGTGGGAAAAGAAAATTAAAGCTAAAATGCAGAATAAATTGAACGGTTGGTATATTTGAGGTGAGGAGGACTGATAAAATAATGGATATAGAAGAACTAAAGAAAAGGGCACAACGACAGCCAGAACGCCTTTCTAAAGCAGAGTGGACGGAACGCAATAAAATTATGTTCGCAGTTCCGAAAAAGGATTTTACTGATGAGAAGCCGCAGCATAAGCCAGTCCCAAAACAGAAAAAGGAGCGTTGGCAATGGTGATGAAACAAACAACCATCCCCAGCTTCCTAACAAGCGCACATAGCTCAGCAAGGAAAGAGCGGTTGCCTACGGAGCAACTGGTCGCGGGTTCAAATCCCCCTGTGCGCTCTGACACCGAAATACTCACGCAGAGAGAGCGCTGGCTGCTCGCAGGAGAATACAAAATACTGAAAGAACTACCCTCAGTAGAAGCGGGTTTGGAAAAAGAAATGATTGAGGACCTAAAAGTACAACGCATCTTAGCCCACCAGAACTTCAGAGGTATCATAGCTGATAAGCCAGTGGATACCGTGAGGATGCTCCCAGATACATCATTCAGAACTCAGCAAAGAAACCTATACATAGAACTGCCAAACGCATTCAATCTGACTGAGGACAACACACCGTTCACGCCGAACGAGATGCCTTTACAAAAGCACTTAAGCAACAGCAGAGTAGAGCTAATCAAACAGGGTAACGCCCTATACGAAAAGCGAGAGAAAGAGAGGAAAGCATGAAAGTACTAGTTGCATTTAAAATAGTGCGAAAAGAGGAGCGAGAGAAGCGGTGAAGCATGGAATGAAGAAGCTATGAACGTTTTTTTAGTATTTCCCATAATGGTTTGTTTGATGCCGGCAGATGCAAAGTTGAAGAAGCTATTTTTGTGCATTTGTTCTCTCGCTCCAATTTAAATAATGTGAAAGAGGGTATATAAAGCTTTCGGTTCCTCTTCTTATTTTTATTTTTCCCTTATCAAAACGAAGGGAACAAAATAACCTTCAAAAGTAAAGGAGGCAGAAAAGAAGAAATGAAAATGGAATTAGAAAAGTTAGCAAGCGAATTAGAACGACAGAAGACAAACAGCAAAGACGTAATCGTGGATAGCAGGAAAATAGAAGCATCGGTTTTTGATGTGACACCAGAAGAAGGTATAGGACTATTTTTAGGCGAAGGAAAAGCCATTCCTTTAACCGAATGGGCACACCAACAATTAGCAGAGAAAACAGGGATACCAACAAAATATTACAACAGAATGTTAACCACAGAGAGGTTTGAATTGGTCGCACAAAATGTGAACGCGTGGATTAAAGAAAAAGAACGCCGATTAATACGAATAGTTGATAACAAAGTCCGCGCCATCCTGTCCGATAGATACCGACCTATGGACAACTACGACCTATTGTTTTGTGCGTTAGCTGAGTTCAAGCAACACGGTGTAGAAATCCACCGCTGCGATCTAACCGAAACTAACATGTTCATTAAAGCAGTCCAACTACATGAAATGCGAGAGATACAGGAAAACGATAAAGTAGTGCCCGGTGTAATTCTATCGAACAGCGAAGTAGGCGCAGGCAGTTTCAAAGTAGAGCCATTCATGTTGAGATTAGTATGCAATAACGGCATGATCGGTGAACAAGTTATACGTAAGATACATTTAGGAGAACGCAGAGACGTTGGCGATATATGGTCTGATGAGACATTACGGAAAAAGGATGAAACATTGTGGTCAGAAACAACAGACGTGATAAAAGCAACCTTTGACCCCACTATCTTCAACGAATGGGTAGATAAAATGAAGAGGGGGACAGAAGTAGAAGTAGAGTCCCCTACAAAAGCAGTTAATAACATAGCTGCTAAATACAACATAAACGAAGACAAGAAAAACGAGTTGTTGGATTACTTCACAACTAAAGAAGCACCAACACAGTGGGGATTAGCAAATGCCGTAACGAGAATCGCACAGAACGAAGTGAAAACAGAGAACCAAGTAGAGTTAGAGAAAGTCGGCAACGATATAGCGATATTAGAACCTGACGAGTTCTTAAAGGAGATAAGGAAAGAGAAAAAGGCGTGAACGCATACAACAAAACCTAAACTGTAAAAGTTGTGGTGTTATCTTTTTTCCCACTTCTATTTTTTCAACAAAAGTAAAATGCAAACAACATTGTTATGTGCCTTCTGCAAGCAACCGCCAAAACAAAAAGGCCACTACTCCAGGGTAAATGCCGAAATTGAAATGGACATAGAAGAGAAACGAGAAACGATTGCAGAACTCAAGAAAGAGATTAAAGATCCCGAACAAGAGATACTGGACGCTGAAAAATTTGAACTGGACTTTGAACCAGAAGAGGGGGAGGAAGTGCTATATCCCTGCGACTGCATTGTACCTACGCTTGAAGAAGACTTTAGAACATTGAAATACGATAACGAATCGCTGATACGAACATTCAAAGAAGAGATTCGAAACCGCGAAAAGAAGTTGAAATAAATAATTGTTTTTTTAAATTTTTACCTTTTAACAAACGGAGGTAAAAAATGCAAAATAAAGAAGAACCTTCTAATGTAGGTAAGCCCAACGAGGAGAGCACGAACGCTGTGAACCCCGCTGACGATGAAAACCAGAAAAGCTTTAGAGAACAAGCTATCGAAGCATATGAAAAAGACAAGGCAAGACAAGAGCAAATAAAGAAAGAGAACGCAGAAGCTTTTAGAAGGAAAGCGGAAAAAGCGTTCTTTGAACTGTTTGACATACCGACAACTGCAAGTACAGCTATGGATCGTCATCAAGCAGCCGTCTACGTCGCGGATCAGAAGTTCGTAGCACGAAAGGCACTGGATGGAGTCTGTGTCTTCTACACTATGGTCAAATGCACACAATGCAAGAAGGCACTCACAGCGAGTAACACCATCGCAACACTCCGGGAAATAGGCAGAGATTTGAGCACGAAATATCTATGCGACAAGTGCAAAGAAAAGGAACGTAAAGAAGAAGAGCCGGTATTTCAGTCCACTGCGGACTTAGTTCTCGAAAAAGTGCGTGAGATATACGACTTAGTGCGGGAGGAATGAAAAATGCTAAAAGACATACCGGAATTGAGAGGAGATAACGCACTTGAAGCGCTACTGAACTTCTACAAGGATCTGGGATGGAACCGAATGGGACAACTAGACCCAACGAAGGTAAAGATGAACAAAGAGGATTGGAGCAAGTTATTTGACAAGTTGGTGAAGTTATGTCCCGAAGACCGAGTAAGCGTTGGCTTCTTAGTCATCGACAAAGGACCTTCTGGAGACAACAACGTACCTAAAGGCAAAGTATTGTGGGAGGTTGAACAATAAAATGACCTACGTAGTAACAAGACAAATGCAATGGCCAGATGGCAAGTACGTAGTGGAACTATCAGAAGGCGGTATTGATTACACCAACCCAGATGCGTTAGCGAACAAATACAAAGGCGAGTTCGAAGAGTTTGATAACCCTATAGAAGCAGCAGAAACCGCAATAGAAATTATGAACGCATGGAAAAAAGACATGCCAGACGAAGAAGTATTCTTAGGTTACGGCTGCACCTGCGGTATGACTATGCCGTTTGACGATTGCACCGAAGAAGAGTTGAAAGCATGGGGACAGAAAACATACGATGCGATGCCGGACTGCGAGAAATGCGGAAACAAAATAACGGGTGAATCGTGGAACCGTGGGGAATATGGAGATACCGTAAAGTTCTGTAGCGAGAGCTGCGCAGAAGCATACTTTGTAAAGAACGTTATGGAGGAAAAAGAAGAATGTACACAAAAAGCAAAATAGCTTGAACCGGTACCGGCGAAAAGAGGGTTGTCCACTGACAGCCCCTCTTTCATTCTAATCTGATTTTTTACTTTTCCTCAATAGAAACGAGAGGAAATGTGTGAAACAAATACTCTTATAGACCCTTCCATATTAAGCTATATTTTAAAAGCCAAAGGAAGAGAAATAGCGAACTGCGAGCTACTATCAGTCGCACGATCTTTCGAGACAGAAATGCTCGCGTGGTATAGCACACTTGAAGGAAATAAAAGGAGAGTGGACACATGAAAAAAGAAACATACACCTGCCAGCACGTATTCATCCAATTAATCAAAGAAAAAGACGTGGAATACGATAAAATAACATTCCCCGCATGTGCCACGGAAATCGCACGGAAGATCATCAAGCAAAACGACCGGGAACATTTTATCGTTCTTTGCTTAGACGGTAGCAACCACGTAGTTTGCGTTAACACCGTTCACGTAGGCACCGTAAGCAGCGTAAACATCAACTTAAGAGAAGTGCTCAAACCAGTTATTCTATCCAACTCGTGCTCTATCATCGTTGTACACAATCATCCTTCCGGTGACCCCGCACCTTCTGATAACGACCACAGGATTACAGAAAAGATTCAAGAAGCTTGCAAACTGTTTGACATTCCGTTATTAGACCACGTTATACTCGGTGATGACAACAAGTTCTACTCGTTTAAAGACGAGGGGTTATTACAGTAAAAGAGGTGTGCGACAAAAATGCTTAAAATCATTAGGCACATTAACCCGAACAAACTACAGAAACCCACCGCATACATCATTCAATCCGCCAATTACAATGAGTTTACCACTAATGAACTAAAGCAATACGCTGACGATGAGAACGTTGAAGTTATTCTCGATGCAGACATGCAAGAAGCGCACGTTATTAAGAAAGAGTACTAATTAGTTTTTTCTTTTATTTTTATTCATTAAATTAGCGAATGAATTAAAAAACTTAGGAGGTGATATAAATATGGGAAAAATAACAGATGGTGAAACTGGAGAAGAACCCCAGGATGCTCAAGACATCCTTGGGAATGGCCGAGTCACCGTAGATATATTCTACGGTAAAGATAACGGTGGGATGAGCAAACTAATCGACAAGCAAATCATCATTACCGACTTCGCAGAGAGAACAAGCTCGTTCTCAAACGGTCCTGGCAAATTCTATACCGTAACGGGTCGCGCGAAGATCGGTAAAATAGTGAAAAGTGTCGGATTTAACACCGGCTCCACCGTTTTGATGCGCGAACTTGACGCGATCAAAGAACACTTACCCGTAAAAGCAAAGATACGGGAAGTGAAAACGAGCAATGGTTTCCGGTATTACACCCTACAATCTCGAGAAAAGAGATCCGACAATTAAGGGGATTCCTTTTTTACCCCTTCTCTCTCTCTCTCTCTTTTTTGTTTTACTCGGTTCAATTCCGGGAAGAGCGCAAAAAACGCTCTGTAAGGAGCAAATAAAAAAGGAGGAAAGAAAATGGAAAGAGAAAT
>JACKQG010005909.1_pt1 | contig 13234 bp, 10 predicted proteins | sample 8237621 | NCBI WGS metagenome assembly JACKQG01 (sample SAMN15677084, study PRJNA649215) | marine metagenome | biome: marine; feature: Black Sea; material: saline water; isolation source: suspended particulate matter (SPM) from the Black Sea western gyre | collected 2013-06-09/2013-06-10 | depth...
ATCTTCAATATGGCACCGGTGCTGGCCGAAGTGACCATCTTGGCATAGCGGTAGAGATACCCATCCTTAACTTTTAGCGCGGGAGGAGACCATTTGTCTTTGCGACGGGCCATCTCCTCCTCCTCTACCTCCAGGGTCAGTGTTCTGTTTGGAACGTCAATGAATATGCTGTCCCCTTCCTGCACCAGCGACAGAGGCCCCCCTTCCGCTGCTTCAGGGGAAATATGCCCGATGGCCGCGCCACGGGTCACTCCGCTAAAACGGCCGTCTGTGATCAAGGCCACACTCTCCCCCAACCCCATGCCAACGATGGCTGATGTGGGGGCGAGCATCTCGCGCATGCCGGGTCCACCCTTGGGGCCTTCGTAGCGAACAACCACGATATCTCCGGACTTTATCTCTCCACCCAGGATGGCATCCACAGCCTTCTCCTCGTAGTCAAAAACTCTGGCTATTCCCCTTCTCTGAAGCATGGTAGGAGCAACGGCAGCCTGCTTTACAACCGCACCTTCAGGTGCCAGGTTGCCCTTTAGAATCGCAATGCCTCCCTGGGGATGGATCGGGTCCTCAAAGGGCCGGATGAGTTCTTGATCGTGGATACAAACCCTTTCCAAATTCTGTCCCAGGGTTTGACCGGTGACGGTCATGACTTCCAGATCCACCAATCCTTTTTCGCTTAGGCGTTTCATAACGGCCTGAACCCCCCCGGCCATGTCCAGGTCGTCAAGGTGGTGGGGTCCAGCCGGACTCATGTTGCACAGGTGCGGGACTTGGTCGCTCATCTTTTGGAAAAGGTCCTGATCCATAGGGATGTGGGCCTCGTTTGCTATGGCAGGAACGTGTAGAATGGTATTGGTGGAGCAACCCATGGCCATGTCCACTGCGATGGCGTTCATGAAGGCGGCCTGGGTAGCAATATCGCGGGGGAGGATGTTTCTATTTAATAGTTCCATTACTTTGAGCCCGGCAAGCTTGGCCAGCCTTATCCTTGCCCCGCTCACGGCAGGGATGGTTCCGTTCCCCGGCAGACCTAACCCCATGGCCTCTGTCAGGCAGTTCATCGAATTGGCAGTGAACATGCCGGCACAAGATCCACACCCCGGGCAACAACATTCTTCCAGTTCCTCAATTTCATCATGTGTCATGGTTCCAGCGCTGACCTGTCCTACGCCCTCCCACACCGTAGTCAGGTCTGTTTCACGTCCATGCCAGCGACCCGCCAGCATGGGGCCCCCACTCAGTACCACGGTCGGGATATTGAGCCTTAGTGCAATCATAAGCATGGCTGGAGTTATCTTGTCGCAGTTCGTCACTAGCACCAGGGCATCAAAGGGATGGGCCATGGCCATGACCTCCACGGAATCCGCGATCAGTTCACGGCTGGCCAGGACGTATTTCATGCCTTCATGACCCATGGCGATGCCATCGCAGATACCGACGGCGGGGAAGATGATGGGCGTTCCCCCACCGCTATAGACACCTTTGACCACACCTTCCACCACACTGTTCAGGTGAATATGGCCTGGCACGATCTGATTAAACGTGTTGACAACACCCACGATAGGCTTTTCCAGTTCTTGCTTGGTGTATCCCATGGAATAGAAGAGGGCTCGATGCTGCGCTCTCTTCAGCCCCTTTTTCATCTGGTCGCTTCTCATTTTTTATCTCTCCTTTGATTACCTTGCTCTGGGATCGCATCCGGCCGCGGTGAAAAACCTACGACCGGCGCTATCTTGAGGCCAATCATTACAAATACTCTAACTCTGCTGTATGTCCCGAATCAGTTTCCACTGCCGGAGGAAGTAAAGATCCCGCTTTCGCAAAATCTCCTCACTCGATTCTTTTTCATAATCATAGAACCCTTTTCCGGTTTTTATGCCCAATTTTCCGCCCTCGACAAGGCGGTTTAACGACTCTGGAGGGGACTTCATGGCATTTAAGTCGCTGAAGAGGTAACTCGCCACACTGTGAAACACGTCTAATCCGCCCAAGTCCGCGGTTTTCAAGGGCCCTAACCATGGATAACGAAAACCGACACCGTAACTCATGGCTTTGTCAGCATCTTCGGGAGTGACCACCCCGGCCTCCACAAGGTGCAGTGCCTCCCTGAGGGCGGCGAATTGAAGACGGTTCATGGCGAAGCCAGGCATTTCTTTTTGAATGATAATCGGCATTTTTCCCAGTTTCTCGGCGATGCCGAAAATCAGATTCACTGTTTCATCAGCAGTTTTCTCTCCCCGAATTACCTCCACCAGAGGTACCAATTCCGGTGGGTTCACCCAATGCATGCCGGCAACCCGTTCCGGTCGTATGCAGGCCGAGGCGATGGAAGCGATGCTCAGCCCCGAGGTGTTCGTAGCCAAGATGGTATCCGTCGCGCAAAAGGCTTCCATCTGGCCAAAGAGCGCCTGTTTCAGTTTCAAGTTCTCAGGGATCACCTCCAGTACTAACTGAACCCCATCCAATGCCTCTTCCAGGCTCTTGGTGACCGAGATTCTCTCTGTGGCCGCCTTTGCCGACGCTTCCGAGAAAACAAGTTCCTGAATGAATACCTTCTGGGATCTCTCTATCCTGTCCAACGCCTTTTCGATCTGGTCATCCAGGACGTCTTGCAGGATTACATCATAGCCTGCATGGGCGAAGCATAAGCCGATACCGGCACCCATAGTACCGGCGCCAATTATTGCCACCCTGGATATATCTCCCAATCTCATGTCTTACCCCTTGCACTACAGTTGAGCACCGAACTCATTACGGTCAGGTAGTGTCATCCATAAATTCCACTGTGCGCCTTGTCTTTTCCAATATGAATCGGATAATTCGTTTTTGACAATACGCGCCATCTATACATTCCAAACGGATAAAACTATGGTTCTCCATCTAATGATTTGTTGATGATATAATCTGACAATTTTTATTGCCAACTAATTTTTTTGAAAAAACAATTTTCCATGTTTTATTGATTTAAGACACTTAATTTATTGGAATTATTTCAATTAGACAGCCGGTCATCGAAATGGACAACTCTGCGGGAGGTCTTATTAATAACGGGAGGTCTTATTAATAATCAATAAGTTCCGGTTAGAAAATTGCACATGATTTTTTAAAAAAATAGCAAAATCGGCGAGTTGAGGCCATTTTTTGCTTGACATTTCAATTAGGGCGTGCGGCGAAATTTTGTAATCTTTAATGATTTCAGGAGGTTATAAAATGCCCTACACGCTCGATCGTCGAAACAAAGCAGATGCACCATCTTTTCACCAATTATACTTGCCCATCTAAGGAAGCAATTTTGGGGCAGACATCTCTGGGCCCGTGGGTACTTAGCCGTAAGCTCCGGTAATATTACCGTTGAGATGATCCAGCAGTATATCGAAGAACAAGAGGGTGAGCCCGTTACTGATGACACTCGATTTCAAATCGACCCCTCTTGAACACCTCGTCTTATAGACGAGGGTGGTTTAGTTCACTCCGAGTGTCATGTCAATCGTCTAGTGTCGGGTAAAGACGGCTCAGTTTGGTCCGTGCATCCTCAGCTGTGAACTGCCAGTTCACCTTGGCACCCTTGTTGTTTCTGAATTCCTGCCTGGCCACCGATTCTCTTCTGACAACCTCAATGTCATCGATTCGTCGGTTTAGACACTGACCCATGAGCACGTTCAACTCAATCTCAGCCATATTCAGCCAACTCCCGTGCTTGGGAGTGTACACAAACTCAAACCGGTCCCATAAAGCCTTCGCCGGGTCGCCGGAGTCCTTGAGCCCCATGAGGGCGGATACATTTCTCAGCTTCTCCATCACCACGGGCGCGTAATAGGCCGCGTAGTACGGAAGCATCACCGCGCAGGCCTCCCCATGGTCCATCACATTGCACCAACTGAAAGAGTTGAGGTGTGGCCCACCGGCCTGTTTGAAGAAAAGAACGGTTCCACCGAGAACGCTGGATAGAGACATGTTTCGGCGCCCTTCCTTGTCCGACGGATCCTGAACCACCTTGGGGAGCGCTTCGAACAACAGCTTCAGTCCTGCAAGGGCCCGGCCGTTGCATTGGGGGTCGATGCCCTCATCCACCTCGTTGAAATAGCCTTCGATAAGATGGGTCATGGCGTCCAGACCCGAGACCAGTGTCACATGCTTTGGACAGGAGTAAGTGAGCTCCGGATCGACAATGGCCTCGGTAGCGATGATAGCCGGATCGATTATGAGTTTCTTGACACCCAGTTTCGGGTCAGTGATGACCGCAAACTTGGTCACTTCACCTCCCGATCCGCTGGTTGTGGGGGCGACAATCAGTGTGTGGATGTGCGGTCAATCTTCTGGGAGACCAACCCCACTCCGAAATAGTCATCCAAATCCCCCTCTTTGGCAGTGGCAAGTATGCCGGCGGCCTTGGCAGCATCCATGACAGATCCCCCCCCTACGGCCAGGGTGCACGTATAGTTGCCGGCCAAGAGGTGATAAGCGATGCGGTACACTGTTTCTTTGCTGGGATTGGGTTCTACTCCCGCCACAATTTCATAGGGAATGTTGGCCCTTTGCAGGGAAGCGGTTATCCTTCCCATAATGCCCGAATCCTTTATCGAGCTCTCGCCCGTAACCATGAGAACATTGCTGGCATATTTGCTGACAATCTCTCCCACTTTTCTGATGGCGCCTTCACCAAAATGGATCTTGGTGGGCTTCCATTCCCTGAAGATAGTTTCCAGGGTTTTCATGGCACACCTCTCCTCTCGATATGGTGCCCAATGGGTCCGCACCGGACGGACCGTTGATAGGCCTTTTTTTGTTTGCACGGCCCGGAGGTGTTATGCATCATGTTCGCCTATAGGTGTCAGATTTTCTGAAAATGAGCACCGCCGCCATCACCACGAAAACCATGGTGTCAGCGGCCGCAGGCCACAGGCGGGCCGTAACGGCAATGACCATGCCTAACACAAAAGCTGAGATGAAGGTCCCGGTCAGGTTCCCCATACCGCCGACGATGACCACAGCGAATGCGACCAGAATAATGTGAAAGCCCATGTAAGGCTCGGACGTGGCGATGGGAGCGTAAAGCACCCCGCCCAAAACGGCCAGGCTTGAGCCGATGACAAACACAATAGTAAAGTACTTGTTTACGTTCAGCCCCAGACAACGGACCCCGTCCCGGTCCTCTAAGGCGGCGACGACGATCTTGCCTATGATGCTGCGGTTGAAAAAGGCTCGCAATCCTAAGAATAGGGCCACAGCACAGGCCACGACTATGACGCGGTAGAGTGGGAGGCTGACATCTCCGACCTGGACATAGGCTCCCACGGGATCCCGGACCGGTTGGGGCAGTGTGCCCCAGATCCACTTGATCAGATCGGCCCCGATGAGCAGCACGGCGTAGGTGGCGATGATGGCATAATCAAGGCCCTCACCATAGAGACGGCGGATTATAAATCGCTCTACCACATAGGCCACCGGTATCATTGCCACGACGGCCAGGGCCGCCGCCAATGGATAGATCCCACCCAGCCACGGCAAGAAGGTAATGAACAGATAAACGCCAACAGCATAGACCATGCCGTGGGCGAAGTTCACGATCTGCATGGTCCCAAAAGTTATGGACAGCCCGATGGAGAAAAAATAGAAAATGGCCCCGATGGTAAAGCCGTAGACAATAGTCTCTAACATGAGGACTAAACCTCCGCCGCCCGCCTGCGGCTGATACGTAGCCTTAGGTCTATAGCGTAGCCGGTCAAGCCCCGCTTAAACCTGAACACCAGTATGAGCAGCAGGACTCCCATTAGCAACTCCCAGCGGGGGATGGCCGTGGCCAGATAATTGCTCATGAGTTTGAAGACCACCCCTCCGACCAGGGCACCGAAAAGGTTGCCGGCGCCACCGATAAGCACGGCAAAGATAATCTCAATGTTGCCAAAGGGGTTGATAAGGTTAGGGGCAACAAAGCCGTAGTAAAGGGCGTAGAGAGTGCCAGCAAATGCAGCCAGGGAGCTACTCAACACAAAGGTCAGCCACTTATAGAAATAGGTATTATATCCGAGAAACTTGACACGCTCCTCGTTCTCCTTAATGGAACGGACCATTACCCCATATGGCGAAAGTGTAAAGGTCCTAAGGAGCCAAAAGACTAATAGGAGGCAGACGAGCATGAAACCAAAGGCCACCGGTTGGCTGGTGAAGTCCAAGAAACCAATCGGCTCGGCCATGCTGCTCAGGCCGTCCTCGCCCTCGGTGTAATTCTGGAGGCCGGCGTTGGCCAGCCAGAAACCAATCTGGTTAAAAGCCAGATTGCTCAGGGCAAAAGGCGCGTCTCGGAGTCGAACCACAATTGAGCCCAGCACTAAGGCTATGAGGGTCCCTGAGGCCATCCCTAAGGCTATGGCCAGGAAGGGATTGGGACTCAAGTGGACCAGAACCAGGCTTGCCACATAACCGCCGGTGCCATAGTAAAGCACGTGGCCGAAGGTGAGACGACCCATGTAGCCATAAAGCAGATCAAAGGACAGGACCAAGATGCAGAAAATGCAGAAATCGACCATCCAGTAAACACGAACAAAAATGGCCATGACCAGGAAGCAAGCGGCAATCAATGCCAGTTCCAAAAGTACTCGGCCCTTTTTGGGGCCGGAAAGGCTCAACTCGGCGGTATAAGGCTTCTCGGTAGTCACAACGACCTCACAGAACTACAAAAATTTTTCCAGTTCATTGGTATTGGCTATCTGACTTTTTTCCCTGATTTCCCTGATGATCTTGCCTTCTTTCATGATATAGATGCAATCTGCGAGCTGGGAAACGACTGACAGGTTTTGTTCCACGATGCAGGCAGAGACTCTCTGAGACTTCATCTGATTCAGAATACGAAAGATTTCTTCAATGACAATGGCGGCCAGGCCTTCTGTCGGCTCGTCAATCAAAAGGAGATTTGGGTTACCCACCAGGGCCCGCCCTATGAGCAGGATTTCTCTCTGTCCACCGGACAATACCCCTGCCTTGCGGTTTAAAAACGCGCTGAATTTTGGATAGAGTTCGGTCAGTCGGCTAACCGCCGTCTCTAACGCCTCGCCGCTCGCATGTGCAGCCAGTTCAATATTGCCCTTGACCGTTAAATCCCCGAAGACCTTCTTTTCCTGGGCTACGAAACGGATGCCCTGTTGCGCCACGCTCTCGGCCGGCCAGCCCTGGATGTCCTGACCCTGATAGACGATCCGGCCAGCGGTCGGTTTGAGCAGCCCGCTGATAGTTTTGAGAAGTGTGGTCTTGCCGGCACCGTTGCGGCCGACGATAAAGACCATCTCACCCTCGTCAAGCCTGAGCGATACATCGTGCAGCACTTTGGCATGACCGTAAGCGACCTCGATTCCATTGACGTCTAACAAATCCCTTTTTCCTTTCCCCAATAGCATTCCCGGACCGCTGAGTCGGAAAGAACATCTTCCGGGTCTCCCTCACAGATAATGTAACCGTCATTCATGACTGAAAGCCGCTCAACCAGACCGACTATTTTTGAGATCTTGTGTTCGATAATCACCAGGGTTAATTCTTGCTTAAACCGATGCAACAACTCGATGATTTCACCGACCTCGTGGTCGCTCAGACCGGAAAGAGGCTCGTCGAGGAGGAGGAGCTTGGGCTTGAGCGAGAGGGCAATGGCTATTTCCAGTCTCCTTTTGTCCCCGTAAGAGAGTTCAGCGGTGACTGAACCAGCCTTGGCCTCCAGGCCCACGACGGCCAAGGTTTTTCTGCATTCATCGAGGACATCCGGCCTCTTGGAGGATTTGAGATAGAATTTGACCACCGAGCGACCTTTCTTCTTGAAGGCGAGATTGGAAAGAACCAGGTTTTCCCAAACGCTCAGTGAATCAAACACGGAAACGAGCTGAAAGGTTCGAGCCATGCCCATTGCCACACGTTTATGCGGAGGAGTCATAGTCAAATCCCGGCCTTCAAAGGTTATGGTCCCCTCTGTGGGGGGAAAGTAACCGGAGAGCAGATTAAACAGCGTTGTCTTTCCACTGCCGTTGGGTCCGATCAAGCCGGTCACTTGACCCTTTTTAATATGGAAATTGACCTGGTTTACGGCAACCAGTCCACTGAAGTTTTTAGTCAGACCCTGAGTAAAAATGAGTTCGGACACGGCTAAAATATCCCTTTCGTGGTCCTGAATACTGTCCTTGGAATGATGGAAGATGTATCCGGCGGCCGGCTCACGGAGCGGTCTCCCGCTCCGTGAGGTTGCAGGTTACCAGCCCAGTTCTTTAGTCGGCGGCAAGAAGGCATCGCCGGTGTAGACATCGATGATGCGGGCATAATCATCTTTATCTTTTCGCTCTTTGGGTCCTTTGCCCTCGGCGATCCAGGCGTTATATTTGAAACGCGGCCTGCCGTCGACTCGCCACGTGCCAGGTCCCTTGGGACAGTAAAACCCGGGTTTGGCGAACAGGGCCTGGTACATTTTCTTAGGATCGTCCGATCCGGCCATTTCCATGGCGCGTAATGTCTCCTTGGCTCCTGTATATGCGGCCATTCCATAAGGATCGGGCCGTATACCCAGGGCCTTGGTGTAAAACTCATCGAATTTAGCCGAGGCTTTCACCAACTCGGGGTCCCGAGTAAAACCGCTCATATCGTGGTACCAATACATTTGCATCCACACGCCGTCCAGGCCCTCGGCCGGGATTCCGGCAGCCATGACGTCAATTATCCAGTTGAAAAAGAGTTGGGTCTTCTTGCGCAAGCCCATGTCATAGGCCTGCTTGAGGGCGTTAATGGCGTCATTGCCCCAGTGCCCCATGCAGAGAAAATCAGGCTTGTACTCCATGCACTTAAGAAGGTAGGGTGTCATATCGGCCGTTCCCACCGGTGACCAGACCACGTTATACTTGACGCCCTCCCTTTTGCTTAGGACTTCCTGGGCTCCTTCCCAGGCAAACTTACCGTAAGCATAGTCGGGCATGAAGAACACGATGTTCTTGGCCTTTTTTACATCAGCCACGAAGGCAGCTGCGCCTCGCCCGGCCTGCCCGTTGTCACCAACGATGGACATGGAGTAAGGCCCTTTTACTTTCTTGGTGAAGAACTTATCCGCTACGCCGTTGCTGGCCATAAACCAGAACTTTTCCTTCTTTGATAATTCATTGATGGCTACGGAGACATGGGAGAAGGTGCCACCAATGATGACCTTGACGCCGTGATCCCTGATCATCTCGGTGACACGGCGGATTGCCACATCCGGCTTGGTCTCATCATCTCGGTGAATCACCTCAATCTTGTATTTCTTGTCACCCAACTTGACGCCTCCGGCCTTATTTATTTCATCGATGGCCAGTTGGGTTGAGGGTTTCTGGATTGCCCCCATAACCGAGCCCGCACCGGTCATCGAATAAATCATACCGATCTTAACTGTATCGGCAGCAAAGACAGGCGCCTGCAAAAAAATTAGACCAAAAGTGATAACAAGCCCGAACAAACCAATTCCTTTGACTAAATTTTTCATTTGATTTCTCCTTTCTAAAATTTAAGGTTTCACGTCAAACCCTCGAGAAAAGCACTTGATATATGGATTGGTCTTTTGCCAAACCGATCAGGCTTTCGCACACCAACCCCAGCATGATCTCGGGGGGGGCATCGTCCGAACGGCAAACATCTAAAATATTACATCGTTTTACCCCTTTCCTTTGTGTCGTATTTGCACCGGTCCAATGATGACGCCGCAGTGCGCCTTCATCCTTACCCGGCATACTTCCTCATCCCCGATAAAAATCGAAGACCGTAATTAAATATATTTAACTGCTATTTCACCTAATTATGAGCGCATTTTCTCGATTTATCGATATCTGCTGAGTTTCAGATTGTATCGATATCGGTCTCCATGATAAACACCTTTGACATATTCAACCGGATCACCACTTACAGAATAGGCAATCCGCTTAATCACTAAAGTATGGAACGAGGCCTTTAAGCCCAGCAATTGGATCTCCTCGTTTGTAGACATGGAAGCCTCGATGCTCTGGTCGGCCTCATGAAGTCGAATGCCTATCTTTTCTAGTATCTCATAGAGAGATTTGGAATAGTCTTCGTCGAGACCGAGTTTGTAACGGCCAGATATGTAGGAATTGAGGATGCCCAAAGGTCTTTGATCCACAATCATTATCCTTTTAAGGTGAAAAACAAGCTCATCAGTAAGGAGACCTAAGGTTTTTTTTATTTTGGGAGGCGGTTCGATGTATTGTGCAGTGATGACCCGCTTTTCTGCATCTCTCCCCTTCATTTCTTCGGTAAAGCTTTTAAACACAGGGAGATTCTCCTCAATAATGGGCTTCTTTACAAAGGTGCCTTTGCCTCTCTTTTTTTCCAAGAAACCCTCGTTAGCCAAGAGTTCAATGGTACGTCTAACCGTGGCCCTACTAACGTCAAAGATTTTCTGGAGCTCATTTTCGGATGGAACTACTTGACTGGGACCCCATTCTCCGGTCTCGATCTTTTCTAAAATAACCTCTTTGAGCTGGTAATAAAGAGGGATGAAACTATTGCGGTCAAGTTCCCCAAACTCCTGACTCATAGATTATTCTCCCAGTCGGAGGCCTTAAAGTTCTCAACTCATTTGGGTTTGCAAAACTGCCCGTTTGATGCTTGTCCTAAATAGATTTTAGTGAAGGATTATAGAGTGAATTTTTATTAAGTATCATAACGAGTTGGGCTGATAAAAAATAAGGCGATTGTAAAATATAATTATTGACATATATCGAAATAGATAATAATGTCAGGACATCAGGATGTTAGTATACATTTTATCCATATGTCAAGCAAATAAATATTTTTTCAGTAAAGCACCCAAAAAGATCTCCCTGATCTCCTGGGAACTTTAAAGGAGGTGATCAAAGGGATCGAGGTTTGAATTCACAGTGAATTTACCTCGCTGCCATTACAAAATAGACCCTCAATCCTTACCATGAAGTCGATTCATCGCTTGAAGCACACCTTTAAGAGGGGAAATACCAACTATCAGGGATGCTTGGGCTGTCTGGAATAACACTGCGGGGCAAAATAGTAAGGAGTGGCATTTCTAAGACCCGTGATATTTCTCCATAGGGTATCATGTGACGGTCACAGCGGGCATTGCTATTTTTTAACTCCCTGACCCGCAAGTATTCCTGTATATCCAGGGCAGTCTAAAAGCTATGGGATGGATCAGATGTAATTTTTACAACCTTAGGAAGGAGATTTTTCAATGGGAAAGAGAAAATTGGGCATACTTACTTTTTCAGATGGTCGTCAACGCGTGCATGAGGAGCTTCTCGAGATAAATCAGGGATTCCTCGACCAGCTAGTTAAGACCTTGGAAGAGACGGGGGAGCTGGATCTCGTTTTGGGAAGTGAGATCATTCATAACGCGACCCAGGCCAAAACAGAGGCTGAAGCGTTAAAATGTGCTGGAGTAGATGGGACCGTTTTGAATTTTTCCATATGGTCCTTTCCCCACCTTTCTGTTATCGCCGCCGAAAACGGGAAAGGGCCCTATCTACTGCTCTCCAATCTGAACCCCCAATCCCCCGGATTGATCGCTATGCTGGCTGCCGGCGGTTGCCTCGATCAGGTCGGTATCCGCCACGATCGCCTCTGGGGTGATGTGAAGGATGAAAAGGTGCTCAAGAAAATCCTGAGTTTTTCTCGGGCTGCTTCGGTGGTCAACCGATTAAAGGGGCAGACCTGCGGCCTGATTGGAGGCAGAAGCATGGGCATGTATATTGGGGCTGTTGATACGAGGCAATGGCAGACTCAATTTGGGGTGGATCTGGAACATGTAGATCAGTTGGAGATCGTCACAAGGGCGGAAAAGGTCCCTGAATCCACCGCGGAGAAGGCGTTTCAATGGTTAACAGAACGGGTGGGAAAAATCGAGTACGACGGAAAGGGGCTCACCCCCGAGAAACTCAAACAACAAATCCGTTGCTATTATGCCACAAAGGAGATCATCGATGAAATGGGATTTGATTTCGTAGCCATCAAATGCCAGCCAGAGCTGAGTGAACATTACGTGACTCAATGTCTGAGCCAGGCCTTTCTCAATGATCCATATGACATGGACGGCAAAAAGGAACCTTTCGCAACGGGCTGTGAGGCTGATCTAGACGGAGCTTTAACCATGCAGATCTTAAAGCTTTTGACCGACTCGCCTGTTCTATTTTTTGATCTGCGTCATTACGATCCCCAAGATGATGTCTTCGTGTTTAGCAATTGTGGTGCACAAACAACCTATTTTGCTGGAAAATCTGAAAACCCGGAAGAAAACCTCAAAAACGTCACTTTTTATCCGCAGACTCCCTTCTTTTACAAGGGGGGTGGCGCTGCTGTACAGTACATGTGCGCCCCAGGCGAGATGACGATGGCTAGGCTGGCGAGAAAAGATGGCAAATATTGGATGGCCATCATTCAAGGAGAATTTATATCTTACCCGGAGGAAAAGCTCAAAGAAACATCTCCCGAGTGGCCACAGGGATTCGCAAAACTCTCTGTCGATGCCGATGAATTAATCAGGGGGCTTGGAGCGAATCATCTTCATGCCGTCTATGGAAACTATGTGGAAGAATTGAAGGATGTCTGTGACAAACTAAACATCGATGCCAGGGTGTTTTAGTAAACTGGGATATAGGGACGACTTTAATGATGTAATCGGCAACCCTGAAAAAGGATGGTACAAGAAAACCTGTCTTGATAATAAAGGGAGGAATGTTCCATGAGATTGAAAAATAAGGTTTCCATCATCACAGGAGCCGGTGCGGGAATTGGTAAAGCCACAGCGCTGCGCTTTGGTCAGGAAGGGGCTAAGGTTGTTGTGGCAGATTTGGACGATGCAGCGGGACAGGAGGCTGTCCGCCAGATCAAAGAGGCAGGGGGAGAAGCGACGTTTGTCCATACGGATGTCTCGCGATCTGAAGATTGCCGTCTCCTGATGGAAGAGAGCACTAAGGCTTTTGGGAGGATTGATATTCTTGTCAACAATGCAGGTATTTATGTGCAGGGGGGTATTACTGATACATCTGAGGAAGATTGGAAGAGAATCCTTGCAGTAAATTTGGATGGCGTTTTTTATTGTTCCCGGCATGCCGTACCTTACATGATTAAAGCCGGAGGAGGAAGTATCGTTCATGTGGCTTCGGAAGCGGGCATTGTGGGAATCAAGAATCAGTTAGCTTATAACCCCTATTCCGGAAAGGTTTTGACGAAACCCCCATTTTTAGGGGATTTG
>JACKQG010003429.1_pt1 | contig 13230 bp, 8 predicted proteins | sample 8237621 | NCBI WGS metagenome assembly JACKQG01 (sample SAMN15677084, study PRJNA649215) | marine metagenome | biome: marine; feature: Black Sea; material: saline water; isolation source: suspended particulate matter (SPM) from the Black Sea western gyre | collected 2013-06-09/2013-06-10 | depth...
TTAGCACATTTTTACCTATGTTGATATTACGACTACTCATTTTATCGTTACTTTCATAACCTCTGTTTTAAATCATCCGTATTTTTTAATTATAATTCTGCCACAATGTAATAAAAATTTTGGGATTTTATTCTTATTTGTTCTAATCCAACATGGGTTTTATAAAAATCCAATATTAATTGCATATTCGGGTATGGGACTTAAGTAGTGTTTTTATGAATGTTATTTTTCTTCTGACATAAAAATTTAAGGGAAGAAGATAAGTGTCAATGTAAGGGAATGTCAATAAAACAAAGAACCCCGCTCAAGCGGGGTTCTTTGAAAAAGAAATAGATAAAAGATTAATATCCTTCTCCATCACCTGGCGGTGGGCCATCATGACATGGTTCACCAATATCAAAAACACCATTGCCGTTGCAATCTTCGTAGGCCATACATCCTTCGTCTTCTCCGGGTGGATTTTCAGGATAGTCTCCTTCAGGATCGCAACCTTGATCAGATCCGCCCATGGTATGCCCCATGTCTGCTGCATGCTGATCCATTTCTGCTTCAGAACCAAAATGCAAATCGCAAATAGCGCAATACCAATCATGAGCGCCATCTCCACCATCATCTGTCGGAGGTGGTTCGTAACCAATTTCTTCAAGCAGAAAACCGCAATCTACATCCGCATCATCCCAAACGGCATATTCAACACCATCCACCATGTAAATATCTCTGTTTTCCGCTAGAGCTATACAGTTTTCAACTGTATGATCACCATATTCTTCTCCGTTTTCTGTGGAATCGTCATTTCCGTCATAATCATCACCTTCTTCCATTTGATCTGCGGCAGCCATTGCTGCACCCCAAGCTTCGCCAGGATCAGCTCCATCATCGAGAGCCTGATTAAAAGCCTGGGAAACGGCATCTAAACCCTCTTGATATTCATCTTCGGGCAAGTCACCTTCAACAACCTCTAATTGATAGACAACTCCTGCAGCAGCGTCAAAAGCAGCTGTTGGGTCAGCTCCACTATCAAGGGCATTGAAAAAAGCTTCTGAAACAGGGTCTCCGCCTTCTTCGTCCATTGTTGAATCACCTTCTTCACCATCATAATCACCTGTGTCTCCGTAATCGCCTTCAGGCGGTGCATCGAAGCATGGTTCACCTACATCAAAAGCACCATTGTCGTTGCAATCGGTGTAATCCATACATCCGGGTTCGCCTTCACCGGGGGCGTGGAGCATATTGAGGTCATCTGGACAATCATCCTGGCCGTATAAGCCTACAGTGATGATAGTGAAAACTGGTATGAGGAAGTTTTTGATCGTTCTATTCATGATCTCTCCTTACTTTCTTGTGGTTGGTGTATTATTATAAACACAATATATAGTATAAATCAAAACAATTATATGCGATAAATCACATGCGTGATTTTCACTTATTTTATGATTAAATCGACAAAAGCGGAAGTTTGACGGTTAAATACATCTTCGAAAGCGCCATAATAATCGTTTATTTCATAGAAATATTTTGCTGCATTTCTATCAACTATATGATAATCTTTAATCAAGACATCCGGTGAAGGGAATAGTATTTCAATACCGGGCTTAAAATAATTTAATTCAAGTAACAAATCAGGGTTTAATTCTAAAACTTTTTTTAAAATTAAAATTTCGTATAATCTGCGTTCGTTTTTTTCTTCGCCAATCAATATGGTATAATCATTATTACTTGAATTTGTACCGCGTTTATTTTTAATTCGGTTTAGTTGTTTAAAATTATATTGCTCACTTTTATCATCATAAGCGATTAAAGCAGTTGGACGAACAAAGGGTTTGTCTAGTGTTGCTTTTCCTCGCACAGTGTAAGAAAGGCGTAAATATTTTTCTCCTTTCATATCTAAAACACCTCGGATATATTCTGCCAAATGTTCGACTTTAAATCCTGAAGGGTCATCTGGATTATCTTTAAAAAACATCACTTTTTCAGGATCGATATGTTTATAATAGTCCATCTTTTCGATGATTTCATAAATCATCCTGCGTACGAGAATGTCTTCACCAAATACACGACCTTCCAGAACACTTTTATAGGGTTCTTCCACATACATGGTTTTATCATTTTTTGCAGCATCCTTAACTGCTGATCTAATTTTTTGATATATTGGGCTACTGTATATAAAACTCAAATCAAAAATATCTGTATTTTGCACTCGATAACTGTTTGGAAAAGAACGGTTTCCAAATGCGTTAAAAAGATCAGAATCTTGCGGAATAACGCGACTAAAATTATTTTCTGATTCCTGGATAATATGAGGTGTAATAACAACAATCACTTCTTTTTTAATTGTTCTTTCTGTGGAAATTGAAAATAATTTCCCAAAAAAAGGAAGATCTTTCAGAATGGGAATTCCACCTTCACTATTGGATTTCTTATTAGAAATCAATCCGCCGATTATGAAGGGTGTATTATTAGCTACACGTACAAATGACTGTACTCGGCGATTATTAATAACAGGTGCCTCTAAAACTCCTCCGCCGGAAGAAGCACCTATACGTTCTTCTGTTTCACTGATAATTGTTTCCACTTGAATTGTAATCCGTGTGTTATCTTCATTGATCCTTGGGCGCAGATTCAATACAATCCCAACGGGAATATAATCAACGGATTTCGTTTGGGAAATTTGAGTATCTGTCGTTTTAACTATTGGGATTTGCTGCCCTACTTGGATGCGTGCTTGGCGGCCATCCAAAACCAGAACGGAAGGTTTTGATAATATTTCGGCTGCCTTCGTACTGATTAGTGCTTGGACATTTGTTCTGAATGTATTGGCATTACCAAGTAGAGTTCGATCTAATATAACTGTGAATGGATTAATTTCTCCAGATTCAGGGTCAGGTGGTGGAAATGCTGTGGAAAATCCCGCTCCTGTACCACTATAATCAATTCCTAATTCATCCAACTTATCCGAATCCAATTCAATGACCAATGCTTCTATTAATATTTGAGGAGCCGGGATATCAATTTTATTATGAATCAAATTAAGTAATTGTGCTACTTCATCAAATTTTCCTGCTTTATATCCGACGAGAAGTCGTTGCATTGGATCACCATCTGTAATGTCTTCTAAAGGAAGTCCTCCTAGATCCACCCCAAGTTCTGATTTTCTTTTACTGGTTTTTTTTGATTTTTCTTCTGCAACTAAAGTCACTGATTCCGTTTCCGGAAGTTTGATAATTATAGGTAGTTCATCCGGTTTAATATTATTAATATTTATCTTTTTTGATTGTTTAGGATCATACTGGCGTTCTCCCGCTGGATCATCCTTGCCAGCATTAAATTCGATAACGATATAGCCCATAGACTTTAGTATACCCACGGCACGATCTGTACGTATATAACTTAATTTAATTACTTCATATTCAAGATCACGAAGAGATGACCCGTTTGAGGGTGCTGTGTGTTGTGATGTCTGCCCTTGTACTGCAGACAGAAAAAGAATTACAAACGAAAGATAAAGAAATTTTCGGTACATTATTCCTGTATGATATACACAGATATTGTTAATATAATGTCGTCGAACTGTGTTGAAATATAACCATTTGAGCCGGCGCTGGAACTTGGTTCAAAAAAGCAAGTTGCTTTAAATTCATCACCTGTCCCGCTACCAATTTCAACATCAAACGATTTGTATTCAGATCCGTAAGTGGAATTCAATACAAAAATATCTCCCCCCAAAGCAGAAACAACTAAGTCCATATCCAAACCTTCAAAATTGGGATCTGAAGGATCGGGATCATTTATTTTCTCAAATTTGTATTGGTTTAAGTCAGTTGTCCAGTACATATTTCCACCAATTGGAACGATTGATCCGGGTGTGTCGAAACTGATTATGCCCGTTTCTTCGGTATTATTCAATATAGTCGTTACAGTTAATTCATCACCTGTTTGAGTAAACGTCCACCCGCCTTGGAATGAAGCTGTGGAATCGTCTGGAGCATCAAATGTTGTTGACGTATTTGTTTTTTGGAGAACTACACTGCGGGAATTATCTCCGGCCCAATACATAAAACTGCCTACAGGAATTGTTGCTATATCTATATCAAATGTAGTTTCAAATGAGTTATGCTCTCCACCCTGAACATCATAAAAATGAACAGTTAATGTTGTCATATTATCTTGTGTAAAATCCCATAAACCATCACGGTCTGTGCTTGTACTATCAGTGGTATTTACTGTATCTCTTCCGGTTCCCCATGCGCCACTATCACCATTATTCCATGTTATAGTCGTGTCTAATTCTGTAACTGTCATATAATCATAAATTATCTTGTTTGTAAGAGTTACACTATAATCATTTGAAAATGTGTATACTAATGCTCGAATGGAATCAATATGAATAATATCATGGGTGGTCACCGTATAAGTAGTATCGCCAAGGGGCCATTCATTTACAGTAAATTCTGCAGTGGTTGTTGTATCATAGCCGTGATCTAATTGGTAATCTGTGTCGCTGATAACGTCCCATAATCCCAATGCTTGGGAACCGAGAGATTTACTGTTGAATGAAAACGTTTTACTGATACCGTATGTGCTGTCTGCTAAAAATTCATAAAGAACCTGTAATGAATCTTCTGCAAGAATTTGGCCATTTATTTCCCGAAGATACCAATCTCCCAACATTTTGCTGGGGAGGAAAAAGGGAGCATCAACAGTTCGCTCTAAGGAAACGTCTACTTTAATATTTCCAGCTTCATGGACAATATCATCTGATAATGTCATTGATAATTTGAAATTATCGTTACTGACAGATTTGGTCACGGATGGATCTAATAGGTCTTCCTGACAACTGATTAAAAATAAAAATGAAAAAGTGACAAGTATTGATTTTGGCATTTTGCTGTTTTGTCTTTGGTTAAACATATAAACTATTCAATCTTAAATTAAACAAAATTGATAATTCAATGTTAAAATAATTAAAGGTATTATTCATGAGAATAAGAAACTTAATATTCAGTTATCTCTGTATTCTGCAATTTGGTTTTTAGCTTCCAAATAAGAATCCACTACGGCATACAACCAAACAGTTCCCAAAACTCCTGCACTGATCCAATTCATTTGGGCATGTTGTTCCATCTCGTCAAAATATTGTATGGCATGATGTTGTTCTGTTGCTCGGTCGTAATGTCCCTTTGATTGTTTGTACAGCATGTAACTGCTTACGGTGGCAATTCCCGCCAGAAGTTCAGCGCCAAGAATGACGCTCCCTTTCCGGGGCTGGTCATTGTAAAACTGTCCCCAGCCCGGAATAATCATGGAACGAAAGGCGGCTGTGACAGGTCTAATAAAAATGATTTATTGTTGCCAAAATAGTCAATTCCTTCAAAAGCATATTGGATGGCAAGCTTTGGATCTTGAACACGATTAAGACGAACTAGTTCTACATATGTATTAATGATATCTGCTTTTTGGTTTGAAGTAAGAAATTCTTGCAGTTGAAGTTCCAAACTGTCTGATTGGGCAAAACAAATTTTCACCAACATACTTACACTAAATAGAATCGTTTTGGAATGAGACTTTTTCATAGAAACAAAATAAGTATTATATAAAATATAGAAAAGGACTCTGTAGAGAGTCCTTTTGCATAGTGGCTCGGGCCGGAATCGAACCAGCGACACAAGGATTTTCAGTCCTCTGCTCTACCGACTGAGCTACCAAGCCACATTTTAATAAATCACTTATGCCTCGGTAGCGAAGTCGGAGACTGCCTGTCCGCCGAATCCACCAACAGTGGAGTAGGCGGGAGCTACCAAGCCACATTTTAATAAATCACTTATGCCTCGGTAGCGAAGTCGGAGACTGCCTGTCCGCCGAATCCACCAACAGTGGAGTAGGCGGGAGCTACCAAGCCACATTTTAATAAATCACTTATGCCTCGGTAGCGAAGTCGGAGACTGCCTGTCCGCCGAATCCACCAACAGTGGAGTAGGCGGGAGCTACCAAGCCACATTTTAATAAATCACTTATGCCTCGGTAGCGAAGTCGGAGACTGCCTGTCCGCCGAATCCACCAACAGTGGAGTAGGCGGGAGCTACCAAGCCACATTTTAATAAATCACTTATGCCTCGGTAGCGAAGTCGGAGACTGCCTGTCCGCCGAATCCACCAACAGTGGAGTAGGCGGGAGCTACCAAGCCACAAAACTGCTTTTAAAAAAGCCGCTGAAATTACCGGCTAAATAATCCTTCATGCAATCCCAAACTGACCTAATTTAAAATCCTTGTAGCTTCAATCGGACGCATCTATTTTCCCCGGCTTTTTTTAATGATACTTATGAAAATTATACTGGCAACACACAACATACATAAAATGGTAGAAATGAAAGCTGTTTTGAAGGATTTTCAAGTTGATGTCCTGACTCTGGATGATTTTCCGGAAATAGGAGAGATTCCTGAAACAGGCGAAACATTGGAAGAAAATGCATTACTCAAAGCACGTACTGTTAATAAACTTTCTGGATTTCCAGCCGTCGGGGATGACACCGGATTAGAAGTAAATGCTCTTGATGGCGACCCAGGTGTGTATTCTGCACGATATGCTGGTGAAAATGTTACATATTCAAATAATGTGAATAAATTGCTCTCTGAAATGATTAATAAAAATGATAGATCAGCTCAATTTCGAACTGTAACAGCTTTTGTAGATGGTGAGGATGAAATAATCGCCGAGGGGAAAATAGACGGATTGATTACAAAAGAACCGAAAGGCAACTATGGTTTTGGATATGATCCGGTATTTTATATTCCTAAAATGAAACGTACATTCGCGGAACTTTCTGCAGAAGAAAAGAATAGAATAAGCCATCGTGGACTTGCTTTGCAAAAACTATGTAAACTTTTATCCGCTCATTGGAGCGAGAATAAACCAACAGGAGACTAACCTATAGACCTACCGCTATCGGATTGACCCCCATAAACCGGGGCTTTAAAAACACCGAAAATATCTATCATAGGAGTTCCCTTTGAATAAAGGGCATGCGGTCATATTAATACTTTTTATGACCATCTCGGCAATCTTTGCCCAGGATGGTCAACCGGATTCGTCCGTCCAAAATTTCCAGGATAACTATATTCCTACATCCGATTATATTGCTCCTGCGTTTCCCGACATACCCAAGCCATTGAGTCTTTTGTCGGATACGTTATTGGTACCTTTGGGTTGGATAAAAGCTGATTTTGGAGAACGTGATATTGAAATTCACATCGATCGCGATTGGACATTTATCACGTTTACAGAATATATAGATGATGAAATATTTCGGGTACCATTCACAGTCCCGGTAGAGTGGTATTTTGAACACATGATGAATGTCAAGCGTCGAATGTTATTTTCTGAAAAGGTTTCATTGAGTGGTGAAGAAATGACTGAAGAAACTCGGAGTGGGAGAAAAGGTATTACGTTTGACATAGTTGATATGGGTGCCTTGGGAACAGCATCTTTGCGTGTGAGGGGAAATATAAATATTTCGGGGAAAATGGTTTTTCAAGATCAGGAATTAATACGATCGAGTTTATCAGAATCTCAAAATACCCATCTGGAATTTGATCAAAAACAGAATTTGAATGTGGAAGGAAAAATCGGCGATCGCATCACAGTACTCATGGATAATGACTCTGAGCGGGATTTTGACTGGGAAAATAATATTCGTATTTCTTATGAAGGCGCAGAGGATGATATTATTCAAAAGATTGATGCAGGAAATATTTCACTTTCCTTACCGGCAACGCAATATGTGACATTTTCCGGGCAGAATAAGGGGCTGTTTGGCATGAAAGCAGTTTCAAAACTGGGTCCAATTGATATAACGACGATTGCTTCAATTGAAAAAACAAGAAAAGAACAACAGGAATACAAAGGAACAAATGAAGCACAATCAATGCGTATCAATGATTATAATTATATCAAAAATCAATATTTCTTTATTAACACACTGTATCGCAACGGCGCCCAAAATCAGCCAACGGAGTATATGGGTCAATCCAAGAATATCCAATATATCCCACCGTTTTATCCACTGGTAGGTGGTCTCCACCGCATTGGGCGCTACGCGATTCGTAATTTTGAATTATACCGAATGGATAGTGCTTTAGATCCTACGACAGAACCGGGTTCTGCAATGGTGGATATAAACAATCCTTCAGATGATGATCACAATAATGTCAATTTCAAACGGCTGGAAGAAGGGCCGGATTATTCCATCAGCAGGGATCTAGGATTTATTAGATTGAATAATCGTTCTGCGGATAATGTTATTGCCTGTCACTACTATATAGTAGAATTAGATCCTAATGACCGTAACACTATACTTGATACTGTATTAGCTGTGGGTCATGGTGTTTCGGAAAGTGATACCATGTTGACATTACAAATGATTAAACCGAAAAGCCTGACACCCTCCCATGACTTATGGGACCTCATGTTTAAAAATGTGTATTACATGGGCGCTACAAAGATTAACGAAGAGGGGTTTGGTGTAACAATTTGGAATACATACTTACAACCTGTTAAAAATTTCGACCCTACCGGAGTTGAGTATTTAACCCAATTTGGTTTAGATAGTGTAGACGCCACGAGTGAACCGATAAGCGATAATGAAATTGATTTGTATAACCCCAACATTGTTAGCCTGCAAACAGGTGAATTGTTTTTTCCGGCATTTCACCCGTTTGCCAATGATTCTCTTGAAGGTGGCAATACGAATCCAGCTTTGAAAGGCTTACTGGGAGAAGGGAGTATGTATACTTCAACTATTACCAGTGAAATCACACGAGATAAACATTGGGAAATTGAAGTTAAATACACAAACCCAAGCTCTACAATCAATCTTGGATTTATGATAGTTGAAGGTAGTGAGCAGGTATTTTTGGATAATGTAGAACTCAAACGCAGTCAAGATTATCAAATTGATTATTTCAGCGGAACGCTGATTATGAACGTTGAAGCCGGCCCGGAAGCAAACCTTAAAATTTTATACGATAAACATGAATTAGTATCTTTCGATAAGAAAACAATTGTAGGAACACGCGCTCAAATGGACTTGGGTGAAAAATCATTTATTGGCGCGACAGCATTATATTATAACCAGACAATTATGAATGAAAAAATTGAAGTGGGATATGAACCTATGCGAAATTTTATCTGGGATATGAATGGTCGATATCAACTTGAGTTTGATGGTTTGACGAGGGCATTGGATCGCTTACCCATCATTGAAACAGAAAAGGTATCTGCATTTTCCATTGAGGGAGAAATTGCACAGGTTTTACCCAATCCTAACCCCATCAATAATGCCGCCACCGGTGATCCGAATGGTGTAGCCTTTATTGATGATTTTGAAGGATCAAAACGTACTACATCTATTCCGATCCAACGGGGGTACTGGAAAGAATCATCTGCACCATTGATTTCGGAAAATGAAGATTTTTTAAGTCTGAAACATCGTGCAAAAATGGTTTGGTATAATCCCTATGTTCAAATTCGAACGAAAGATATTTGGCCCAATCAATCCACTTCCATCCGAGCTCAAAATGAAACGACACATATATTAAGATTGAATTACAGACCTCGGGATTTACACAGCGGACTATTACAGGATTCATTATGGGCAGGGATCACTTCACCCTTGTATTCTGGTGACTATGATCAGACTCAAACCAAATTTTTTGAAATATGGTTATTTGGCGAAAATGGAGAATTGACCATTAATTTGGGTCGGATTAGCGAGGATCGGGATGGGGATGGGCTGTTGGATACAGAAGATGAAAAAGAAGCCGGCATGAGCGGCGATGGTATACTTCAAGATCATGAAGATATTGGTTTGGATGGTTGTTCGGATGAATACGAAGATGGTTGGGGAGGTTGTTTAGATACGTTGTATGCAGACGTAGTTGATAATCCGTTTTGGGAGGATAAAGTATATACAGGGCAGGATCGAAACTTGGATGATCCCAATAATGACAATTGGACCTATAAAGAAGGGAGTTCTGACTTTTCAAAAATTAATGGAACAGAAGGCAACGGCCTCGATGCCGGGAAATATCCTGATTCTGAAAGTTTAGATCGTTCATTTGAATTACTGAGCGTGAATAAATATTTTACAAAATCCTTTTCTCTAACGGACACAACATACTTGGCAGGTCGTACAAAAAAATCCGATGGTGATTATACCGGTTGGAAATTATACCGCATTCCATTAAACCATTTCAGTCGAATAGATTCTAGCATGAGTCCGGAATGGACGGATATTCGCCATATGCGCCTGGTCGTTTCTGATACAGGAAATGTTAACATCAGTGTAGCAAAAATAGAATTGGTTGGGAATGAATGGCAGGAATTGGGAATTGCTCCGGATTCATCCAATATATTTACCAAAGAAAATGCAGACAGTGTTTTTTCAATTGCCGTTATTAATACAGAAGACAATGATAATTATACTCCACCTGAAGGAGTAAAAGGGGAATATGACAGGTTGAATGATATTCGTTCTAAAGAACAATCCCTTGTGATGAAATTCACGGATCTTCCTATAAATCATAGTGGTGCCGCCATGAAAAGTTTGATGAAGATATCCGGTGTGAATTATTTGACTTATGATAAATTAAAAATGTATGTATATGGAGAAACACCCAACCAATGGATCGGCAAAGAAGAAACCAGCGTCAAATTTTTTCTGCGATTTGGTCAGGGGAATAATTATTACGAATTTGTCCAACCTGTTTATAGTGGTTGGGATGAATCGCGTGATAGGAATTCTATCGAAATAGACTTGAATTGGCTCACCAAATTGAAGCTGCAAGATTCGACTAATGTTAAAAAATTCAATGATACAGATATATATGAAGTCATAGATAATGACAGGTATTATTCATTTACGGATGAGAATGGAATTGAAACGGGTAAACAAATTCATATTCGAGGGAAACCATCACTTTCCAGTATCCAGTTTTTTATTGTGGGAATTAATAACCAGGCGGGCGAACCAATTACCGGAGAAGTTTGGTTGGATGAATTGCGATTAAGCGGTGTAAAAAAAGAACGTGGAGTGGCAATGCGAATACAATCCAAATTTAATTTAGCGGATATAGCCTCATCTACTTTTTCATACAGTAGAAAAGATGCTGACTTCCATGTGTTGCAGCAGCGGTTGGGAAGTAATACAAATACAGAAAATTTCAGAATAAGTACAAATATCCAGCTGCACAAATTACTACCGAAAAAATGGGGATTGAGTATTCCATTAAACACAACTTTTGCACAATCGGAAAACAGGCCAAAATATTTTCCCGATTCAGATATATTGGTCAATCAGGAAAATGTCCCTGATTCTATTATGAGCAAGAAACAGGAAATCTCTTTCAGTACATCCCTAACAAAATCAAGTAAATCGGATAATAAGTTTATTAAAGCAACACTCGATAAGATTAAACCAAGCTTTTCAGCTTCCAAGTCCACATCTTCCAATTCGCTTAATAAAGAAGTGTTGAATGAAAAATATTCAGGAAAGGTTAGCTATTCCTATCCATTCAGCAGGGATAATTATATCACACCATTTAAGTGGCTTAAAGACGTCCCATGGTTGGGTGAAAAATTGGGAGAAATGAATCTGTATTATTCACCTTCCGCATTTAATACCAGTTTAAACATTAGTGAAGCTTTGTCACAAACTACAAAACGGGTTGGCAGCCGAACTGATACATATTCCTTTGGGTTAAGCCGATCATTTTCATTGGATTACAATTTGACGGATAAGCTGAAAACAAAATACAAACGATCAGTCAGCAGCGACCTTAGAGATTTTCGAGGCTATGCCTGGATGGCTATTAGGGATTTGGATCCGGGTGTCGTGGAAAATATTACTGAAAGTCTGACAACGTCATTTAATCCACAATTGTTTACGTGGCTCAAGCCCAATTTTAACCATACCGCAGCATTTCGCTGGAATAAGCCACGAGCCAGTTCCATCGATGGTGCCACAATAGGTACTCAATTACGATTTTCTTCGAGCTTTAACATTTTACCATCACAATTTTTTGAAATGTTTTATAAACCACCTTCAAAAGCAAAAAAGAGTGGAGGAAGTACAAGGCGAAGAGGCCGGACTAAAGCCAAAGAGGAAGAAACGGAAGAAGCTAAACCTGAAGAAAAGGGAAATGCGTTTTTAACTGCAATGCACGGAATGGTAAAAAAAGTAAACCCAATCAGTTTCTCTTATACAGAAAATCTCAATCGTACAGGTCGGGGTGTGCAGGGCACAGTACCCACCGGTTACAAATTCGGTTGGCTCCCGGAACATGGTTTGAATCATGCTTCTGATGTTGGATCTGACCAGGGGGCGTGGGATCACAAACGAGATTTTTCTATACGTTCGGGAGTGAATTTCTCCCGGAACATATCTACATCCATGAATTATGCACAGAATATTTCCACAACTATCGGAGCGTCAAATATTGAGCAACGGTCCATGTCTCGAGATTATTTGTTTTGGGGCGAAAAACTGGAAGAAGGGCTTCCATTCTTTGGATGGAGCCTGCGTTGGACAGGAGTGGAAAAATGGCCGTTCATCAAAAGAATTGCCCGTTCTGCCAGTATGGAACACGCCATGAATGGCAAGGAAGCCCTCTCGTGGCAATTTGAGAATTTTGATGGTCCGGACATGCCGTTATTTGACTTAACTCAATTTATTGATGATTATACTGAAAACCAGCGATCAGCAAGAAAAAACATCAGCTTTTCGCCTCTTATCGGATTGAACATGAATTTGAAAAAAGGAATTTCCATGAATATTCGTCACAATGTGTCCAGATCTGTGCAGGATGAATCCAATGGATTAAGCGTACGCAATGAAAAATCATGGACAGCCAGCACTAACTACAGCCACCGCGGAGGATTCACAATTCCGTTGCCATATATGGACGATTGGAATATCCAGAATACCGTAAACTTCACGTTGAATTTTGATATGAATGAAAGTGAATCACTGGGAAGTAAAGATGGTGGTGCAGAATTTGGACAAACTGCATTTAATTCAGGCTGGAAAACATCATTGCGAATTTCATATTCGTTTAGCTCTCAAATAAGCGGTGGTATCATTTATGAATACAGGGAATCAGATTCGAAAACGACAGGTAAGAAAATTGATCGTGATTTCGGGTTTGATGTAAATATTGCGATCAGTGGTTAAGGCTGG
>JACKQG010005912.1_pt1 | contig 13230 bp, 18 predicted proteins | sample 8237621 | NCBI WGS metagenome assembly JACKQG01 (sample SAMN15677084, study PRJNA649215) | marine metagenome | biome: marine; feature: Black Sea; material: saline water; isolation source: suspended particulate matter (SPM) from the Black Sea western gyre | collected 2013-06-09/2013-06-10 | depth...
GCGAAAACGCTGGATGAAGGAAAATATACCATCAAACTCCTTATGCGATGATCCGAGAGTAGCGGAGATCTTGATAGACATCAAGCGTCTTTGCCGCGCCTGCCCGGACACTGAATGTAATGCGAAAGGATTGTCCAATCAAATGGCCGAGGATCTCTCTAATTTTGATTGCCCGCAAATTTATAAATTTCTGACAAACTGATATTAAACTTTTAAAAATACCATAAACCCTGTGAGATTTACTCTCATGGGGTTTTTTTATACTCAGAAATTTCAATTTGCGGGTTTCCATAAATGGGAGTTCCCAAAAGATCAAATGTGCTTGAAAAGGAGGACAAAAATATGAGCGAGTTTTCATCCTTGGCTGAGAAATGGCCTTCGAGTTTCGTTAGTCGGCAAGAGGTCCCACGGTTCACGGGGGGGATTATAAGCGAGAAATATATTGCCAACTTGGATTGCAAGGGGTTGGGGCCCAAAGGTCGAATACGGGTCGGGAGAAAAATATGCTATTCAGTCTCTTCGATTATTTCGTGGTTGGAGGGTCGTTCGGAGGTTTGCGATGAAAAGTAAGCCGAGAAAGCTACTGTGGAAATTTGTGCTGATTTATGCCGAACACATTTTGACACGTATGAAGTGGACCCCCAAACGGTCACTGATACTGATAACGCCAAAAGGGAAAAGAAACCCAATAAACCCGGGAGCACGAGCCCTTTAACGAAACACAGTAAACATCGCAAACGGTTGAATAAGATTTCGGCACGATCCAGGAGGCGAAACCGGGGATGAACTGGACCGAACAACAGCTTGCTGATTACATGGCGAAACTGAACGACAGCAGAGAGCCGGTACTCCCCCGTGATGAAACTCCTGACCTCGGGCCGGAATCCGGGTTGCAGACCAAATGTCTGGGATACTGTAAAGACCACGGATACCTTGTTTGGCACGATTGGTCACGGAAAAAAAATAAGGCCGGTTGGCCGGATCTGATTTGTTTTTTGCCGAAGTCAAGGTTGGTTTTGGTTGAACTCAAGGCCGCTGGCAGGAAGTTGCGGCTCGAACAGCAGGCCCTAAAGAGGCAGCTTATGTATTTGGGATTCGAAATTTATGTGGTGAGGAGTTTTTGGCGGTTTGTGGAGGTAATTCAAGGTGGCAAGTGAAGGAGGATAAAACAATGCCGATATGGGCAGCATGGTCAATTATCGTAATCGTGGCGTTTTTGGTTGGGTTGGGGTTTGGTTATATGGCTGGCCCGGGCACATGGACGTCTAAACCCCACAACAACACAGGGCAGCGCAAATGACCTGCCCTCACTGCAAAAGCGAAGACATTCGCGTTGACCGAACGCGAAAGTACGATAATGTGGTTTTCCGGTGGCGAGTTTGCCGGAACTGCGGGAAGGCTTTTACCACAGAAGAAACACGATCCAGTGAAAAAATCACCAAAAACCCCTCCTAAAACTCAAAAAAAAGTCCACATATAACATATGTACCATATGTGGACTTTATCCTGTTGACTTCCACAACATATCCGGCTGACAATTTACGCTAATCTTTTTCCTACCATAGGGGAGCCTTGGAGCGGCCAAGGCTCCCCACCCACCCCTGGAAAGAGGGAATCGAGGGCGTGTAAATGCCAGCAGGAAGACCGACAGACTACGATCCTGAATATCATCCAGCAAAAGCCTATGAATTCTGCTCGGATCTCGCTTTCACTGACGTAAAACTCGCCCGTCTCTTCGATGTTTCAAAAGCCACAATCACTAATTGGAAAAAAGCACACCCTGAATTCTTAGCCTCCATAAAGGGGGGAAAGGACGAATACGACTCGGATAAGGCCGAGAGATGCTTAATGAAACGGGTCGAGGGGTTTCGCTATACCGAGACCACAAAAGAGCTGAGTCCAGCTCCAAACCCGAAAACCGGGGAAGGACAACTCATCGTTACAAAGAAAGTCAGGAAGCAGGTCGCTCCTGATCCCACCTCAATGATTTTCTGGCTTAAGAACAGAAACCCCGGAAGATGGCGGGATAAGCGAGATATAGAGGTCGAGGGGGAACTAAACATCAACCTGATTGATTCGTTTAGCGAGGAAGGGAATGAATGAACATTCCGTTCAACTTCATTCCGCGCAACTATCAGAAACCATTATTCAATTCGATCAAGAAAGGGCTTAAACGTGGCGTTTCTATTTGGCATAGAAGATCCGGGAAAGACAAGACCTTCATCAACCTCATGGTCAAAGAGTCTTTTAAGCGGGTCGGCGCCTACTACTATTTTTTCCCCACGTACAATCAGGGCCGGAAGATCCTGTGGAACGGGATGGATCGAGACGGCTTCCCCTTTCTCGACCACATCCCGCAATCTATCAGGACCAGCACGAATAAAACAGAAATGCTCATTACCCTCCGCAATAGATCTCTTTTCCAGGTTGTGGGGAGCGATAATATTGATTCTATCGTTGGGACAAACCCTATTGGCTGCGTGTTCTCGGAGTATGCGCTCCAGGATCCGCGCGGTTGGGATTTTGTCAGGCCTATTCTCCGGGAAAACGGAGGATGGGCCTTTTTCAACTTTACTCCCCGGGGACACAACCACGGATATCGTCTTTACGAGATGGCGAAGAACAACCCCGCGTGGTTTTGTGAAGTCCTCACGATTGACGATACCGGCGTTCTCACGGAAGCGGATATCCAGGCAGAGCGTGACGAGGGCATGGACGAAGACCTCATTCAGCAGGAATATTATTGCAGTTTCGAGGCCTCGGTCCTTGGCTCTTACTTTGGAAAACAGCTTGCCCTTGCGCGATCGCAAGGCAGGCTCTGCAACGTTCCGATTGTCCCGGGCGTCCCGGTTGATACGTTTTGGGATCTCGGGATTAACGACACCACGGCTATCTGGTTCACCCAGACCGTTGGCCGGGAGATCCGTATCATCCATTACGAGGAATATTCTGGAGAGGGCCTGGAGTTTTACGCGGATCTTCTCCGGGAGTTGTCGAAGGATCTGGGGCTCAGTTATGGCCGGCATGTTGGGCCTCATGACGTCGCGGTTCGGGAGCTCGGTACCGGAAAGAGCAGGATCGAGACCGCGGCGAGCTATGGTCTTAAATTTGAAGTGGCTGCCAGGCCTGAACGAAAAGAGGATTCAATTAATGCGGCCCGGAAGATCTTCCCTTACTGCTGGTTTAACGAAACGCGATGCGAGAGGGGAATCGATGCTCTCGCCTCCTATCACAAGGGATGGGACGAAAAAAACAGGGTTTGGCGAGTTAGCCCGGTTCATGATTGGGCGTCAAATGGCGCTGACGCTTTTCAAACTATGGCCCTCGGTCACAAGTTCCAGACTGTTGGCGGCGGGTTCACTCCCAATCGGACTGCTACAAAACGCATCAATACCTCACGTCATCTTAGTCCAAGGAGGCGTTAGCTGATGCCAATTAAGCCTGCATTCCAGAAGCCGGATATCAAAACCCTGCAAATGTGGGTGTCAGAAGCGCATTGGGGTTCTCTCGATTGGCGGGCGGAGTCCTGGCGTGACGAGGGCATGTATGACGGGGCGCAATGGGATCAAGATGACGCTAACGCAGCCTCCGAGGCCGGGATAGAAATGCTGACTATCAACCGGACGTTCCCGGTGATCAACCTCATCCTGGGCACACAGGCGATCAATAAGTACGACATTCTGGCGAAGGCCCGCACTCAAGACGATTCCGAGTTGTCTCAGACGATGAGTGAGGCAATCCAGTTCGTGATGGATCAGTCTGACGGGTCGTTTTTGGTGGGGAACGCCTTCAGGGATGCCATTGTCCCGGGGTTCGGCTGCCTGTCTCCCGGGTTTCATCCTGATCCGCGTAAGGAGAAGGTCCGCATTGCATACCGTGATTGGAAGGAAATCTGGTGGGATCCCTTTGCATCTCCATGGTTCAGCCCGCTGGATTGTCGATATGTGTTTCACCAACGGTGGATGGACTTGTCAGCCCTGCAGGCCATGTTTCCCAAGAAGGAGCAGGAACTGTCGAACTATTTCTCCGATGTTTCGGGCGGCATGAAAAGCGAGTGGAGCTCTATTTTCGATGATGAGGCCTCGCTTGTAGAGGAGGAAGCGCGGGTCATGTCCGGTTCCGATTGGGCGGATTTGGGTAGAACGCGCGTAAGACCGGTCGAGATGTGGTACACGATTTTTGATAAAGCCTGGTTTGCCCTGTTCGCTGATGGCCGTGTGATCGAGTTGCGTCAAGATATGGAGCCGATGGAACAATATCAAGTTATCCAGACGTCCCGGGAGGTAGTCTCAGCAACGATCCGGCGCGTTCGTGTCGCGACGTTCTTGGGCGAGATTCTTCTCCAGGATCTTCCCACCCCGTATCCCCACGATCAATTCCCGTTCATTCCATTCGTTGGATACATAGACCGCTATAAACACCCCTACGGTGTCCCGCGGCAGATCCGGGATCAAAACATTGAGGTCAACAAACGACGGTCAATGGCCATGGCGCTTTTGTCAAAGAGACGGACGACTGTTGAAGACGACGTTGCCGGTGACAAAATAGGCCTCCAGAAGGTTTTCGAGGAAGCGAATAAGCCGGACGGGTTTGTCGTGGTAGGCCCCGGGAAGATCAATAGCATCAAAATCGAGGAACATCAGCAACTTGCCGAATCCCAAGTCTCCATCCTCCGGCAATCGGAGATTGAGATCCAGCAGATTTCCGGCGCGAACGATGAACAGCTTGGCTATCCGAGTAGGGCCGAGAGCGGGCGGGCGATCGAGAAACGTCAGAGGCAGGGCGCGACGGTCACGGCGCCCCTTTTCAATAACCTCCGACGCTCTACCAAGCTGTTAGGTGAGCAGGTCATTTCCTTGGTGCAAGGTGCATGGACCGGAGAGAAAGTACTCAGGATCACCGACAGGCTCACGGGCGCGGAGAAGTTTGTCGCGATCAATGAGCCGGTACAGGGGCCAGGCGGTCAGGTCGTACTGAAGAATAACATCACACAGGGGAAATATGACCTGATTGTCTCCGATGCTCCGCAGACCGACACGGTTAGAGAGCGCAACCTGGATCTTATTATCGAATGGGTGAAGAAGAGTCCGCCGGAGATTATCCCCCAGTTGATGCAGCTTGCTTTTGAAATGTCCAACATCCCGAACAAAGAACAGCTATTGGCCAGGTTGAGACCTCTCTTGGGTGTTGCCCCTGGCGAAGAGGATCTGAGCGCAGAAGAAATCAAGCAAAAGACCATTGAGCAGCTTGAGGCGCAGAAGCAGGCGCAGCAGGTGGCAGTGGAGATCGAGCAGAGACGGATTACCCTGGAGCTTGACCGGATAGAGGCCGAGACCGAGAAGGTTAAGGCCGAGACACGAAAGATATTGCAGTTTCCGCAGATTGAACGGGAGAAAGTGGCCGCGGCCAAATCCAAGCTGGAATTGGAAGGATTTAAGACCGGGTTTGATATGCAGGCCAAGGCGGATCAGGCCCGAGCAAAGGAATATGAGGGATATCAGAAGAAATTGAATCAGGGAGGCGGATCATGACGCCACAACAGGAAGCGGTTATCGAGCGCAAGATCGAGAAACACTTCCAAGGTCACAGGGAATTACTCCCGGGGCGTGACTACAGGTTTAATGTTTTCCGGTTCCGGGATGAAGACGACAAGTTCAGTGCCCGGTTTGACAAGGTATTCCCGGACGCGCCCGGATCTCCGGAATGGTTCGAGAAGAAGTTCGGAGGGGTGAGATGAGAGGCACAGTAGCGAAACGAATCAGGCGGGAAGTGTACGGCGATAACGCGACGCAGGATAAAGGCTATCGCTTGAAGGTCTTCGAGAAGCTGATGGAACTTTATCACCAGAAGAAGAGAAGCAGGGTTCCGATTACCGTCGTCACTACAGGCCTTCGCAAGCAGTATCAGCAGGCGAAACAGGTGTATTATGCAGGGGCCAGGGCATGACAACAGAGGAAGCGCTTCAACTTCAAGCAGAGATCGAAGCGTTTTGCCGAAAGCACAACCTTTGGTCAACGATTGAGCATATAAGAAAGCCGGGTCTCAAGCTGATAAAAGCCGAGATCTATATCAAGGTAGACAACTAAGCAGGACCCAACACGCGCACTGTAACAGGCCGGTTGGTTTCACGTGGAACGAGTTTTCACGTGTGACTGATCGGCCTTTTTTTTCGTCCGGCCCACGTAACGGGCCACCAAACTACGGCGGACGCTCCGCCGATACCCGAGCGCACGTCATGTCCATGACGCAAAAGGAGGACCGACAATGACAGAAGAAACCACATCCCAGGCAACACAAACCGCAGCATCGAAAGAACAGGCTGCAGAAACCAAACCCGCAACCCCTGAACCCGCGTCAATTGACAACACGGTTGATGTGGAAGCAGAGGCAGAGGCCCAGGCCGTAGAGTTTCCATCTCTTTTCGAGACCGAGAACGTTTCCGAGGCCGAGTTAAGAGGCGAAGAAGAAGCGGCATTAGAAGGCGACAAACTCCCTGAAGGCAAGTCAGAGACGAAAGAAGCGGCGGCGTCTCCGCCGAAAGACAAGAAACCCGAGGGGGAAAAAGCTGCTGAGAAGGCCCAGGATGAACAGGGGAAGCCTCCCAAAGGGTTTGTCGCTATCCAGGCACTTCATCAGGAGCGGGGTCAACGTCAGCTTCTCACGCAGGAGGTTCAGAACCTACGTGCGGAGTTGGAAGCGGTAAAGCAGGGCCGGGAAGAGATCCGAGGCTCCGAGGAAGAGAAGCAGGTCGAGGAAGAGGCTTTTGAAGTCTTGTCCGAAGCGGCTTTTAACGAACTCGTTGAAGAAGATCCGGTGGAAGCGATCAAGTACGACCGGAAATTAAGGGTCTATGAAGCCAGGCAGGCCGACAAGGCCGTAGAACAGGACACTGTAGAGCAAAGCATCGGGATGATGGCGGCTGCTGTGCCCGGTCTTTACGACACGGACAACGACGTAAACCGGAAGCTGAGTGATTTTGCAGCCGAGAAAGGGTTTGCGGATGTAGACGGGTTGGCTCTGATTACAGATCCGAGGACCCGGATTATCTCTCCGGATGGCGGACCCCCGCAGATCCTTGGAGAGACAGCGGCAAACTTGGTGATCATGCTCAACACCCTTTTTCAGGAAGTGTCGACACCCAGGACACCGACAGAAGTTGAAAAGGCACTTACCGAAAGGATCAGAGCACAGGTCACAAAAGAAGTGATGTCAAAAATAAAACAACCAGCCGGAGCAGAACACAAAAGCCTGGGAGACATCCCCGGGGATGCCGGAGACGACGCCACTTTGATGCGGGCCATGACAGAGGCGGATTTCGCAAAGCTGTCAGAGGCCGATCAACGACGTTATCTCGGCGGATAACCTTTTTGTGTACTGCCATGGCTGCACAACATAGGAGGTCAGGACAATGGCTGCAACTGAATTCGCATTAGGCAATGCGCTGGCAGTACAAAGATGGTCCCTCAGCCTCGCGCGAGAGGCTGAGGTCAGACAGTATTTCAGGAAGTTTATGGGGACCGGCCCGGATGCCCTTATCAAAGTGCAGACCGAATTGAACAAGCAGGCCGGAGAGAAGATTACCGTTGCGTTGAGAATGAAACTCGCAGGCGACGGTATCGAAGGCGATAACGCCATTGAAGGAACGAGTGCAGAAGAAGCCCTCACCTTCTACAACGATGCGCTCTTTATTGACCAGAGACGGAAGGGCACGAAGTCAAAGGGCAAGATGAGCGAGCAGAGGGTCCCGTACAGTATGCGAAAAGAAGGCCGGGACGCTCTGGCAATGTGGTTTGCTGAGGATTACGACCAGCAGATCATGACGTATCTGGCGGGAGCCCGCGGGGTTGACACCTCTTTCCATGTCGGGACATCGTGGACTGGCAGGGCAAACAATACCCTTCAATCTCCCGATTCCGCTCACCTCATTTATGCTGGATCGGCTTCAAGCAAAGTCACGGTTACCACATCAGACCAAATGGACCTGAACGTAATCGAGCGGTTGGTTGCAAAAGCCGAGACCACAGACCCCATGATCCAGCCATTTATGCTCGATGGGGAAAAGCATTTCGTGCTCTTGATGCACACCTTCCAGGCCTACTCCCTCCGGACCAGCACATCAAGCAATGACTGGATCGAAATTACCAAGGCGGCAGGACCGAGAGGGGACAAGAATAACTTGTTCCTGAATGCCCTTGGAACGTATGGCGGCGTCATTATGCACAAGCACCGCAACGTGATCCGGTTCAGCGATTATGGCGCAAGTGCAAATCTGGCGGCTGCCAGGGCGCTCTTTTTGGGCGCACAGGCAGGCATGATCGCGTGGGGCGGCGGGTCTTCTTATGGTCGGTACTCCTGGAATGAAGAGACCGACGACAGAGGAAACGCCTTGGCAATTACCGCCGGGACGATCTACGGGGCCAAAAAATCCCGTTACAACTCGGCAGATTTTGGCGTGGTTGCGGTTGACACCTACGCGGTAGATCCGAACGCCTAACCTATAAACCAGGAGGGGGAGTATAACTCCCTCTCCAATTTCAAATCAGGAGGTTTTTATCATGGCAGCTACAACCGTTTATTCCACCGCAGTAATCGCTGGCGTCTGCCCGGATCATTGCATTCCTGCCGGGGTGGTGCTTTCGAGGACCGGGACCTATACCGCAGCAGCAGCCCTGGATGCGAATTCCGTCATCCAGCTTATCCCCATGCCGATAGGCGCTCAGCTTATCGATTTGATCGTTATGTACTCGGCACTTGGGGCTGGCAGGACCATTGACGTTGGGACCGGTGGCGATGTCGACATGTTCTTTGACGGACTAAGTGTCGTCGTTGCAGGACAGGCCCGCATGTGCGCAGCGATCGGCGGAGCCGTGGCCAATACCGCACCGGCGACCTTTGTTCATGGCGCTAACGCCCTGGCGGCTACATGGCCCTATGAGTTCACGGTCAATGACACCATTGACGCCATAATCCTCGGGGATACGTTCCCGATCGCCGGCGTTATTACCGCAGTGGCGATCTACAAACAGGAGGGTGCGATCGCCGACGAGACGTAACCTCTAACTCCATCAAATTAGGGGCCGGCTTCCTTCCGGCCCCTAAGGAGGATCAATCATGCTGGCTAAAGTGAAGTATTCCGGAAAACGCTTACCCTGGACCATCTCAATGCCGTGGCTCACTGTTCCCGGAATTGTTTTCGGGCAGGATCGCGAGGCCGTTATAGATCTCAGGGACGCGAAACGGCTCTGTGAAGAGGCCCCGACAGACTTTGCAATCATCGGGGTTATTGAGGACCAAAAGATCGAGGCAGCGAAGACGGAAATCAAAGTGGAAACCCTTTCTATCAAACCCAAGAAAACGGCTCCTGCAAACAAACGGAAGCCGGTCAAAAAGGAGTAGCGAGAGATGGCAACAATAACCGGTACCAATATTGTGAGCAGGGCCGCCATTGTCCTACAGGATACCACTGGCGTTCGATGGCCGCAAACCGAGGAATTACTCCTTTGGCTCAATGATGGCCAGAGGGAAATCGTTCTGCGGAAACCGGATGCCTACTCGCAAAATGCGGTCGTCGCATTGGTCGCGGGGACAAAGCAAGCGATTCCCGCAGCAGGCATCCAGCTTTTGGATGTTATCCGGAATATGGGGACCGGTGGCGCAACTCCGGGTAGGGCGATCACCCGAATAGATCGGGAAATCCTGGACGAGCAACGGCCGGATTGGCACTCGGAGGTCGCAAGCGCCATAACAAAACATTACATGTTCGACCAGCGGGATCCCAAGCATTTTTACGTGTACCCGCCGCAACATGCCACGCCCGGGCAGGTTGAGATGGTATATGCGTCGTCTCCAACAGACCTCTCGGTGCTTACCGCCACGATCACCCTGGACGATATTTATTCGGGGGTTCTTTTGGATTACATCCTCTATCGAGCTTACAGCAAGGATGCGGACCTGACTCCGACTGCTCCAGCGCGAGCGGTAAGTCACTATAACGCGTTCTTGGCCAGCCTCGGAGCCAAGGGGCAGATCGACCAGACAGTCAACCCAAACGCCTACGATTTCAAAGAAGCCATGGAAGCAAGGCAGGTGGGCCGGGGGCAGTAAACCATGGCGTATTACAAGTATGATTTCTATAAATACGTTGCTCCTGATGTGTACGGGGTTCCTGAACCTACGGTCGAGGATACGGTAGAAGATGTGATTATCGACTTCTGCCAGAAGACCTCTTTCTATCGTCAATGGCTGGAGGATCAGATCTCCGTTTATGAGGACGATGAGGAAATCGAACTTGACCTCCCGGGCAATACAGCAGTCGTCGAGGTTATTGCTATTCAGAAGGTCGAGACCGATGGCAGTTACGGAGACATCATCGATCCTGATACCTACGTCTTTTCCAACCAGGGTGACGAGCCGAAGATCCTCTTTAACGATCCATCAGATGAAGAGTATGACGCGCGAGTACGGGTGGCATTAAGGCCGTCTGTCGGATTCTCCATTGTGCCTGACTGGATTTACGAGGATTGGCGCGACGTGATAGCCCATGGGGTAAAACAACGTCTGTTGGCTATGAGGTCTAAACCCTGGTACGCGCTAACCGAGAGTGAGCAGCACCGGGCCTGGTATGAGCAGGGAATCCGTAAGGCATCAAGGAAGGTCGTACAGGAAACCATCAACAAGATAGCCCCCCCAATAAAGAGGTACATCTGATGGGTTTCAATGTCACGAAAGTCAATATGTATATCCCCCAGGGCGCAACGTATGGCCATAATTTTCTGTATCGGCAGGAGAGTGACGGATCAATTATTTCACTCAATGGATACACGGCGCGGCTTCAGATCCGGGAGAAGGCGACAAGCACAACGACCTTGTATGAGGCTACGACTAACGAGGGGGACGGCCTGACAATAACTGGCGCTCAAGGGGAAGTATACCTTGAGATCCCTGCTGCTACTACGGCGGCATGGATATGGACTAAAGCGGTTTATGATCTTGAGATCGTCTCCGGGACCGGTAAAGTCTCCCGGATAGCAGAGGGGAACGTAAAGGTTTCCCCGGAAGTCACACGATAACGGAGGGCATACCATGGGAGCATTTTCAGATTATTTGGAGAATGAGATCATTGATCACGTTCTCAATAATGGCAGGGCCTTGACCTACACCCCACCGACTACGCTCTATATTGCGCTTTTTACGAGTTCCGGCGGCCTCGAAAACAATACGGTAGGGGAGCAGACTGAAGTATCGGGGGGCGCGTATGCAAGGCAAAGCCTGAACGGGTCAACGAATTACTTCACGGTCGCGGCAGGCGGGGCAACAAGCAATTATGACGATATCGAGTTCCTTGTTGCCACAGACGATTGGGGGACGCTCACACATATTGCGATCATGGACGCCGTGACCGCCGGGAATATCCTGTTCTGGGGGGCACTGATATCCTCCAAGATTATCGAGACCGGAGATCAATTCAAGTTCACGGCAGGCAACTTAGATATTACCCTGGATTAGCGGCGATCATGGAGGGCGTAACACCATGTCGATCGGGAACTCCATAAATAGCTTGCCGTTGGCCTACGCGCCTTTGACAGGGATGGGAAGGTATGTCGCTTATGCCCTGGCAAACCCGGCAGCCGAAGCGACCGTAACCCCCTTAGCCTCATTCATTGCAGATGCTGGGGTTGTTTTGGCTGGCGCCGGATACGCCACGCCTGTTGGGCTCAGAATTGCTCTGGCCTTTGTAACGGGTGCGACTACGTCCGCGACATCGTTCTCCGGGGTCCGGAGTTTCTTCGGGGCCTTGTTGGCTTTGGTAGGGGCTGAACTCTCCGGGGAAGGCATAAAGGTTAAAGACTCGGCCATTGCGGCGTTAGCTGCCCTGGCTGCTACAGGAGCGACTTCCCTTCGTATCCGGCAGGGTGCATGCGACTTTACAAGTGTATATATACCTCCAGGAGGACGATCTTCCGGACACGTCCTTAATTCATTTGCCCTGAATCTCGCCTCCTTAAATAGCAAGGCAGGACAATTTCGACATGTTATTGAGGCCCTTTGTTCCCCAAGAGCCTCCTTCATCGCGTCGCCATCGATATCTATCAAAGCAGATACTGTCGACCAGTCTCCAACGGGTAACGCCTTTTTCGGGGGATTTTTTGCTCCTGTAGTCGCGGCAGGCATCTCCCCTCTTCCCAATGCAATCTTTAATCCGAATCCAATTTTAACAGGGGCAGGCGGGTTTACTCCGTTCGGTGTTGCCCTTCGTGCTACTGGCGCGACATTCGCCCAGGATAGCGCATCTGCCGTTGTGTTAGGGAACTTTATTGCAGGCCCGAGCAAAACTCTCACCCTCATTTCTGCGTCAGCTTTTACTCCGTCCGTTATTTTTGCCCCATCGTTGGGAGTGAACATTACAAGTATCCTGGCTGCCATTGCTAAGCTTATGGCTGGAGGGGCGCTTTCGATGGACGGCTTAGCCGCAATGGTCATGGCCGGTTCGAGAATGCGGATTGGCTACGTTGATCCCATGTCCGCCTTAACCACTATGGCAGGGGCGCCGTGGGACCCTCTGGCGATCATCGAATCAATTATTTATGCGGATGCGTGGGATTCGGATCTCGGGGCTGTAGTGGCTGAAAACACCGTTTACCTGACAGACCTTGATTCTATCGTTTACAAGTCCGACCCTGAATCTATTGTATATGGCGAATTAGACTGACCATATAAGGAGATGTCATTATGAACATCCTGTTTGCAAATAACGCTAAGACCCTTCTGGACGGTACGCTTTTGATTGGAGGGTTGTCTGCTACCGTTGACAACGGCTCCCTGTTCCCGAGCCCTACCGGTGGGCAATTCTTCTACGCGACGATCCAAAATCCGGCGGACGATACCGACTACGAGATCGTTAAATGTACAGCGGTAGTCGGAAACGTTGCAACCATCGTGCGGGCGCAAGAGGGGACTTCGGCGAAAGAATGGGCGGATGGATCTCTGTTTGAGTTGCGGCTGACAACTGGCGGGATTGACGAGCTAAAGGCCCACGCAGCCGATCATCTCTTGGGTGGGTCTGCCGAAATCGACGGGGATAAACTGGATATCGACTTCAACCCCTCTAACTACACCCCTGCCACGACCCCTGCTGAGGTCGATAGCGTTGATCATCTCTCAGCCCATCTATACGGTCTCGATCAAAGGGTTGCTGCGGCCTCTCAGGATGCCAGGGGAACGATTGAATTA
>JACKQG010005913.1_pt1 | contig 13230 bp, 12 predicted proteins | sample 8237621 | NCBI WGS metagenome assembly JACKQG01 (sample SAMN15677084, study PRJNA649215) | marine metagenome | biome: marine; feature: Black Sea; material: saline water; isolation source: suspended particulate matter (SPM) from the Black Sea western gyre | collected 2013-06-09/2013-06-10 | depth...
TAGTTTTATTTGTTAACCAACCAAACCAATGGAACCAATTTAACCAATAAAACTGAACCATTAAGGTTTATAATACATCCCCTTCTTTGTGTCTTCGTGGCTGAACTGTTACGAAAATAGAAGCATTAGCACAATTGGGCGCTATAGTTTGTTGACATGACGTTTTATTTATGATTTCCAGAAATTTCCCCAAAAATAAGATAGTCAAGGAGATGATCAATGAGGCAAAAATATGTGATTTTGAAAAACAATGAAAAAAACGAGCTTATAATTCAAGAATTTGCCGAACTGAACAAGGATGCTTTCACTCTGACGTGCGAGGAAACATTTCATGGCAAACTTGTAGAATCCGCCATTAACAAAGGCAGTCAGGCGCTCATTGCGACATTGCGGACCAAGCATATGTACCCCACTGGAATATGCGCAGTCAAAATAGCCGAAGAAGTCATCAACTTATATAAATCCAAAGATGCTGATTCCACTGAGCTTTATTTTGACGATAAAGAGTTTTTGCCAAAAGGCCGCGGTGCTCCCGAACCTTTGGATGATAGTGAAAGCGAGTCGGTAGAAATAGATGAACTGCTGGATGATGATGTTTCAGAATCAATAGATGATGATGAAATCGATGATATTATCATTCCGATTAAAGTCGCAGACAGTGATGCCGCTGATGCAGATAATGGGTTATAATAATGACCGGCAAACCTACTTATGAAGAACTGGAAAGCAGGATCAATGCATTGCAAAGTGATGTTGCCGGCCTTAAACAATCTTTGGAAAAACTATCTGAAAAAGAGCGTTATTATCGCCTGCTGCTGGCTAATTTGCATGATGATATCCTTGTAATTGACCGGCAATACCGCATCATTGATGCTAACAAGGCTTTTTTGGATACTTCCGGCCGCAGTCGCAAAGAGGTGATTGGGCGTTATTGTTATGAGATTTCACACGGCTACCGCGAACCATGCTCTAAGTACGGGGAGGAATGTATGCTGCAAGAGGTTTTTGAAACCGGCCGCTCGGCGACCTGTCTGCATAAACACATACATTCCGATGGTTCCAAAATCTTATGTGATCTCATCCTGTCGCCGTTAAAAAATAATGCTGATGATCGCGTTACACATGTTATCGAGGCCATCCGGGACGTCACCAATCTTCTTGATGCCGAAAGGAAACTCAGTAAAAGCGAGGCCCAGCATCGTTTTTTGCTTGAAACAATGGCTCAAGGGTTCGGGATTCAAGATGAAAACGGGCTGTTTACTTACGTCAACGATAAGATTTGCAAAATGATCGGGTATTTAAAAGAAGAGATTATCGGACGCCATGGTACTGATTTTATGGACGAAGTTAATCAAAAGATTTACAACCAGCAAATAGTCAAACGCAAAAAAGGGTTGGACGAATCTTATGAAATTGAGCTGGCTGGCAAAAACGGCAAAAATATTGCGGTAATTGTTTCCCCCCAGTCGATTATTGACATAGATGACAATTATAAAGGCAGCTTTGCAATTTTCACTGACATTTCCAAGCAAAAGCGGTTCAAGGAAGTGCTGCTAAAAGACTACGATCGCCTTGACCGCCGGGTGAACAATTGCACCAGAGAGCTGGAAGTCAAAACCCAAAACCTTGAGGAATTAAATACGGCCCTGAAAGTTCTACTGAAAAAAAGAGATGAGGATAGAATCGAACTTGAAGAAAAAGTGCTGGTCAATGTGCAGGAGCTGATAGTCACCTATCTTGAAAAATTGCAAAAGAGCGGACTGGATGACAGGCAAAAAACCTATGTCGATATTATCGAATCGAATCTTAATGACATTGTTTCACCCTTTGTGCGCGGATTATCCAGCAAATATTTGAGCCTGACGCCCACCGAAATTCAAACCGCAAATCTCGTCAAACAGGGCAAAACTTCAAAAGAAATTGCCAAGTTAGTGAATTTGTCCGCCAGAACAATTGAGTTTCACCGTGACAATATTCGCAAAAAAATGGGGATAAAAAACAAGAAAGTAAACTTAAGAACTCACCTTTTAGCCATGCAATAATACGGGCATTAAGCCCGTATTATGCCCGCAATCTTCTCGTCTTGTTTTTCCAGGCAAACTCTGCTTTGAAATAAATTTACAAAATGAACCGTTCTCATTTTATTTAGGCCCTTCTAATTTTATTTTATCACGCAGTTAGCTTTGCTTTAATTGCAATTTAAATAACAATTCTAAACCGTTTCCTGTCACCTTACAGCAAAGAGGGGAATATGAAAAATCAAAATGATTGCTCGTTAAATGAAAAGCTGAGTGAAATTTCAAGGCGGGATTTTATGAAGTTCTGTGGAATTGTGGCGGCGAGTATGGGATTGCCGTTAAGTGCAGGGCTGCAAATGGCCGAAGCGGCTAAAGCCAAACGCCGGCCCCCGGTGATCTGGCTGCATGGGCAGGAGTGCACCGGTTGCACAGAAAGCCTGCTGCGGCCCACCCATCCATCTTTTGAACATTTGATTCTTGATCTGATCTCGCTCGATTACCATGAAACCTTAAATGCCGGCTCCGGACACCAGGCGGAAGCAGCTCTAAAGCAGTCCATGAAAGAGAATGCCGGGAAATACATCCTGGTGGTTGAAGGCTCCGCACCGCTGAAAGACGGCGGCAAATACTGCATGATCGGCGGACGGCCCTTCGTGGACATCGTCAAGGAGACCGCTGCCAAAGCAGCCGCCGTGGTTGCCATCGGCTCGTGTGCCTCCTGGGGAGGTTGGCAGTCGTCGTCGCCCAATCCGACGGGGGCTACCGGTATTCCCGAGGTTTTGAAGGGAACCACCGTGGTAACCATTCCGGGATGCCCCCCCAACGCCTATAACTTCCTTTCAACGGTACTCTACTTTCTTACCTTCGGCAAACTCCCGGCCCTGGATGAAAAGGCCCGGCCCAAATTTGCCTATGGCAGACTGATTCACGAAAACTGTGAACGCAGAGCTCATTTTGATGCCGGACGCTTTGCTAAACAATTTGGAGATGAAGGTCACCGCGAAGGCTATTGCTTGTATGAATTGGGCTGCAAGGGGCCGATAACACATGCTAACTGCCCGTCGATACTCTATTACGCAGGCGCAGGCACCTGGCCGGTGGGTACCGGCCATCCATGTTTCGGATGTACGGAAGAAGCGGTTGGATTCAAAATCCCGCTGCATACCCAGGCTGAAGTTTCCCAGATTACTCCTGCTGCCGCCCATGCACCCATTGAAACCGCGCAAGGCAAAGGTATGTCAGCGGGAGCAGCCGGCGTTTTGGGTGGAGTTGCCGGTGTAGCCATAGGCGCAGGTGCAATGATCGCCAAGAATCTTGGCCAATCTGACGAAGGAGAATAGTTCATGGAGATCAAACGAAGAGATTTCCTCAAAACAGTCGCCGGCGGTGCCGCCCTGGCGCTGGCCCAGCCGGCTATGGCCCTGGCGCGTGAAAAAGCGCGCCTTCCCGATGCCGTCGGGATTCTTTATGATGCCACGCTTTGTATCGGATGCAAGGCCTGTATGGTGGGTTGCCGCAAAGCCAATAATCTGCCGGCGGAGATGACAGGTTCACAAAATCTGTGGGATAACCCCGTGGATCTGTCTGCCAAGACCTTCAACATTATCAAAAAATATAAAAACGGTACCGGCCAGTTCAAAGACCGGGAAATCAACGGATTCTCTTTTATCAAGCGGCACTGCATGCATTGCGTTGATGCCGCCTGTGTCTCCGCCTGCCCGGCAACCGCCATGACCAAGGACGCCAAGACCGGCATTGTTTCCTATAACAAAGATGCCTGTATTGGCTGCCGTTACTGTCAGGTGGCCTGCCCGTTTAATATTCCTAAGTTTGAATGGGACAATCCCTTTCCGAAAATTACGAAATGCCAGTTATGCGATCATCTGCTGGCAAAAGGCCAGTTACCCGGTTGTTGCAATGCGTGTCCAACCGGGGCCTCACTGTTCGGACCGGTAGCAGCGCTGCTTGAGGATGCCAAACGCCGGCAAAAGATGCAGCCTGGCAAATACTATGATTTTTCGGTAGCTTCCACTACATCCGGCCGGACCCAGTATCAGCCGGCGGCCCCCTATGTCCCCCGTATTTACGGGGAAAGCGAAGTTGGAGGCACCCAGGTACTCATGCTGGCCGGCGTACCGTTTAGCCAGCTGGGCCTGCCCGTTTTGCCGTCCGCATCGTACGTGGCTATGGCGGAGAATATCCAGCATACGCTTTACAAGGGAATGATACTGCCGATTGTTGCTTTTGGCGGATTGGCCTTTTTGGTAAAAAGGTCGGGGAAAAATAAAGAATAAAAGGTATAGGAATTTTTATTACGTCCGCCGAAGGCGGGCTCTATATAAAATCGCGAAGCGATTTTATCGGATCAGGCTTTGGCCTTAAGGAGTGATTTATGAAAGAAGAACGACCATTAGGGGGAAGGCTTTTTACACCGACGTTCTTGTTCTGTCTCTTATTTTTTATAATCGCCCTTTTCTTGCTTGCCAAACGATTTATGTACGGCCTTGGTGCGGTCACCAACATGAGCGACGGGTATCCCTGGGGGATATGGATCGCTTTTGATGTGGTTGTGGGAACCGCCTTTGGTTGTGGCGGTTATGCCATGGCGCTGCTGATATATGTTTTCAACAAGGGAGAATATCATCCGTTGATCAGGCCGGCGCTGATGACCAGCCTGTTCGGTTATTCCCTGGCGGGTTTGGCGGTGTTCATCGATGTGGGCCGCTACTGGCAAATATATACCATCTTTTTGCCCTGGTATTTGAACCCCAATTCGGTACTGCTGGAAGTTGCCCTGTGTGTTGGTGCTTACGTTGTGGTGCTGTGGATTGAATTTACGCCTGCGTTTTTGCAAAAAATGGGGGCTGACAGCGCCAAAAAGTCTTTGGAAAAAGTCATGTTCATTTTCATCGCCCTGGGTATCCTGCTGCCGACCATGCACCAATCTTCGCTGGGGACCGTGATGGTAGTGGCCGGCAGTAAGCTGAGTCCCTTGTGGTGGACACCCTGGCTGCCGCTTTTGTTTTTAATTTCATGTATCTTTATGGGGTTTGCCATCGTCATTTTCGAAGCAAGCGCCACAAGTACGCGATATAAAATAGCGGATGAGCGCCACATACTGAGCAAGCTTTCAGGGATTTTCCCATGGATGCTCGGAATCTATCTTATTATCCGTTTCGCCGATGTCGCTATCCGGGGACATTTAGGCCTCGCCTTTAAAGGCGATCTAATGGGGAACATGTTTTTGCTGGAAAATTTACTTCTACTGGTTCCCATGTGCATTCTTTTTATGCCCGCTAATCGCAACAATTCCCGTATACTCTTTTTCTCGGCGATCTCCATTATTCTTGCGGGTACTTTGTACCGTTTTAATTGTTATCTTATCGGATTTAATCCGGGAGGCGGCTGGACATACTTTCCGGCAGCCGGAGAAATTTTAATAACTGTTGGAATCGTGTCCATAGAGATAATGGCATTTTTATGGTTTATTAAAAGACTCCCTATATATCATCGAGCCTAAACCTAACTTATTTGCAATACCAGGAGGCATTACATGTCTAAAAGAATTGTAATCGATCCGATTACCAGAATCGAAGGTCATCTTAAAATTGAATGTGAAGTCGAAAATGGCAAGGTGGTAGATGCCTGGTCATCCGGGACCATGTGGCGCGGTATAGAAGTCATCCTGCAGGGCCGCGATCCCCGGGATGCCTGGATCTTTACCCAGCGCATTTGCGGGGTCTGAACGACTGTTCATGCTATAGCCTCGGTCCGGGCGATCGAGAACGCGCTGAATCTGGAAGTTCCCCTGAATGCTCAGTATATCCGCAACCTGATGATGGGAACGCATGCCATGTTTGACCACATTGTGCATTTTTATCATCTTTGCGCCCTTGACTGGGTGGATATAGTATCGGCCTTAAAGGCCGATCCCAAAGCCGCCGCCGGTTTAGCGGAAAAGCTGTCCACCTGGCCCAAAAACAGCCAGCATGAAATGAAAGCCGCCCAGGACAGACTTAAGACTTTTGTGGGTTCAGGTCAACTGGGCGTTTATGCCAGCGGCTATTGGGGACACAGTGCCATGAAACTGCCGCCGGAAGTGAACCTGCTGGCCGCGGCCCACTATCTCCAGGCCCTGGAATATCAGCGCAAAATTAACAAAGCAGTTTCGATTTTAGGCAGCAAAACACCTCACGTTCAAAATCTGGCGGTAGGCGGCGTGGCCAACGCTATTAACCCTGACAGCCAATCCGCCCTGAACATGGAACGCCTCTATTATGTCAAAACCCTGATCGATGAGATCGGCGATTTTATAAAGAATGTATACATGGTGGATGCCTGTGCCGTTGGTGCTATTTATGCCGACTGGACCACAATCGGGGCCGGGGTTACCAACTATCTGTGCGTCCCTGATATGCCGCTGGATACCAAGGGAACAAAATTTGAACTTCCGGGCGGTTATATTCCCGGCGGAGACGTATCCAAATTTCAGCCGATCAACTCTTTCAACGACGACCTCTTTGAAAAGGGCGTCAAGGAGAGCATTAAACACTCCTATTACCAGGGTGACTGGAATCGTCATCCCTGGGAGGAAGAGACCGTCCCCAACATGACCGAATATGACACCAACGGCAAATACTCCTGGGTAAAGGCGCCTACTTTTGCCGGCAAACCCGCCCAGGTGGGCCCCCTTGCCAATGTGCTCAACATGTTTGCCGCCGGACACAAACCTACGGTAAAGTACGCCACCAAAACGCTGGACACGGTCAATGCGGTCTTGTCCATGCTGGGATCCAGTACAAGAGTATCTGTCAATTCCCTGCATTCAACCGTCGGCAGAATTGCCGCCCGGGCCATTCGCTGTGCTGTTATGCATGATGCCTGTGTGTCGCAGTGGCAGGCGTTAATTAATAATATCGGCAAAGGCGATACATCGACATTCAACCAACCGGTATTTCCGAAAGGGGAGCAAAGAGGTTTCGGCTTCCATGAAGCCCCGCGAGGCGTGCTGTCTCACTGGGTTGTGATTGAAAATGGGAAAATTAAAAATTACCAGTGTGTGGTTCCATCAACCTGGAATGCAGCCCCCCGTAACAGCGATGATGCCAAGGGGCCGTATGAAGCGGCTCTGATCGGCACCCCGATTGCTGATCCTGAAAAACCGCTGGAGGTACTTAGAACCATACATTCTTTTGACCCGTGCCTGGCGTGTGCCATTCATATGGTAAATCCGAATAAAAAAGAAATCGTTAAAGTTAAAGCGTTTTGAGCCCAAACTCAACCTCATCGAACAACAATTGCCCGGAGTCGGCTGGCTCGCAATCCCCGGCCGACTCCGGGCAATCTTTTTTAAATGTACTGGTACTCGGTTTAGGTAACATTTTGCTTTCTGACGAAGGTTTAGGAGTTAAGGCTGTTGAAGAACTTCAGCGCCGTTATGATTGCTCTGATGCCGTCGAGATCGTTGACGGCGGGACAGTCGGGTTCGAACTTTTGCCCTACTTTGATGAGCGCAGCCATATTCTGATCGTTGATGCCGTGAAAGCCGACAACAAACCAGGAACCATAGTTAGAATTGACGACCCTCCGGCGTATTTCAGGTCTAGAACTTCTCCCCATCAGATCGGCCTGGCCGATGTTATGGGACTTGCCACCATTACCGACAACCTGCCCCAAAACATCATTTTATTAGGAATGGAACCCAAACGGCTTGCAACCGGCCTGACGCTTTCGAGGGAAGTCGAGCAGAACCTTAGCCGCCTGGTTGACATGGTGGTCGCCGAGCTGGAAGCAATTGGTGTCAACGTTCAATCCAAATAAAATCGATTCTCGATTTTATACAACGTCCCGCTTACAGCGGGACTCAAATAAAGGGATTTCCCTTGCTGTAGGTATGCATCCGTTTCAAACGGGAGTTTTTCCTGGACGCCAAAAGTACAGATAGCAGACTTCTTTGGTTGAACGATGGTGTAACATTTGATATGGGTTAACTAATATGTGCCTTGCAATTCCATCAAAAATTGTAAAAATAGAAGACAACGTGGCAACCATTGATGTTGACGGCGTCCGGAGAGAAGCCAGCCTGCTCCTAATAGAAAATCCCAAGATAGGAGATTACGTCATTGTACACGCCGGTTTTGCTATCAACAAACTAAACGAAGAAGATGCCCAAGAATCCTTAAAACTCCTTAAAGAAGCAGCCTCGTTGACATTCGACAACCCCAAGGAGGGGACTGACAGCGATTGACCGAAGAGTGTGTTGCCCAAAGAGTCCAGATAAACGGGATCGTGCAAGGGGTGGGCTTCCGGCCCTTTATTTACCAGCTTGCAAACCAGTACAATCTTAAAGGAGAAGTTGCCAATACATCCGCAGGTGTTGCCGTCCATATTGAAGGCCCCCCAACGAAGATCGCATCGTTTTCAAAAGATATTTCCCTAAAATGTCCGCCCCTGGCCCATATCACCGAGATCTCGCTTCACGACGAACCTTTTGAAGGTTTCAAGGACTTTACCATTGTTTTGAGCAGGGAACAGGCTGTGATGGCAACCCTGATATCGCCGGATGTTTCGGTCTGTGATGACTGCCGGCGAGAACTTTTTGATCTTTCTGATCGCCGTTTCGAGTACCCTTTCATTAACTGCACCAACTGCGGGCCCCGCTATACCATTATTAATGATATTCCCTATGACCGGCCGAAAACCTCCATGAAGCACTTTAAAATGTGCCCTGGCTGCCGGGCTGAATACGATGACCCTGCAAATAGACGGTTTCATGCCCAGCCTAATGCCTGCGCCGAGTGTGGACCTCATATAGAGCTTTATGACAATACCGGCCAAAAGGTGGCGGCTGAAAAACCGCTTGCAAAAACGGCCAAGCTGTTAAAGCAAGGGTATATTGTCGCCCTCAAGGGACTGGGTGGTTTTCACCTGGCTGTGGACGCTGAAAATGGTCAGGCGGTTGAAGCTTTGAGAAGACGAAAGCATCGGGAAGAAAAACCCCTGGCGCTGATGTCGTATGATGTTGAATGTATTCTCAGATTTGCGCGCCTGCGACCGGAAGAGGAGCAATTGCTAATCTCCCCACAGCGTCCCATCGTACTTGTGCTAAAAAAAGAACCGCATTCGATTTCAGAACAAGTGGCACCCGGCAACCTGTATTTCGGCGTTATGCTGCCGTATACACCTTTGCATTACCTTCTGTTAAACTACGGATTTACCGCGCTTGTAATGACCAGCGGCAACCTGAGCGAAGAGCCGATATGCATCGACAATGATGATGCCTTTAAGCGGCTGTCCGGTATTGCGGATTATTTTTTAATTCATAACCGTGACATCTATCTGCGCAGTGATGATTCTATTGCCCGAAAAACAGCCGGGTCCACACGGTTTATCCGGCGTTCCAGGGGATATGTTCCTGTGCCTGTTTTTTTGAAAAGAAAAATCCCGTCTATCCTGGCTTGCGGGGCTGAACTTAAAAATACGATCTGCCTGACCAAAGACAACAATGCCTTTTTAAGCCAGCACATCGGCGATCTTGAAAACTTGGAAACCTATGATTTTTTCCTGTTGACGATCCAACATATGCAGCGGATACTGGATATTAAGCCGGAAATTATTGCATTTGATCTGCACCCGGATTATTTAAGCACCCGCTATGCCCGGGAACAACAAGATATTCAAAAAATACAGGTCCAACACCACCATGCCCATATCGCCAGTGCCATGGCGGAAAATCAGATCGACGGCTCCGTGATCGGACTGGCTTTTGATGGAACCGGCTATGGAACCGACGGTAACATATGGGGAGGGGAAGTCCTTGTTGTGGACATGGAAAAATATTTCCGTGCGGCTCATTTTGCCTATGTTCCCATGCCCGGAAGCGCTGCTGCGATTAAGGAACCCTGGCGCATGGCTGTAAGTTACCTTTACGATGCTTTTGGCTCCGATTTTTATGATCTCGATCTTCCGTTATTGAACGCTATTGATTTAAAAAAAATAAAGATCATGGCGGAGATGGTTGATAAAAAGGTTAACTCACCGCTTACTTCCAGCCTGGGACGACTTTTCGACGGTATTGCCGCCATTTGCGGAATACGATACAAGGTTGCTTTTGAAGGACAGGCCGCCATGGAGTTGGAGATGCTGGCAAGCGACAACGTAAAAGATGTTTATGACTATGAATGGAAAACCGCAGACGGACACCAAATTCTAACCAGGCCGATTATTTGCGGCGTAGCAAAAGATGTGGCACAGGGAATCGCTCCGGCAGTGATCAGTTGCAAATTTCATCAGACCCTGATCCGGATGTTTTCCGACCTGTGCGAGGTTATTCGTAAAGAGAACGGCTTGAACCGTGTAGTACTCAGCGGCGGTGTGTTTCAGAACTCGCTGCTTTTAACCGGATTGATTAATGTACTTGAAAAGAGAAAATTTAAGGTTTTTTCCCACTCAAAGGTGCCGGCCAATGACGGGGGCATCAGCCTCGGCCAGGCCCTGGTCGCAGCAGCAGTTGCCGATAAAATTTGACAGGATTGACCGCGGATAAAACATGATACATTATGGCCAATCTCTCTGCCTCGAATATTATATAAACAAAAAAGAAAAGGATTAATTAGGAGAGGGGTCTGGGAGTTTTCGCTGTAAGACCGCTCAATGGATAATCAGATTTTAAACCGTGTGAACTCGCATATAAAGGTTCGTAAAGAAAGAACAGAATCTTTCGCAATAAAATTAATTGGTTTGCTGAACGACCGGCAATCTCTTGCGATGATAGATTTTGGTGATACGTCTGTTCTTTCTAACGATCCTTAATATACTCAAACAGCACACGCTTGAAAATCTGATCATCCATTTCGCTAATGCACAAAACATTATGGAAAAAACTCCCCGACTGCTGAATTAGGAAAACAACAATGGCTATTAAATATTCAGAAGAATACCGGGACCCCGCAATCACCCGTAAAATTGTTGAACAGATAACAGCGGTCAGTAAACAGCCGCTGCGTTTGATGGAGGTCTGCGGCACGCACACCATGTCAATTTTCAAAAGCGGCATTCGGGAACTTTTGCCGAAAACGATTGCACTTCTTTCCGGACCGGGGTGCCCCGTATGCGTTACCGCCCAGAATGAAATCGACGCTTTTATCGCCTTGTCCAGACTGGATGATGTCATCGTGACAAGCTTCGGCGATCTGATGAGGGTCCCGGGAACCGATTCTTCCCTGCAATTGGAGCGAGCCGGTGGGCAAGATATCCGCATTGTATATTCGACCTTCGACGCTTTGGATATCGCCCAAAAGAATCCTGATAAAAGTATCGTTTTTTTGGGCATAGGGTTTGAGACCACCGCACCTACCATTGCAGCATCAATCCTGGCTGCAAAACAGATGCACCTGAACAACTACTCTGTTTTTTGCGCCCACAAATTGGTCCCACCGGCCCTGACGGCATTAGGGCAAGCCAAGCGCATCAATATCGACGGTTTCATGCTTCCCGGCCATGTTTCCGTAATTATCGGCACAAAGGCCTACCAGCCCTTTTTTGAACAATTTCAAGTCCCGTGCGTTGTGGCGGGGTTCGAGCCGGTCGACATCCTGCTAGCGATCCTTATGCTGGTTGAACAAATCGAAGCCGGCAAGCCGCAACTGGCCAACGCCTACCAGCGGGCGGTCGCATTTGATGGAAACCTAAAGGCCCAAAAAATCTTACAGGATGTATTTGAAACCGCAGATGTGAACTGGCGTGGTATTGGGACTATCCCCCAGAGCGGGCTAAAAATCAGAAAAGAATTTGCAGCGTTTGACGCGCAAGTAAAATTCAATCTTCCTCTTTTTGAGACCAAAGATCCCAAAGGATGTGCCTGCGGAGAAATTCTTACGGGCCTAAAGACCCCTCCGGAGTGCCCACTCTATAAAAAAGCCTGTACTCCCATGGAGCCGATAGGACCCTGCATGGTATCAAGCGAAGGAACCTGTGCAGCATATTATCGGTATCACAGCACCTAACAATTGATATTTGAAGATAGCTTTTCATCAGAATTAAAAAAGAAAGCTGGAGAATTTGATGATGTACACTTATACGCTTTGACAATGCATAGAGAAGCAGCACGTGTGGGGTTAATCATCGAGGGATTACCGTGGCACTCAATGTCTGTTAAAGATCGTATTTTAATAGGGCGTCTATATGCTGAAGCGTATATTTAATATATCCCCGTCTTTTACCTTGTAATTCTTTCCTTCCAGGCGGAAGTGGCCGTTGTCGCGGATACCTTTTTCCGAACCGCAGGCCATCAGGTTGTCGTAAGAGAAGCACTCGGCGCGGATGAATCCCCGACAAAGATCGGAATGGATCGTTGCTGCGGCGTCCAGAGCCGTGTCGCCGTTGTGCAAGGTCCAGGCCCGGACCTCATCGGTTCCCACAGTAATAAAGCTGATATGGCCCAGAATATCATAGGCAAAGCGGTTCATGCGGTCACGGGCGGATTCGGCGATGCCCATCTCTGTCATGAACAGTCCTGCTTCTTCACTGTCGCTTATCGCGGCCAGTTCCATTTCAAAGTTGCCTGCAAATTCGATAATCTTATATTTTGCTTCTATTTTGGCCAACAGATCCTGGTTGCGGCCGAAGTTTTCTTCTCCGGAGTTAAGAATGACAAAAAACGGCTTATGGGTTAAAAACTGAAATCCGCTGATCAGCTTTTGTTCGTTGTGGTTCAAGGTCAAATCCCGGACATGCCGCCCGCGGTACAGTTCCTCGAGTATCTTTTGGAGAATCTTCTCTTCCAGTTGCATGGAGTTGGTCTTTTTACCGCGTCTGTTGCTCCAGGCGATGCGTTCGAGTCTCTTCTCGGTGATGATCATATCAGACAGAATAAACTCGATATCGATGGTATCGATATCCGCCAGCGGTGCCGGACTGCCCATTAAATCATCGCTAAAATTACGAGCAACAAGGGCAATAGCATCCAAGTTGCGGACGATATTCATCTGGGCACTGAAAAAATCGTCTTTGCGGGCCGAACCTTTAGTTAGGCCGGCAAAATCGACGATCTCGATGGTGGCATAGGTTGTTTTTTTGGGGTGGTAAAGTTGTGTGAGGCGGGTTATGCGTTCATCGCTCACTTCAATAACGGCAACGTTCGGTTCGGCTTTGCTGTTGGCATAAGCGCCAACCTCGGCTTCCGAGCGTGTCAGGGCGTTAAAAATGGTTGTCT
>JACKQG010005915.1_pt1 | contig 13228 bp, 10 predicted proteins | sample 8237621 | NCBI WGS metagenome assembly JACKQG01 (sample SAMN15677084, study PRJNA649215) | marine metagenome | biome: marine; feature: Black Sea; material: saline water; isolation source: suspended particulate matter (SPM) from the Black Sea western gyre | collected 2013-06-09/2013-06-10 | depth...
GATTTTCATGCACGTTTCTCGGCTGAACTGGTTCCCTTTCTCCTGCGCGTTACCATCCTTGTTCAGCATCGTCGTTGGGAGAGCACGCGTGCTGTGGTTCAAATCCGTTGCGTAGCCGGATCAGGCCTGTGGGTCGAGCGGTGCGTACACGGACGCTGAGGTGCCCAGATACAGAAGGGCGGGCACGGTTGATACGGCATTTGCCGTCTGTTATGATTGAGGCAGAGGACATATTGAGAATCCATTTGGGTTCGACACGCAGCGGCACTTCACCTTTTGGCGAGGCTGGGAGTGCCGTTCTGCGTTAGGTTTCAGGCTACTTCCCTCGGCCCATTTGGCGGCCGTGATTCACCTCTTCCCTCGGCGCATCATCGGCTTCGTAGATCCGTTCCGATAGAGTCAAAAGGCGCCGAAGGAGAATCCGCTCGCGGCGGTTCTCGGCGAGCAGATCGTGGAGGGTGGACGGCGATGGAAGTTGTCTCTTGAGCCGTGCTTTCGCGCATTCCGGCTGCGATTGAATTCCAGTGTTCATGCTGGTTGCTGGCTCCTGTCGAAGTGATCGATTGACGATTTTCGAGCCAGTTTAGCAAGAGCACTCTCTACTACCGTTGCACTCGTTGCAACAATTTGTGCGCATGCCTCAATGTACAGTCACCAGCACGACATGTTCCTTTTCGCACTCCCAAGACAGGTCAAGGTTCTTGTCAGCAAGAAAGTCGTTGAGGCGATGTACCTGCGGTCGGATGGTAGAGGCTTTGGTGGAGTCGTCTTCCCAGACCGTCTCACCTACATCGGCATACGATGTACTTCGCCGTCCCCGGAGGCATCGCAGTAGCTGCCAGTTTCTTCCGGTAATCGAAAACTGCCCATCCGGCCATCGGAGATGACCGACGTCGTGTGACGCGTCTTCAATGATTGTGCCCTTTAGATCACGCCACCAAAACCACAGTTCATCGGTCGCCCAAACGACAAGGTATTGGATCTCCTGGCTGGTGCTGCCGCGTTTCGCGCCATTCGGCAACTGGGCCTCAACGGGCAGCCCTGGCTCGGTTTGCGGTCTGACGGAGCAGAGCCATGGTGAATCTGTGATGGAAATGTCGTCACTGCCCACACCGACGATTGTAGTTGAACTGGACGGCTCAGCAGGCTCCGGAAATCGAATGGTCGCAAGCTCAGCAACCAGACGTTCACTTACGATCAGCCTGTAGATTGCCCAGGACGCAGCCTGTTCGCTGTGCTTCTTCCCTGTTAATCGAAAGATCAAGTTCGTGGCGGCGACAGCTTTGTCACCCCTGTTCCCCTGCGGAAGATACGCGTCTGGTTCGATGTCTTCGATGACGTCCGGCACATCCCACATCGCCGCGTCCACGAACCGGATGTCCGGTTGGCTGTGATCTTTTACGATCCTGAGTTCTTTGCGGAACCGGACTAGCTCATCAATGCCGTACATCATTTCGTATCCTGCGAGTGGGCGCCTGAACGGAGCAACACAATCCTAGATCAGTTCATGCCTTCGACAGTAGCCTCGGCCATGATGTCCTGGCCGATGAGCATTTTCAATGCCCAGCCATTGTGGGACGGTTGGCGTGGTTGGGCATGGCTCGAGAGAGAAGGGCTTGGGCAGTGTGAACGGTGGTCCCTATCCTGGTCTGCCGAAAGCACTGCTGTTGTACCGTTTGCAGGCAAAAAAGTATCAGCAAAGGTATCAGCAAACATCAAAAGGGATCACGCCGCATTCGACGTAATCCCTTTTGATGAAACGACTTATGTCAGTCGGGGCGACTAGATTTGAACTAGCGACTTCTGCGTCCCGAACGCAGCGCTCTACCAGGCTGAGCCACGCCCCGAGGGGTCTCTCGCAAGACAATATTTTAGCTGAACGGCACGACCGGTCAACGGCAACCGCCATCGTATCGTCGCATCGGGCAGCGATTCTTGTCGAACTGACTCAGATTCGTCCCCAGATTTGCATCAAATCCGACTAATCCTCGTAGAATTGGGGCCGGATGGACCGTCCGAGTCGACTTCCCTTCTTCTAGTTGTGGTCGGTAGGTACTAGAATCAGACCACTATTGAATCTTGCGAGTTCGCGCTCTCGGACGAGGGAATGCTGGACATGTCCAAGTTTGTTGCCGATAAAAACCAGTGTTCGCACCATAATATCTTTCCCGGTGTGAATATTCATACGATTGCCGGCGAAAACGTGATGCTGTCGATCGTCGAATTTGCACCGGAGTCTGTGGTCGAGTGGCACAGCCATCCACACGAGCAGATGGGTTACTTGCTTGAGGGAAAATTGGAGTTTTTTGTCGACGACGAACACCACATTGTTGGCCCGGGAGGCATGTGGCGAATCCCCGGCGGCGTGCGGCATAAGGTGGTTGCGGGCGACAAACCGGCTACGGCGTTGGACGTATTCCATCCGATTCGTGACGATTACCTTTGATCCGGCCTTGCCACATCGGCGGGTCGATGCATAATTGCGGTATGCAAACGATTTCCTTCGGTTTCTATCGCTTCTACTTTTTTAGCCCTCGTGGTCGAGGGGCCGGAGGAGGCGTGTAGTTACCGCTAAGAACTAGACAGAAATTCCCAAGCCCCGAAGACCAAGCCGGTCGTCGGGGCTTTTTTTGTTTGTGCCGATACCCGACGAATCTGCGGCTTGGTCATGGCAATGCACCCACATTACGGTTGTTCCGCAACAGAGAAAGGAACCGTATGCCATGATCGCTATTCCGCCACGAAACCTATTTAAGAAGGAGGATTTTTCGATGATCGTTGTCATGGAAAAAGGCGCGACCAAGGACCAAATCCAACACATGGCTGGCCGCGTCGAAGCGTTGGGGCTCCGAGCTCACTTGATCTACGGGACCGAACACACGGTGATCGCCGCGATCGGTGAGAAGCGCGAGCACACGAAAGAATCACTGGAAAGCGGTGCCGGCGTTGCCGAGGTCGTCCCGATCCTGGCTCCCTACAAAGTCGCCAGCCGGGAAGTCAAGCCCGAACCCACGCAAGTGGTCGCGGGCGGCTTGACGGTGGGTGCCGGTGTGATGGGGGTTATCGCCGGGCCGTGTTCGGTAGAAAACGAGGAGCAACTCATCAGCACGGCTCGGGCCGTAAAGGCTGCGGGAGCGACGGCACTGCGCGGCGGTGCGTTCAAACCGCGCAGCAGCCCCTATAGCTCCCAAGGAATGAAGGAGGACGGACTGAAACTGTTGGCCGCCGCGCGCGAAGAAACCGGACTGGCAGTAGTGACCGAGGTGATGTCGCCCGAGGACGTGGAACTGGTTGCCTCGTATGCCGATGTCTTGCAGATCGGTGCGCGTAACATGCAGAATTATCGTCTTTTGGAGGAGGCAGGCAGGTTGGACACGCCCATTCTGCTCAAGCGTGGCCCTTCGGCCACCATGGACGAGCTGCTGTTGGCCGCAGAGTACATCCTGAACGAAGGCAATCCCAACGTGATGCTGTGCGAGCGGGGGATTCGCACGTTCGAGTCGCATACGCGGTTCACGCTGCCTCTTGCCTCGGTCCCCTACCTGCACCACAAGACCCACTTGCCCGTTGTCATCGACCCGAGTCACGGTACCGGGCATACCTACCTTGTGCCGGACATGGCGGCGGCCAGTGTTGCGGCAGGTGCCGATGGTCTGATCGTCGAAGTCCATCCCAATCCGGAAGGCGCGTTCAGTGACGGATACCAGTCGTTGACTTTTCAGCAATTCGAGCAGACGATGGCTAGAGTCCGCAAAGTCGCCGACGCTTTGGGCGTGCAGATCGCCAGCCAATCGCGTCGAGTGACTGTCTAGTACAACAACACTTAGCCGAAACAACGGCTTGACGGGTGAATGACAAGAAAGCGTTCCCAAAAGCGACATCAACAAGCGAAGCGATCGGATGAAACGCCGCCGGTTGTCTCTGGCATCGAGCTCGCGCGGCGCGTGGCGTTGGCGGCGCTGGTGGCATTGTTAGTGGCCACGCCGCTGATTCCCAGCGCATCGGCCGCGGAACAGGGTACCGGTACGCTGCTCATTCTGCTGTGGTTGCTGTTGCTGATTTCCTGGCTGGGTGCGGGGCTCGTGCTGAGAGAAACTCGATTTCGATTCGGTTGGATTGATGCAACGGTCCTCGCATTCCTGGCATTGCACTCGCTGAGCGCGATCATGATGGCCGGGCAAGGCCACGCTCGGCCAACGATCAACATGCTGTGGCAGTGGCTCAGTTTCGGCGTGTGCTTCTTGCTTTCGCGTCAATTACTGAGGACCGCTGCGGCAGCCCGCGCCGTATGCGCCGTCATGGTATCGCTGGCGGTTGGCCTCTCGATGCTCGGCTACTACCAATACTTCTACAGCATGCCGCAGTTGCGCGAGCGATACGAACGCGATCCGGAGGGCGTACTGCGTGAAGCAAGGATTGAGCTTGAGCCGGGATCGCCGGAACGCAAGTTGTACGAAGACCGCTTGTACAGCACTGAACCTACGGCGACGTTTGCGCTGACAAACTCCTTCGCCGGCCTATTGGCGCCGTGGCTGTTGGCAGCCGTGGGGATCGGAGTGTGTGCCTGGAGCAACTCACGGATACGATGGCAGACGATCGCTGGCGTAGCCGTGTGCTGTTTGGTGATCGGCTTTTGTTTCCTGCTGACCAAGAGCCGCACGGCTCTGCTGGCAGTAGTCGTTGGATTTGTGCTCGTCGCGTGGATCCGTTGGCGAGGCGGACGGCGATTGGACTGGCGGATCTTCGTGATCGGCGGTGCGGCATTTGGGTTGCTGGTGGCCGGGGGGATCATTGCCGGTTCGCTCGACTTGCTTGTGCTTAGCGAAACGGGTAAGTCCATGCTGTATCGAGTCCAGTACTGGCAGTCGACGATGGCAATGATCGCAGACCACCCGTGGTTGGGCTGCGGTCCGGGCAACTTTCAGCAGTATTACGCCACGTACAAATTACCCGAGGCCAGTGAGACGATCGCCGACCCGCACAACTTCTTGCTGGAAGTCTGGGCGACAGCCGGCACACCGGCGATGTTGGTGTTTGTTTCGGTTTTGTTGCTGTTTGCGTGGCGGCTGGTGCGATACGGCGCTGGGGGCAAAGGAGGGGATCGGGTGTCGGGTGTCGAGTGTCGGGTGTCGGGGGACGAAGGCCGAGAGGAAGAGGGAAGACGGTTAGAGGGGACGGGGGAGGATCGATCGGCCGACGGGTGGACTGTCGGCTGTGTGTATGGCGGTGCGGTGTTCGGGGTGCTGCTGGCTTTTCCATGCGGCATAGTGGTGGGCTTCATGCCTGACGTGGCGCTGCTGTGGGTCGGGTTGCCGGTGGCGGTCGCCTGTATCGGTCTACTGCACGCGTGGACTGTACATGGCACGTTGCCGGTTTGGCTTCCAACGGTGGCGGCGCTGGTATTGTTGGTGAATCTGTTGGCCGCCGGGGGAATCGGTTTTCCTGGGGTGGCTCAGAGCTGGTGGTTGTTGCTGGCTATCGCGTTGGGTCTTCTGGATGCGGAACGGCCGCTCAGGTCGGCACCTCGTGCCGCCGCGACCGGGATGGTCGGGCTCGCATTCGTGCTGGCATTGGCGTTTCATCAGACGATGTACCAACCGGTGCTTCGGTGCCAGGCAAGCATGAACGAAGGGGACTCGCTTGCGCAGGAAGGGCGTCCGGATCAAGCGAAAGCGGCCTATGTCACAGCGGCTAGGGCTGATCCATACTCAGCAGATCCGTGGATGCAACTGGCATCGCTGTATCGTCAACTCGCGATCTTATCAGGTGATGAAGAGCATGTAGGGCATTTTGATCGCGCAGTCAGGGAAGCATTGGCACGCGATCGGCGTTCCCATTCCGTATTCAGGCAACTGGGCAATCTGCGTCTGAGTTTGTATCGTAAGTTTGGCGATCGTGAACAGCTTAAACGGGCGATTGCAGCTTACGAAAGGTGGGCGCAAATCTATCCCAACAGCAACATGGCACACGCACAGTTAGCTTGGGCCTGCAGCATAGATGGCGACGACCAGTCCGCTGCAAGGGAAGCGAAGATTGCGTTAGGGCTTGACAAACAGAGCCCTCACCGGGAAAAGAAGCTAAGGGAACAACGAGTTTACGACCCGCGAAGCGAGCATCCCGAAGACGAGACCGCCGAACAACTGATGAATCGCCTACGTAATTAATTAGGAAGAGCATTTCGGTCTGATCGCCATTGGGGAGACACGGCCAGCAGAAGGGGGATCCTGAACACGATGAAAGCCTGGGGAATCGCTATTGTGTCGGTATTGGTTGGCGTCGTCGCTGGTCTTGGCGGCGTGTGGATCGAGTTTCGTAATGTCCTCGAGCAGTTCGAGCCGCACAATCAGTCGCGTGCGACCCGCGGCCCTGACGCCGTAGGCGAGCATGAAGAGGCTGCCAAAGCGGTGGTTGTCGATGGACCGAAACACGAGTTCGGCAAGGGACAACGCTTCACCAAGATGAAGCACACGTTTGTCATCAAAAATGAAGGCAATGCCCCGTTGACGCTTGAAAAAGGCCAGACCAGTTGCAAGTGTGCGCTGAGCGATCTGGAATCGAACAGTATCAACTCCGGCAAAAGCGGTAAGGTGACGCTTGAATGGAAGCTGAACGTGGCGGGTAAGCAATTCCGGCAAACAGCCGAGATTATGACCAACGATCCAGACTATTCGACAATTATGCTGGAGATTGTGGGCAAGATCACGGACCTGATACGCTTCGAGCCGAGTGACATCGTGTTCAGCGGCATCTCGGACAGCGAGGGAGGGCAGGCCCAATTCCGTCTCTACGGATACGACATCGAGGATTTCAAGATTATCAAACACCAATTCATCAACAAGGACTCGGCTTCCTTCTTCGAAATGACACTCGAGGAATTGGAGCCCGCTGACCTGGAAAACGAGACCGATGCGTCCTGCGGATACCTCGCGACGCTGACCGCAAAACCAGGGTTGCCCTTGGGGGCGATAAATCAGACAATTCTGCTCACCACCAATTTCAAGGAAGCGCCGAAGCTGGAGTTGCCCGTCACGGGTACGGTCGTTGGTGACATTTATATCGTGGGCCCCGGTGTATTCGACCACGAACACAATTTGGTCAAGTTTGGCACGGTCATCTCCTCGGAAGGAGCCAAGACAACTTTGCGTCTCTTGGTCAAAGGGCCACATCGGCACGACGTTCGCTTGGAGATCAAGGAAGTGACGCCCGCCGGCGTGCTGGCAGCCTCGCTCGGTGAACCGCAGCCAGTCAATAATGGTGCGGTCTATATGCATCTGCTGACTGTGGAAGTCCCGAAGGACGCACGCACCGTCAATTGCCTGGGTTCGAAACAGGGGGAGATGGGGAAGGTCTTGATTGAGACCACTCATCCCATTACCAAAGAACTGCCCGTCCATGTGAAGTTTGCGGTCCGGTAGACGGACTGCGCGATGTGCGTGCAGTCCGACCGAAGGAAGGAGCCGTCCATGACCACGCAATCACCTCGCGTTTCAAACGCAACGTTGGTTTGTCTGCTGATCGTCGCGTTGAGCGTCATCATGGGATGTCCGGCTGAAAGCCAAACGGACATATCGGGCCCGCCAGTCAACACGACGGGCAACTTGACGGAAGTCACGCCGGATGAATCCCCAGGTGAAACGCTTGACGCGACAGGGAAGCCGGCCGATGATCCGAACGGTGAACCTGACAATCGCGGCCACGAGGCAAAGCCAAACGAAGACGAGGCCGATCCGGACTCCAAAACGAAACCCGCGCGTCGCGAGCCTTTGTTTGTAGATTGGCCCGACCCGCAGTACGTTTTGCTTGTCAGTGGGCGACAAGACGGCTACATCGAACCGTGCGGCTGCACGGGCTTGGCGAACCAGAAAGGCGGTCTCGTGCGCCGCTATACGCTGAGAAAGCAACTGATCGAGCGCGGCTGGGAAGTGGTCCCACTGGACGTGGGCAATCAAGTGCGCCGATTCGGGCGTCAGCCGGAAATCAAATTTGGGCGGACAGTCGAAGCCCTGCGTCTGATGAGCTACCGGGCGATCGCCTTCGGCCCCAACGACTTGAGGCTGTACGTTAACGAAGTCGTGAGATTGACGGCAAGTGAGGACGACGACCATCCGAGCGAGTTTGTTTGCGCGAATACGGCGGTGATCGATCGAACGCTAACGCCGCGATTTCACGTTATTGAAGCTCGCGGCAAGAAGGTCGGCGTGACCGCGATTCTAAGCGCGGAGCACCAGGAGAAGATCGCCAGCGACGAAATCGTGAAACAGCCGGCTGAAGAAGCCCTGCGCGAGGTATGGTCCGAACTGGAAAAGGCGTCCTGTGACCTGTACGTTCTGTTGGCTCATGCGTCGATCGAAGAGTCGAAACAATTGGCCCAGAAGTTTCCAAAGTTTGATGTCGTGGTGACTGCCGGCGGTGCGGGCGAGCCAACCTACGAGGCCGAGAAGATACCGGATACGGGCGCCATCCTCGTTCAAGTAGGCACCAAGGGCACGCACGTTGGCGTGGTCGGCGTGTACGAGGACGAAAAGCAACCATTGCGTTACCAGCGTGTGCCGCTCGACGCGCGATTCACCGACTCGCCCGAGATGCTTAAGATTCTCGCGACCTATCAGGAAGAGTTGAAATCCGCCGGTTTGGAAGGATTGGGGCTGAAAGCGATCCCGCATCCCAGTGACTGGACGTTCGTCGGATCGGACGCCTGCGAGGATTGCCACGAAGGGGAATACGAAATCTGGGAGGACACGCCTCACGCCGAAGCCCTGGATTCACTCGTTCACCCCGGCGAGCGGAGTGAGATCCCGCGGCACTTTGATCCGGAATGCATCAGTTGCCATGTGACCGGTTGGAGCCCCCAGAGTTACTTGCCCTACAAGTCCGGATACCTCAGCCTGGAAGAAACTCCGGCGATGCAGAACGTGGGTTGCGAGAACTGCCACGGTCCCGGCTCGGCACACATGGACGCAGAGGTCGACGAGGATGCCACCGACGACCTACTGGAGGAGCTGCGCGAGGCAATGAGACTGGGAGACGAAGCCGAGAAGAAGTGCATGGAATGCCATGACTTGGACAACAGTCCAGACTTCCATGCGGAAGGGGCTTTCGACGAATACTGGGAACAGGTCGAGCATTAATGCACCTAATGCTCATGCTCAGCGTGTTGCTCGTGTTCGTGTGGTTCAGCGGTTGGTTGACCATGCTGGTGGGCCGGTTCGACGAAGCCGATTGCGTAGGCCAATGCGATACCCAGCACCAAGGCGGCGGACAGCTTGGCCTTGTCGTGCGCGTGGAATTGAACTTCCGGCAGGATGTCCCCTAACGAGATACAGAGAAACACGCCGGCCGCGAATCCCAATGCCCATCCCAGAATTGCCTGCTGGGCCTCGGCGAACTGCTGGATTCCCAAGTAGAAGCCCGCCGCGCCGATGGCGCACATCAGGGCAAAGCCAAGATTCACCAAGTTGCGAGTTCGTACCGACCAACCGCCTGCTGCCATCACCGTTGTGATCGACATGGCGTCCAACGGCTTGTGGAGCACCACCGCCAGAAAAGTGCCCACGCCGAGTAGCGACAGTCCCGTGGCCTCGTCGTGGGCTTCGGCCGACACGCTGGCTGCAAGCGCCATGCCGTCGATCAAAGTGTGCAGCGTCAACCCTGCACCCAATCCCAGCCAGCTATAGCGATGCTGGTGCGCGACACAACGATCGCCATCGGTTGGATAGTCGTGATGGCGATGTTCTTCGTGGTCCACGGACGTATCGCAGAGGCTGTGGCCGCACGTTTCCGCCTGCTCGACCGGTCCATGTTGGTGGACGTGGAAGATCCGAATAAGAAAGAACATCGTCAGCAGTCCGGCCAACGCTGCCCATACGGACTGGTCCAGAGATCCAGTTTCTGCGAACGAATGTGGCAGCAAATGAAGCAGCCCCACACCCAGCACCAAACCACCGACGAAACTCATGATGACCTGCATGCCCGTGTGCGACAGACGCATCTTGGACGGCAAAATGCCGCCGGCGAGGGACGCCAAAGCGACGAGCAAGCAATAGATAGCGATCAGGATTGTGGGCCACATGGAGTCTTCTACCGGCTAAGGACTTTGGCGGGGTTGGTCGCACAAATACATATCGTATGCATCTGCGCTCTGCCCACAAGGCGGCCGTTGATCGTTGAAGGTTTCGGGCCTAGTGGTTCTGATGGGGTATTGCCTGCGTGCTGGCCAAATCCACAGAGCCGACGCACAAGTGTGTCGAGGGGCCGTTCGTAGTCTCGCCTTTAGGCGGTTTTCTGCCGTGTTTCGTGCTGCGAAACCGCCTAAAGGCGGGACTACGAACCAAATCATGCCTCTGCTGAAGACTGAAATCCATGGACGCTAGCGGAACTTTTGGCAGGTTACTCGGTTTATTCTGACTGTAGCGGACTTCCTCCATCTCGGTCCACAATCCAAGGGAGTAAGAAGCGATGAAGAAATTGGTGCCCATGTTGTCAACGACCATAGCGGTCGCCTCGTCGGAAAACGTGACCTGCGACGGCGTGATGTCTTTAGGCTTGGCCCGGAGGTCGTCATGGCAGATCACGACGGGCCGGGCCGCGAATGGCGCGGAGAAGGCCAGCGTTTCGCCTGCCGTGGCATAGCCCATCAGTCGTCGTTCGTGGCGGCGATTGCTGCGGGAATCGTATGCAAAAATTCCCAGGACGGTTACGGGATGGTCGATTGCCTCGAGCCGGACCGTGTGCAGCCCGTAGGGCAACCCGAGGATTCCTCTGCGATTCTCCATGTAGTGTTGCTTCCCGGCCTGATCGGCGTAGGGGATATTGGTCTCTTGGTTCAGCCGCGGCTGATTGTCGACCAATACTCTCAGGATTCCTCCGTCGGAGCGATCGGCGTAAGCCACGGAGACATCGGTAAGGACTGCGTCGATAGTGATCACTTTGCCAGGGGACAGGACGATGTGGTTCTCGCCGTAGGGATTGCCGAAGCTGGACGCGAACGGACCCACTTTCGCTCCGTCGAGTTGCCACCGCGGATTCTCGACGCCCAGCCAGCGGCGGTCGGGGCAAGTTTTGGCGTCAACGCTGGTTAGCTTGGCTCCTTGGCCAGCCAATTCTAAGACGTGCCGATCTCCCAATCGGCATCGGCCATGACGGAACAGCGAATTCCGCACGTCGCGGTGGGGAGAGCTGCGGCGGAAGGACATTTCTTCACCATCGACGAAGATTCCCGCGTCCCTTTCGTCGCTGGGAACAACGCCCCAGCAGTTCATGGCCGTGTCGTCCAGCAGAAACAGCCCGCCTCGAATCCGATCGTTGTCGGCGTTGTATGTTGTGATGTCTCCCTCCCAACCGTAGCTGTTCGCATGGACTCGATCCGGCAGGTGCAACTGGGCCTGACCGGCGCGGATCGGATCCCAGCACTCGAAGGCCCGCTCCAGTTGCTTGAACCAGAGGTAGTGTCCGGCAGCATCGGGATGTCCGCCGTCAGGGCAGAGGGCATACGGATTGCAGTAGGCCGTGACGTCGTCTTGCACTCGGCCGAAGTCGATCAGCGGGATCTGATATCGCAGCGTTAGGGCCTTCACATCACCAGGATTGGGCGTGTAGCCGCCGCGATTCTGCCACATGCAGAAAAGAAATTCCGTGCCCTGATAATGGCGCTGGATCCAGCGGATCATCCCTTCGAACACAGCCACCTCGTCCGGGCTGTCAGTCTTCTCGTTGGCCCCGCTTCCAAAGATCACCAGGTCGGGCCGGGGGCCTTCGGGCCTGGCAAACAGATCTGGATAGAGTTCCTGCCAAGTCTTGTCCGCCTTGTGCCCATTGGCGTTGTCCGACGGTGGCAGGGCAAGAGAAAGATACTCCGCCAGTCCGGAATGGGCCTCGCCAACGCAGGAGCCGTCGCAAGCCATGATATTCAGACAGATCTTGTCAGCCGACAGATCGTACTTTCGCATCAGTTCGACCTTGAGCCGACCTGTGTAACTGAAGTAATGCTGCCACCAGCCGAAGTACGGTTCGAGATCCGGTCGGTCGATCTTCTGGCTCTCGAAGGCCCGATCGGAAAGCGGTTGCTTGAAGGTCTCGGAGTCCGGGTCTTCGTCGTACAGGTACAGCGGCGGGTTGGCGCTGCCGCGATCGATGCTAGACCCCATCACCACGATGTGAATGGATTCGCCCTTCCAGAGCTTCTGGGTCGTTCTTGGGATGTGGCGGTAGAAAGGGACCGATTCTCTCACAGACGGCGCGTGCGCGACGGCTTGCGGGCCGGCCACCAGGCACGGTGCGCAGACCCATGCGTCCCCTTTTTGGCCGATGTTTTCGAATTCGATGCGGAGGCCGACGGTATTGATGTCGTCCCCGCGAGAATCCTGTCCCTCGCGGAAGTGTCCAATGATCTCCGCGCCCTCGATCGTCAATTCCACTCGCCCCATCTCCGACGATCGGGCTTCGTACGTCTTGGCGGCGACCAACTCGCCGCGACCGTGCCGTGCGAAAGTCCGCTTGTCGGAAAGGCCGAAGTCGGCCGGACTCCACGTGCCGTCCTGGCTGTCCACCTTCATCACCACCACTCGCGCGACCAAAGCACCGGGAGCATCCTGAAAGCCGAAGACGTTCAGGCTGACGCTTTGCCCGTGAACGAGGCCCGCCTCGGGCAGCGTGAAGAATTGCCAGAACCGACTACCCGGCCGAAGCGAAACCAAGTTCTTGCTCCAGAACTTCGGGCGGATCTTCGCGTCGACGTGTGACTGGCGCACCACCGTGATGTCACCCCAGGCTTCAGTATTCCAGAAAGCCACGTTGTGCGAACGAAAGCTCTCTGGTTCGCCGTGGCGATGGTCCTGAAAGGCGTGAAAGGCGAAGTCAGAATTCAGAAGCAGATTCGTCGGCGCCGTCGTCTCGCCGGCCCGCACCAATGGTGAGAAGAGGCAAGCGGCTAACAGTAGGATTCTCGGTTGGCCGAAAAGGTACATGGTACGTGGCTTCATCGTCATACTCAACTCTTTCATCCCGAAGTGCGGCTCTAGTCTTGACTTGCTCGACGTTTCCGTTTTGGGTCTGTGGATCAGGTCCATGATAGCGAACTTGCGGGATAGAAAACACAAGGCGTGGAAGTGATCACATTGGCCAATGCTTGAGGCATGGTTTCGTCATCTTGGCCGAGCCACCTGTGATTTGGGCATGCGGCTCCCATCGCGTCTCCGGTGAGAATCGTTTTTTAATCCTCTCCATTTCAATC
>JACKQG010005916.1_pt1 | contig 13226 bp, 16 predicted proteins | sample 8237621 | NCBI WGS metagenome assembly JACKQG01 (sample SAMN15677084, study PRJNA649215) | marine metagenome | biome: marine; feature: Black Sea; material: saline water; isolation source: suspended particulate matter (SPM) from the Black Sea western gyre | collected 2013-06-09/2013-06-10 | depth...
TTTTCAGTCAATTTTGCCTCATTTTTCTCATAACCACAAATTCCGTTAGAACTAGAAAATTTCAATTCATATCTAAATCTAACCAAAACCTGAGTAAAACTACATATTCTTTGTTCTTTTGCAGGGGTAAACTTGATGCATCCTTTTATTTGTGGAGGCATCTTGACTGAAATCCCATCTTCCCCAAAGCGTCAGTATCCTGCATTTTATGAAAAGTTTGTCCCCATTGCCATCGGAATCCTGGCATTTGTCATCTTAGGTATGCTAGTGTTTACTATTGCGGTGGGTGTTGGCGCGCTCAAGTTTGGCTAATGATTTCAAAGGAACTCGGTTTCTGTCAAGAACCGAGTTCCTTTTTGAACTATTGAGGAGAAATAATAAATGACCTTTGTTAACACGTTCCTTCCCTTTCTTGCTTCGGCGATCAGCTTTCTCTTTGCATTTTTCTTGTTCAAACGTTATGCTAAGAAACCCAGCAACCATGTATTGTTGTGGGGTATTGGCATGATCTTCTATGGCATCGGTGGTTTCTGTGAGGGGTTCTTTGGTGCTTTTGGTTGGAATCCATTAATCTATCGATTGTGGTATCTGTTTGGGGCAATCTTGGTAGCAGCCTGGTTGGGCCAAGGAACAGTCTATTTGCTGGCCAAAAAATCTTTGGCACATGCCTTGATGGTGGTCTTAATCTTAGGTTCGCTCTTTGGAGTTTATAAAGTGTTTACCGCCCAATTGGACCCCAGCCTGCTGACCACCAGTGTTCACACCGGCAGTGAGTTGAGCGGTCATGCCATCGTCACTCCAGGTGTGCGCCCACTCACTCCCATCTTCAACCTCTACGGTACAGTGACGTTGGTGGGCGGGGCCGTTTACTCGGCCTGGATCTTTTTCCGCAAGCGTGTGCTCTTGCACCGCACCATTGGCAATATTCTTATTGCTGTGGGCGCCATTGCACCTGCCTTCGGTGGTGCGTTCAGTCGCATGGGCGTGCCAGCAGCCCTGTATATTGGGGAGTTGCTTGGAGCAATATTGATGTTCATTGGTTTCCAGCGGGCCACGACCCCGATGAATGTAGACGAATCTGCGGTTGTTGCTCAACCAGTCCCTGGGGATTAGTACTCATTTTACTTTTGAAAGAATAAGCCTTGGCATAATCCAAGGCTTATTTTTAAACCCCAGAAAATCTAGGAATTCTTCACTGGATTTGAGCTCTCAACTTAACCTGATTTCCCAATAGTTGAGGGGAGTCACGTGCTCAGATAGATATTGGGTTAGATAAATTGATGGGTTTTGTTTGGAGAAGGGATTAGATATAGAAATATTAAATGTGTTCTAAATCGAGGTCGGAAAAAATAAAAGCGTTACTTTCATCATCTTGGACATTCTGAAAGAACGGGCAAATTAAACAGTCTGCCAGTTTATCTGCAAACATTCCTTGAACTTTGCCCTTGCATAATGTGCCTGCAACAGCCCAACAATAACGCCCGCCATTCTGCCCCCTGTTCACTCCATTGAACTTGCTTTTTGTAGTAGCAACACAAACACCTAACTCGTCGGCGCGATCTCCCCCAGGCTCTCGCCCACAACGCATAAATTCCCAGCAATTAGGTTTGCTCATAAGACTATGTCCATAGTATTTAAGATAGCTTAATTACCCAATTCTAACATGAAGTTTTTTCGCCACCCCTTACAAACATGAAGGGTCTCTAGGAATCGCCGTGGTAAGGGCCCTTGGTAAGGGGCCACATTTTAGGGTAGGGGGTGTGCGGAGCACACCCCCTACCCCCAAATGTGAGGTCTCTCACGGTAATTCCCATAGAACCAACACGAAAGATATGTTAATGACGACAATTGATTGTACCTGTCATCATAATTGAATACCGAAACTCTCTAAAGTTTCGGTATTTATTCCCACCACTGACCTACAAAATATATCCTGCTATCATCCATTGAGAAGATTACTGAATGAGCCAGAAATCTTGGGGGAATATAATCTGGCATTACATTGACGTTGTCGCTGCCGTTGGCGTTCATCATATAAATCTCGTATATACCCTCGTTTTCAATGGCAGAGAGAATAAAACGATTCTATCCCCTGCATGGGACCATTGCGGCAGTCCCTGGGTGTTGCTATTGGTAGTAAGTGGAGTCTCACCTGTTCCGTCGCGATTAATCAGGAAGATATCGTAATTGCCATGTTGAGTGTCTTCTGCTACCATGCGCTCGAAGGCGATTTTGCTCCCATCGGGATTGAAATTAGGATCGTAATCCCCAAAGGGCAGCACGGCCTGTCCCCACTCTCCGGCTCGAGGTGGATCACTGATTTGATGGGCATCACTGCCATCGGAGTTGATCATCCATATTTGGCTGTTCTGGGTATAAACTAATTGATCCCCAACCCAATGAACGTCGCCATCATGAGAACCAGAATCGTATAACAAACGCTGATCCGAGCCGTCGGCATTCATCATGAATATGTCCATACTATCATTACGCCAGGCTAGGAATGCCATTCGGGTTCCGCCTGGTGACCAAGCTGGGTATGTATCCAACGTATCGTTTTCGGTTAGGCGCTGGAAACCCGAACCATCTAAATTCACAGTGCAGATTTCTTCAAAGTCATGCCCATCCCCATCGATCATTAGGGAGAATGCAAAACGGTCGCCCGAAGGGTCGAGCCGGAGACCAGAAATTCTCCAGGGAGTACTGTAAATCAATTTGATCTTCTCAGTTGATAAATCGAGGGAATATATGCCCCAATTCTCTTGGCGAGGTATAGTCAGTTCAATGGTGGGTGTGTTCGTAGGATCAGGAATTGCTGGGGAACAAGATGTAATAGTGAAGATCAACAGCCCCAAGAGTATTGCAGAATAAAATTTCTTCATGTTTACTCATCCAATCGTATTGATTGAAAACTCTCCCCCTTTGGGCTCAAAAACTTATTTTCTTTCTTCCCAAAGCTGACGCGTGATCTGGATATGTCCTAAGTGAAGGGCGGTATGTTCTAGTGCGTGCAACAATGACCAGCCTCGGCTGAAAGTTTGATCATCATGGGTGTGACGCCTCTCATCAAGTTTATTGATATCGATTTTCTCCAGTGCAGTTTGGGCATATTCCGTCAATGAATTAATCTTTTCGATCAAGCTTTCGACAGCCAACCCCTCAACTAGGAATTCCTCATCACGTACACGTCCCGATGGATCGCCCAATGCCATATCCCCTATCCAATAACGTTCAGCCCCAGCCAGGTGGGTCACCAAAATATTGATGGAATTCATCTCAGCAGATGGATGATCAAGAGGCACCCACTCAAATGCTTCCGGGGGTAATTCCTTGATCGCTTCGATGATACCCTGATGCAATTTGGTCAACCGTTCAAGATAATCTTCAAAAAAAGCGTGCATATTTACCTCAATATTCATGCCGCACAATGGCATCAAAGGGACATTCCGGGATGCACTCCATACAACCCCAGCAGCGACTCATATCGATGAAGGGCGTATCCTCTCGGTCAAAGCGAATGAATGCATTGCCCCGGCACATTTTTTTAGGTGCGCATCGCAAACAGATCTGACAAAGAGAGTCATCAACTTTGAGCGAAATGGTACGGGCAGTTCCTACGGACATATAGCAATTTTACCTTACTCTCTTTCCGAAAATACGCTAATGAGTAAGAAACCTGGCCTAAGTAGAGCCGCCGTTGGCGTCCGGGTCCGCCAGGTAATTTTAGGAAAGGTTCTTCGTGCTTTCAACGATTCCATGCGTTCCGTCAACCATAAGCTGCATTCCAGTCTCAATTTCTGAAATATCAACCTGATCTACGCAAGGGATTTCGGCGATGATGCAGCCCACAGCGGTGATGGTTTCACATTCAGCGTTGATGATGGCCGCAGGAGCTTTACTGGCATGCTTGAGCCTGTACAATGTGTAAGAACCCACTGTCGAGCCTTTGCCCGTGGGGAATACCAAAACTTTGCCAGCGATGGATTGCCCCTCCAATTCATGATCGCGTTCTACGACTACGCCAGTATCTGGGTCAACGCCGCCAAAGAAAGAGATGCCCATGGACGTCACCAGAGCTTCTCCCTGTGCAATACCTTTATAAATCGTACGGCCTTGTAATTTCATAGAATTTCAGAATCCACCATGAGCACCAAGAACTACAAAAAATTTAGTGCAACTTCGTGTGCTTAGTGGATGATTCTTTCATCGTTCAGCTCTCAACTCGGCTTGCCATTGTGCGAAGAAATTCTCCAGGAATTGGTGGCGTTGCTCAGCGATCAGGCGGCCACTGGATGTTAGCATCCGTTCTTTTAGTTTACTCAACTTAAACAAGTGTTCATGATACGGTGTGTGCGGTTCTCCAGTCTCCTTTTCGCCGATTTGTAAAAATTGCTCCGATGGTTTGGCATGCAATTGCTGTTTGGCTAAAACGGCATATGCGATAGCGCGCACCGCCCCGATAGCGCCAATAGCATCCAGTTTGTCTGCATCAAAGAGAACTTTGGCCTCCAAAGTCTGGGGTTGTTCACGATCGTCGCGAAAGCGGTGTGCACGGATACAATGTGCAACGGCTTCGATGCGATCTTCAGACCAGCCTTCAGAACCTAGAAGGATATGTGCGAAACCGGCAGCAGTGTGATGGTGAGATTTTCGCTGGCTGCTGACCTCTGACAACTGACTGCTGTCCACATCATGAAGCAGCGCCGCGGCGCGGACAATCTCAATATCAGCGCCCTCAGATTGGGCCAATCGTTCAGCCATTTTGTAAACGCGCAGAATATGGTCGAAGCCGTGTACGGGATCATTTTCAGGGTACCAGGATTTAGCTGTTTCAATAGTGGGCATATGGATTTATGTGTGGTGGTTAGAAGATTTCCATGTTTGAACTTAGGAAGATCAAGAGTCCGATGATCAGGATCAGGAATAATCCACATGAAAACACTTTCATGGTCAATTTAAAAATAATTTTCAGAATACTCCAAATGAAACCAATTGCAAGGATAATGAGTAGTAAAGTGAGTAATTGATCAGCCATAAAAACCTCAGTTAGGATATATTTGTCCTTTTTTGATCACCGTTTTTACCAGATTGCCGCCGATGCGGTAACCAAGGTGACGATAATCGGGCACATTCAATATTAGCAGATCAGCCTGTTTGCCGGGTTCCAAAGAACCAATCTTGTCTGCTTGGTTGATCGCCGCAGCGGCGTTGAGTGTAGCGGCTACAATAGCCTGAGCTGGAGTCAAGCGCAAATAACGGCAAGCCAGTGTAATCGCAAACTGCATACTCTCACACCAGGCTGTCCCTGGGTTGATGTCAGTAGCGATGGCCAGGATGCAGTTCGCATCAAGGAAATCTTTGGCAGGCGTGTATTCTCCCTCTGCCAGGCCGAATGGCGTACACGGCAGGGAGACGGCTACTGTATCCGATGCCCCAATAGCAGCAATATCTTCTTTGGAAGTCACTACCAGATGATCAGCGGAAGCTGCGCCCAGTTCTGCCGCGAGCGTCACACCCCCAAGATTGTCAAACTCATCGGCATGGATCTTGAGCGGGAAACCCAACTCGCGCGCGGTTTTTAATATCTGCCGAGATTGCTCCAAAGTAAATGCTCCCGTCTCACAAAAAACATCCACAAAAGGAAGAATCATTTTTTGTTCTTTTCCCACTGCCCACTTCTTGACCGCGGGGAGCATTTCCTCGCAAACCAGGTCAGTATAGCCTTGGGTGTTATCTTTGAATTCTGGCGGGATTGCATGGGCTCCCAGGAAAGTTGGTACAAGCTCCATGGGACCTTCCATATCGAGTGCAAGAATGGCATCGAGTGTTTTTATTTCAGATTCAGTATCTAATCCATATCCAGATTTTGCTTCAGCCGTTGTCGTTCCGTTTGCGAACATACGTCGTAGGCGCGGGCGAGTTTCGAAAATAAGATCATCAACTGTTGCCTGCCGTGTTTTCCGAACAGTCGATACAATACCACCCCCAGCCTGCATGATTTCCATATAAGTTTTGCCCTGGATGCGCATCTCAAACTCTGCGGCGCGGTCACCAGCCCAAACTACATGGGTATGCGGGTCCACCAGCCCAGGCATGACTACACTTCCAGAAGCATCGATCATTTCTTCCTCGGCATAGATGGCGCGCATTTCGTTGCTGGGTCCAACTGCGGTAATCAAACCATCTTCAATCAGTAGGGCACCATTCTCGATAACGCCCAAATCTCCAAGTGCGTGACCCCGTTGGGGTGTCCCAACAATTGTCAGTAACTGAGCTGCAGAATGAATTAGCATATGTCCCTCGAAAGTTTCAGTACTCCAATATTCAACATCCAACTTCTAATCTCAAACTTCTAATAAATTATCCCACGCGCGGGTGCATTTTCTCATCCCCAAATCTTAAAGTTTACAATTGGCTAACAGTACCTCTTTCTCATTTGCTATATTTTAAGGTTGTGTGTATAATCAATCAGGCCTAAGGAAACAGCCACCGAATAGGGGGCTAATAAGGTTTGGCTGGTAACTATCAATGAGATCGAAGATTCTATGTGTTGAAGGCAAATACGCGGGGACACCTGTATTCGCTGAGCATCTCAAAGCAAAGGAATATAAAGTTAAAGTCGCGCTTACTGGTAAAGGCGCCCTAGAAGCAATAGCGAGTTTTAAGCCCCATGTCGTTGTTGTCAACGCTCCCTCAATGCGCACAACCGGTTACCGCATCTGTCAATCTTTACGGGACAGCAAAAATAGTCTGCCGATTATTTTGATCTGCGAAGAGGGCAGTTCTCCCTCGCCAAATGATATTGCTGCGAATGAAGTTCTCTCATTGCCATTTACGGTTCGCAAACTTAATAACCGCATCAAAGCTTTGTTGCCCATGCAGAGCAAAAACAGTCTCAAAGTTGGTCCGATACTTTTGGATTTAGAAGGGCATCTGGTGCGATGCCAGGGACGTAAAACGCATCTCACGCCCCGTCTTTCCCATTTGCTGCAAGTGTTAATTCGTCAACCCGGCACTGTGGTCGAACGTGATGAGTTATTCCGCGAGGTTTGGGACACAGATTTCGTTGAAGATACCCGCACATTAGATGTGCACATAAGTTGGCTTCGAAAAGCACTTGAAAAAGACCCCCGTAAACCTAAATTTTTGAAAACTCTGCGCGGGGTTGGTTATCGCTTAGACGTATAACGCCGATTGTTCCCCATCGATTTTGATAAACCGAATAGCAATCTTCCCCCCCAACGATGGTATATTTAGTTCGCTGGCGATTTTCCCTTTGCGCAATGGCCGTGCGGCCTGGGCTGCGCTGTGAAAGATTTTTCCGTCCCAGTCTGGATCGATTTCCCAATAATCTAGCTCTTCCGTTAGAGATTCAGCTATGCTTATGGAAGGGTGGGCAGAATCCCTTTGGATGGTAACCAGATCCCTGATGTCTGCCTCGCCTCTTGGGGGTCGCGCCTGAGATTCCATCTCAAGGCTGATTGCAATCCCCGGGGTTTGGATCAACCGATTGCGCGTTGCCTGAATCGCGCGCCACTGCGCATCTGAAGCAATAAATCGCCGCCCCAACTTCCTCGCCATTACTACACTGGTCCCCGATCCGCAGAAGAAATCCGCCACAATATCGCCTGGATTGGATGATGCCAAAATAATGCGTTCCAGCAGCGCTTCAGGCTTTTGTGTAGGATAGCCAGTTCGTTCATTGTGCAGGCGCGCAATCACCGGAAAATACCACCAATCTTCAGGGACTTTGCCGCGTTCCAAATCGGGAACTTTACCAAATCCTGCCTTAGGTGAAGATTGAAATGTTTTCACGGTGTTGGGATTGTAGGGTTCGCGTACATCATCCACATTAAAAGTGTATTCAGCGCTTTTTGTGTAAGAAAGGATGGTGTCGTGTTTGCGGTTGAATGCACTGCGGATGGGAGACGGACCGTGATAGGTCCAGATGATTTCATTGAGCAAGCGATCAGGGCCAAATATTTCATCGAGGAGCAAGCGGGCATAGTGATTGGCGTGCCAGTCCAGATGCAGGTAGAGAGTGCCCTCGGGATGCAGCAATCTATGCATCAGGGCTAAACGAGGGAAAAGCATGTCCAGATAAGTTTCTATATTCGGCCAATAATCGGTATACCCTTCAACGGTATCCCACTCCTCCGGGCGCCGAGAATCTTCCCCGCGTCCCACTCTGGCCTTCCAACGTTTATTTGTGAAAAACGGTGGATCAGCATAGATCAAGTTGATGCACCCCTCATACTCTTCAAGCAGGGCTGACATGACATTCAAATTATCCCCAAGGATCAAGCGATTTTCTGCCTTGCCATGGGGATAACCCTTTCCTTGTGGAAACAGGATACTATCTGTTTGTAGTGATGCAGGAACAGATGAGGGGGGAGTTTTACTTGACCAGTTGAGTGTGGGCATGTGAGAGCATGTGCATGAGCGCGGGGGAGTAAGGTTGCGAGGGGGATAATTCTCCCAAACTCCCTTACTCCCTAGCTCTCGTGTATAAATCTATCGCACTAATCTCCAAGCGGTGGGCAAAAGTAACACAGCTAGGGTTATTTTAAGTGCATCTCCTACCAGAAAGGGATGAAAACCGAGCACCAGAGCGTTGGTCATATCACCAACGTAAACTGCTAACCAGATCACGCCAATTGCATAGATCACCATTTCTCCGACCAAGAAAGGCAAAAAGGCAGTGCGGATATCACGGTCTAGGCCCTGTTCTGCCAACCAGCCGACCACATATGCCGCAACGACAAAGCCGATCAGGTAGCCACCCGTTGCGCCGGTCAGGTAAGCCAGCCCTTGAGCGCCACCCGCGAAAACTGGCATCCCCAAGATGCCTAGGCCTAAGTAAAGCAGCATGCTGATGCCAGCGCGTTTTTTGCCTAAAGACGCACCGACCAATAACACGGCTAGCGTTTGCCCGGTAATAGGTACTGGTGTGAAGGGCAGCACAATGCGGATTTGAGCGAATGCGGCTACAAATAGGCTGCCGCCTATCACGAAGAGAATATCTCGAATGAGATGATTCGTTTTTGGGAATAATCGTTGCGTGATCGTGGGTGCGATGGTTGTTTGCATATTTTATTTACCGAACTTCTCTTTGAGTAGATCTTCCAGAGTGGGCTGGCCAATTTCCTGCAATTCGTACCGAACTCGTTGGGTGGGTTTGTTGATCTTTAGCAATTTTCCCAGGTCAATGGGCGTGCCAATGATAACCAGATCTACGTCGGCGTTGTTGATAGTCTGTTCAAGTTCCTTCATCTGATCATCGCCGTAGCCCATGGCGGGGAGAACGTCGCCAGTGGTGGGGTATTTTTCGTAAGTTGCTTTGATGGTGCCTACGGCATAAGGACGCGGATCAATAATTTCTGCTGCGCCAAATCGACGTGCAGCCACCCAGCCAGCACCATAGGCCATCTCTCCGTGAGTCAACGTGGGGCCGTCTTCCACCACAAGGACGCGTTTTCCACGAATTGCAGCAGGATCATCCACAAACAAGGGCGAAGCTCCTTCAATAGTCACAGCATCCGGCTTGAGAGCGCGCAGGTTCTCCTGAACGGTCATCACTGCTTCAGCATCAGCCGTATCAACCTTGTTGATTACAAAGATGTCGGCCTGTCGGACAACTGCCTCGCCAGGGTGATAGGTCAACTCGTGTCCGGCGCGATGGGGATCTGCGACCACAATAGATATGTCTGGGACGTAGAAAGGAAGATCATTATTTCCACCATCCCAAATGATGATGTCGGCTTCCTCTTCCGCCTGACGCAGGATGGCTTCATAATCTACACCAGCATAAACGATGACGTCATTGACGATGTGAGGCTCGTACTCTTCGCGCTCTTCGATTGTGCAATCGTGTTTATCCAGGTCACTTAGTTCAGCATAACGCTGCACTTTTTGGGCTACCAAGTCACCATAGGGCATGGGGTGGCGAATTGCGGCCACACGGAAGCCCATATCACGAAGAATGAGTGAAACCCGGCGGGTGGTCTGACTCTTGCCCGAACCTGTGCGTACCGCACAGATCGAGACAACGGGTTTGGTTGATTTGACCTGTGTACTGTTGATTCCCATCAGCCGAAAATCTGCACCTGCGGCCAATACGGCTGACGCCTTGTGCATTACGTACTCATGAGGAATATCGCTATACGCGAAAATTACTTGCTCAATTTCTTTCTCTTTGATCAATTTGATCAAGTCGCTTTCAGGATAAATGGGAATTCCTTGGGGATATTGCGCCCCAGCCAGCTCTGCTGGATACTGACGCCCATCGATGTTTGGAATCTGAGTTGCAGTGAAAGCTACAACTTCATAATCAGGGTTATCTCTGAAATAAACATTGAAGTTGTGGAAATCGCGCCCCGCGGCGCCCATGATTAGGGTTTTTACAGGCATTACAATGCTCCTTAAAAATTATCTAATCGGTCTGCTTGGTCTTATCTATTTTTTTATGTCGAATTCGGACTTCCAGACCAGTGGACAAATTCGACGATGATCAATTATGAAATCAGGCGATGAAGTTTGCAAGGTGCTTGTATCCTCATCGCCTGATAACTTTCGTCACATGACTTCGGGTGCTCGGATGGCTAACAAACGTAGGGCGTTAGCAATCGTCTGTTTGGTTGCGGTGATTAAACGGATACGTGCCGTACGCATGGCATCCGTTTCAGCTTTGAGCACCGGTACAACATGATAAAAGCTATGAAAGGCTGTTGCCAAGTCAAAAGCGTAGTTTGCCATTACCAGCGGACGATATTCTTTGGCAGCCTGCTGAACAACCTGAGGGAAGCGAGAGATTATCTCGATCAATTCAATTTCGTGTGGAAGAAGAGCATAATCGAATTCTGCTTCTCCCGAAATTTCGCCAGCCTTGCGTAAAATGCTACTAGCACGCACGTGAGCATTTTGAATGTAAGGGCCGGTGTGGCCGTCGAAACTGAGTGCTTCATCAATATCGAAAATAATATCCTTGTTGTTATCAACGGAGAGCATGGCATACGCCAGCGCGCCCAAACCCACCTGCTGAGCAACATCCCGGCGTTCATTTTGCGGCATCTCGGGGTTCTTCTCTTCGATCTCAGATAAAACTCGCTGAATAGCTTCGTCTGCAACAACTTTGAATAACACAACATTGCCGCGCCGCGCAGACATGGCCCCCTCGGGCAAGCTTACGAAACCATAGCCCAAATGGAAGCATTTTTTTGCTTGCTCAAACCCCCATAATTCCAGGATCTTGAAAGCCTGTTGAAAATGCAGACTTTGGCGTACATCAACGACATAAATCGAGCGATCAACGCCGAATTTTTCAAATTTATCTTTTGCAAGTGCCAAATCTTTGGTCAGGTATAGTGTTGTGCCATCGTTGCGCAGGATCACATTGGTGCGGTATTTCTCTTTTTTGAGCCCCAGCTTCTCATCGATCCTGACGATAACGGGCCCACCCTCGGGGCGTTCATCGTCGGCGATATCTTTGGAAATCAGCTCTTCGACGATCGCCTTGGAGGGCTCATCCACATCACTCTCGAAAAACCACACATCAACATTGATATCCATCATCTCTAAGATATCATGCAGCTCTTCCATGCTCCACTCACGAGTCTCCAACCACAGCTCGCGCAGGTAGGGATCGCCAGCATCCCACTTGCGGTACATCTCTCGACGTTCAGCATCGTACGCTTCGCGTTGTTCTTTTTCTTCGGGAGTTTCATCATCTTTAGCCGTAAGCATGTTCGTGGCTTCAACATACAGGTTCAACAGCCACTGACCGCGTTCGTGGATTTCTTCTGGTTCTTGGTTTTTGTAGCGTTTCTCATAAATCCACAGTACTGTGATCACGCCCAACCCTAAATCTCCAGGATACGACGCGCGAATCGTCTCAAAGCCAGCGAATTCAACCAACCGGGCTAGTACTTCCCCTAAGATTGAATTGCGGTAATGACCGATGTGGAAAGAATGGTGTGTATTTGGTTGGGCATATTCCACCATCACGCGCTCGTTTTTGCTTTCCCCGCGTCCGAAGTCATTTCCATCTTCCAGAACCTGGTCTATCACTCGCTTGCTGAAATCGCTTGAAGAGAAAAATAGGTTGAGATACCCTTTGACGGCTTCTACGCGACTGAAACCCTTGGGAATTCCAATGTGATCAGCTGCCCCTTCGGCGATCTCTTGGGCACGCGCCGGGACGTTAACCTTTTTTCCAGAACGCGCTTCTTGCGCAGCGACCTGGAAGAAAGATGTCGAAATGCCCCAATCGCCACTGAATGGGATCGGGTTCCATTGCAACTCATTCGGTACAGGGATAGCGTTCTCAGAGCAATAAGATTGGATCAATCTCTCAATGGATTTTTGTTCAATTTCAAACATAGATCACCATAAAAAGGGGCAGAAGGACGAAGTTTGGGTTGCTCGCAGCGGGTGGAGATTATACCACTCCCGAAGAGTGGGTTACTCCCCAATGAACAGTGTTTTCGCCGTAGCAAAACGCAAAAAGCGGGAGCTCAACAGAAAGCTCCCGCTGGATCACAACTTGGGGAAATTCTAAAAAATAGGCTTATTTTTCGAGAGCAGCCAGTTTTTTCATCAGGCGGCCCTTTCGGCGTGAGGCGTTATTCTTGTGAATGACACCCTTTTGCGCAGCTTTGTCCAGCGCTTTTACGGCTACCATAGTTGCTTCGCGGGATGCTTCAACATCACCGCTCTCGATGGTCGCAAGTGCTTTGCGGACAAATGTGCGTGCACTTCCGCGGTAAATTCGATTATGTTCTCGAAGTTTTTCGTTTTGCCTATTTCGTTTAATTGCAGACTTTAAATTTGCCAAGTCAGACCTCCGAAACTTGGATGAATCCTTTGATTTTTGACGAAAGCGTATTTTACATGAGTGACCTCAATTTGTCTACCCCTGGAAATTACTTCATGGTAACATGGAACTCCCCAGGCTGGCCGGGTGATCGCGCCCTGAGCGGAGTCCTGAGCTTCGGCGAAGGACGAAGTTGAAGGGCGAGGAAAGTCCGCACTCCACAGAGCACGATGTCGGATAACATCCGGAGGGAAGTAATTTCCTGTACCGGGCCACAGAAACAAACCGCAAAGCTCACACTTGTGTGAGCCGCAAGGGTGAAAAGGTGGTGTAAGAGACCACCGGCGTCGGCAGTAATGCCGGCGGCCAGGCAACCCCCATCGGGAGCAAGGCCAAGCAGGGACGATGTGGCTGC
>JACKQG010005917.1_pt1 | contig 13225 bp, 11 predicted proteins | sample 8237621 | NCBI WGS metagenome assembly JACKQG01 (sample SAMN15677084, study PRJNA649215) | marine metagenome | biome: marine; feature: Black Sea; material: saline water; isolation source: suspended particulate matter (SPM) from the Black Sea western gyre | collected 2013-06-09/2013-06-10 | depth...
AGTTATTCCTCTCTTATCTATTCTTCTATTTATTCCAGTGGTTGTATTAATTTTTTCCTAATAGACTTTCTATATACAAGCAGATCATCGTATTTGCCTTTTTTTAAATCCTTGACAAAGTTTTTGACGTATTCAGCAATTTCTTGTTTGTGAAAAATTTTGTCCAACAATTCTAACTGAAATTTCTTTGCTAGTCCTGTCCAATCACGTCTGACAAACTCCAACCCAACAAAATCCATTTTTTCCTTGCCATCCTTAATAATTAAACCTGCATATCGTTTTTTGCTGCCTACTTCCGAACCACGAGCTTTTGGCATGAGAAACATCTTGTAAGTCTTTTCAAATTCTAATTCTAAGAAACTTTTAACACCATACTTTTTGGTGATGTGAGCAGTAAAAAATTTGTTGATTTCTCTTTCAATCTCTTTTCCCACTTTATTTGCATCTTCTTCGTTTTCAACTTTTAAATTAACAAAGACAGAATCAGTGTCTCCGTAAATAACTTCAAAACCTTTCTCTTCAATTTTTTTTGTTGTGAGCTTTATCAAATATTGACCAAAATAAGTAATTGCGTTTGCCATGTCAATGCTATGGAATCTGAAAACAGGGTTGGCCATCACACCAAACATTGAATTCATAACAACTTTTATAGCATAACTACCTGTGGCATCTTTCTTTTTTTTGATTTCATCTCTTGCGTCCCATAACCTTTGAATCATATTCGATAAAATCCCTTCTTCTTTTCGAAAACAAGCACCATTAGGGGCTTTAATCAAATCTTTACCTTTACCATCTGGAACAAATGTGAATGGATCAATATTGAAAGTTCTAATAATGCTTGGATACAGGCTCTTGAAGTCACAAACAATGACATATTCATAAATACCAGGTTTGGATTTCATTACAAAACCGCCTTTAATCCTCTCTTCCCTTTCTCCAAAGTGAGCTGATGGTGCAACATAACCTTTTTTTCTCAAGTCTCTTAAATACAAAGAATCAAAAGAGGCGATACTGCCTTTAACTCTGTCAAGTTGGATGCCTGTTAACAAAGAACGTTGAGCTGTCAATCCAATAACGCCGGTTTTTTCTAAAATTTTAGTGACTAGCACAGAATCTTTCAAATTATAATCTGCGAGTTTTTGAGGATCATTCTTAAAAGCATCTTCAATTTCTTCGCCCTTATTATCTTGGCCAATAAGTTTTTTTTCTCCAAGAAGTTCTTGAGCTGCAGTATCAAGCTTGTAATTAGGTGGTTTAACAAAAGATAATTTTAGAAGTTGAATTCCATCAAGTACAACTCTACCAGGTATGTTGGCTGTAGAATCACGGAAGAAAGATTCTTCTTTTCTAATTTTACAATCCCAATCGATCCTGCCAAGTTGAAAGGGAATATTATATTCTCTGAATTTTGCTTCTAACTTTAATAAATCAAAATCAACAACATTCCAACCTGTGATTATATCAGGATCTAATTCCAAAACCTTTTTCTTGAAAAGTTCCAATAATTCTTTTTCGTCAGAAACACTAATAGCATTTTTTAATTTTTTATCAGAAATAATCATTGCTTTAGAAAAATTATTCGTGTGTAGTGATATTGAGAATAAATTTTTTACATTCCTATCAGTTTCAATATCAAATGACAAAATTTTGAGCTTAGGAATCCAATCAGCTGAAGATAATTCGGGGTCCTCATAAATTCGATCGACAAAATCACCCTTTTTGAAATCACCTTCAATATTTAATGAACCTTTGATACCCAAATCCATCATGTATCTATACGCAAACCTAATATCTGCTTCGTAGCAGTCAATTTTTTCTTCAACAAGTTTTTTTCTTAGCTCGGGAATTTGCCTTGGAACATTCATAATTACTTTAACAACAGTATCTCTGTCAAAAGTTTTTAAATCGCATTTTTCATATTCAAAGACATTAATTTTCAAGGCTTTCTTCAAATGTTTCTCTTTGATAAAGAGATATGGTCTGAAAAAATTTATTGTTAAGAAAGATTCACCATTTTCTAATCTGCCAAATAAATAAACATATGCCTTATTATCAGTAACCCTATAAGTTGGGTAAACAACAAACCCCTTCATGAGTTATAAGAATGGATGAGATTATTTAAAGTTAGTGGAAGAACTAAAAACCTTTAATGGTTTCGCCCCCTCTTTTATCAGGCGGTACTAGAAACTTTTTATATCTTTTAATCATGAATTTTAAATCTTCAGTAAATTGTGCAGGATTCTTTTTAATGGCTGCTTGAAGTTTTTTCAATGAGTAAACTTGTATTCCTGTTGATTCACCATCGCAGAAGTTTATGGATCCATCATAATAACCCAAATAAAATGTGGTGATAAAAGGTTGTTCAAATCTTTCTTTACGAAGATCATTCACTGACAAAAAATTTTCCATGTGTTCTAATTTACGAACCAATCCAATAATTTTTAGATCTGTTGCATCAAAAGCCATTCTGAATTCTTCATCTGTAAGAACAACTGCAGGAAAACCAAGCTCTTCATGACATTCTTTAACAACTGTAAGATCCCATGTATGACCAACTTTTAAATGTCCACCAATTGTTTTATCAAACAATCCAGGATTTCTTTCTTTTTCATCGCTTCTAAGTTGAATGTAAAGATTTCCTTTAGAATTCATTAATAGTAATCTTATTGATTTAACTTTTTTAGTTATCTTGCCAGTTTGTTCATATTCAGCTTCAATTTCTTTATAGAATTCATGTCTATCTTGAAGACCAAGAAGTGTTCCGTTAAGATCATATATTTCTAACTTTTCACTCATACAGTATCATTAGTCGAGAACATATTTAAATCTTTCCACTAGATTTAAATAATAAGCTATTCTATCCTCCTCCATGCATAAAAGAATTATGATTGTGAAGAAAGAGAAGTGCAACCCTGAGGGTTGTGGTGGCTATCTCTGTATGCGAGTTAGTCCTAGCAATCGCGCTGGAAAAGATGCAATCATGAAATCACCTGATGGTAAAGTTATGGTGAACGAAGAAGTCATAACTGATGGTGATAGAATTGCTGCTAACAAATGTCCGTTTCATGCTTTAGAAATGATTAACCTTCCAGAAGAGCTTGATAAAGAACCAATTCATCGATATGGAAAAAATGGATTTGCACTTTACAACTTGCCAATACCCATATTTGGAAAAGTTGTGGGTATAATTGGGAGGAATGGTATTGGAAAGTCAACCGCCATAAAAATATTAGCGAATGTTTTAGAACCAAACCTTGGCAAAGTAGAAGATGAGGAATACAAAGCAAGCCATGAAGAATTAATCAATTATTTCAAAGGAACCGAAGCACAGGGATTCTTCGAAAAAAGAAAGAAAGGAGAAATAAAAATTGCTTACAAACCTCAACAAGTTGATATGATACCAAAACAATTTGACGGAACAGTTAAAGAGCTACTAGAAAAAATAGATGAAAAAAATGCTTTAAAAGAAATATCCGAAAAACTTGAACTAACAAAAATATTAGGTCACAAAATAAAAGATATTTCTGGCGGAGAACTCCAAAGAGTTGCGATTGCGGCAACCGTATTGAAGAAAGCAAACGTTTACTTTTTTGACGAACCAACATCTTACCTCGATATAAAACAACGATTAAAGATTTCAACGTTCATACGTACATTAGCAGATGAAAACACTGCAGTAATAGTTATAGAACACGATTTAATAATTCTGGACTATATGACTGATTTCACACATTTAATGTATGGAAAAGAAGCGGCTTATGGAATAGTCTCACAGATTAAAACTACTAAAGCAGGCATCAATGTCTACTTATCAGGATTTTTACGGGAGGAAAACATGCGATTTAGAGCTAACGCAATAAAATTTTTGAAAAAACCACCTATAAAAAAACAATCTACTCATGAAATGGCTTCATGGGACAAATTAGAGCATAAACAAGGAATATTCAATTTGAAAGTCAACAAAGGAATTTTGTACAAAAGTGAAACCGTTGGTATAATGGGTGAAAATGGAATAGGAAAAACGACATTTGTAAAAATTCTCGCGGGCGAAATAGAAACAGAAGATAAGATAGAGAAACTCAAAATTTCTTATAAACCACAATACTTAGATGTATCAGATGAATTAGTTGCCATCACTTTGAAAAAGGCGATGGGAAAATACAAAACAGCGATAATTGATACATTGAATCTGAAAGATTTGATGATGAGAAAATTATCTGAGTTGAGTGGTGGTGAATTACAAAAAGTTATGATTGCAAAATGTTTAGCCGAAGAATCAAACATTATTTTGATGGACGAACCGTCTGCTTATCTAGATGTTGAACAAAGACTGGAAATATCAAAAGTCATCAGAGATGTAATTGAACACACAGGAAAATCAGCATTAATAGTTGACCACGATTTATTATTCCTTGATTATTTATCAGACAACTTAATAGTGTTTGACGGTGAACCGGCCATAAGTGGAGAAGTCAATGGCCCATTTGATATGGAAGAAGGAATGAATATTTTTCTAAAAGACATTGAGCTCACATTCAGAAGAGATGATGAGAACAATAGACCAAGAGCAAATAAAAAAGATTCACAGCTTGACAGAGAACAAAAATCCAAAGGCAAGCTGTACTATGTGTAAAAAAAAAAAATTAAATTATTTCTCCTTTAACTCTGAATTGTCCATGGTAGCTTCCGGAAGATAATCCTTCATCTGTGCTTATATTAAAGGTTATTTCTAACTCGGAATTCTCACCAATTGCAAGATACTCAGCAACTTCTTGGTAATTCTCACTCAATGTAAAACTATTTTCAAAGTTGTTAACAGAGACTTGAATGTTTTCCAAACTAATCTGATTATTACCATTCAACAAGTTGCTTCCTTTAACAGAAACAAGCAATGCCTGATTTCCAATGTTTCTAATGGTAATTGTTTCCATACTGCTATTTCCAGGAGGAAAAGTTGATCCAAGCCATGTATTGGTGCTCAAAGCTGCTAAAGAAGTGTATTCAAAACTAGTTATGTTTGAAAACTCTTGATTACCGCTAGTGATTATTGCAGTGAGATTATATTCTTGAGCTTCATCAAAATAGTTCATTGATACATTACCCAAGAAAAACACATTTGTATCATTGTTTTCACCTTTAATCATTTCAAACTCTATACCATCAAGAATCAAAGTGGCTGTTTCAACTTCACTACTATTGTCTGCATCAAAGGCTTCTATCATTACTTCAAAAGTTTTTACTTCGTCAGCCAAAGGTTTTATTTGAATTCCGTCAGCCGATGTATTATCATCATCTAAAATTTCAATGCGTAAAATCTCAGGATTATTATTGGTGATATTGATTTCGACATCGATTATAATTTCTAAAGGATCAGGCCCTGAATCGTAGAAAACAGGCGTTCCGGCAACAAAGTCAATGGAATTATCTCCTGTATCTGAGATTCTTCTAAGACTTTCTCCTTCAATAACTCCTGGATGAGGATTTCCTTCGTAGAATTCATTAGTATTTCCCCAACCAACTGCATCAATAGTTATGTTTTCAAACATCAACGCAACGCCTGCATCAGTATTTGCAAGAGTCATTGCTTCTTCATAATCCGGATCTGGCCAGGAGGAATCGTCTTTGTCTAGGCTGAACCCTGAGTCAGCTATCAACAAATATCCTCCTGCCAGAATTGAGGTATCCGGGGGTAGAACTACATCTGCAGAAGAAGCTTTAGTGGCCAATATCCAATTAGAAACATCAACGGGTTCTACGTTATCATTGTAAAGCAAAACCGCTTCACCACCATTCTCAGTGTTGATTGGATCATATAACACTTCAGCAATCATAACGCTACCAAAAACTGGTTGGCAGATAAGCAGTGCACATAGCAAAATAAGCAATTTTTTCATATTTATTTCCCTCCTTGTGTTGCCAACATGCCCGAAACATTTTTTAACAAAGACACTTAATAAGTTTTATCAAATAAAATTCGGAAGAAAAACATGGAGTCCGAAAAATCTCAAATGAAAAAAATCGAGAAATCACTTTTTGCATTGACGGTAATTTTTCTAATGATAATAATTTTACTTGTCCCGGCAAAATTATTGATTTTTGACGATGATTATTACAAAAACCGTTTTTACAGAACAGGTGTTTACACCGAAGTTGAAAATGCAGATATAATTCTTGAAAATCTGTTGAATTTTTTCCAAAGAGGAGAAGAACTACGATACTTTGAGGAAAATGAACGTTCACACCTAGAAGATGTAAAAGAATTATTAGACAAATCTTTTCTCACATTTTACATAGTAATAATTGCATTCATAGCTTCTTTAGTGGCGATGTTCTTTATTAACAAGAAAGACTTCAAAGATAATATTTTCAAAATAGTATTTTTATCAGGCTTGTGCTCATTTGTTATTGTAGTCTTGATGCTTTTGGCATCTTTGAATTTTACATCGACGTTTGGAAACTTTCACAAATCATTTTTCCCACAAGGAAACTATAGTTTTCCAGAAAACTCATTACTAATAACGATGTTTTCAGAATCATTCTTTAAGGCGTTCTTCCTAAGATCAATAGTATCTTCATTACTAATATCTGTGATTGTGATGGTACCACAAATAATAAAAAATAAAATTAAGAAGCGAATGTTACCTTAAAGTTTTTAAATATCTGCAAGTTAAAGAAAAATGAGGTGATTAAAAATGGTTTTAATGGGATCTGATTATGAACATATGAAACATGGGGAGATAGCTCCAAACTTTACAATACCCGCGACGGATGGAAAAATATATTCTTTGAAAGACTTTAAAGGTGCAAAAGCATTATTAATAGTTTTTATGTGTAATCATTGTCCATATGTAATTCCAAAAATTGCAGAGTTGAAACGAATAACTATGGATTACAAGGATAAAGGATTAGTTGTTGTAGGAATAAATCCTAATGAAGATAAAAACTATCCCGAAGACAGTTTTGAAAATATGCAAAAATTGGTAGAAGAAGAAGATATAAACTTTGTCTATTTAAGAGATGAAAGTCAGGAAATAGCAAAGACATATGGTGCGGTATGTACACCTGATCCATTTTTGTTTGATTCTGATTTCAAATTAGTTTTTCATGGTAGAATTGATGATACTCATGGTTCATCGCCTGCAAATGATCATGAATTATATAGGGCTATTGGAGAATTCTTAGAAAATAAAGAAATAAAAGTAGAAGAAAAAGAATCAATGGGTTGTAGTATTAAATGGAAATATTAATTACTTAGCCACATACCAAATTCAAATAATTTTGAAGTCTCAAAATAAGAAACTTATTTAGCAACTATCAATGTGCTTGTAATCTTAACATCTGGCAAGGATCTAATATTTTCCATGACAAAAGTGCCTGCATCCTCAGGATTATCAACTTCAATCTTAGCAACGATATCCCATTCTCCAAATAAGATATGAGCTTCGACAACCTCTTTGTAAGAGAGAATACTGTCTAAACATTGTTGTTCATCGCATTCAAGTATTCCAATCAAAATATATGCTAACATTTTTTATCAATCCCCCAACACTATAAAAAGAATACTCATTTTTAAATGTTTATTTTATCAAGCGAACAAATGTCAAAAAAGCTGTGTGACCAATATCTTTCATCTTAGGCCTCAGAATTAAATCTTTAACAGTCCATTCTCGCTCAATAACCTCGATTGTACGTTCGTATAGAAACTTATCAGATAATGATTTAACAAATCTTTGAACCTGATTGATGTTGGGGCTGTATGAAACGAGAAAACCGCCTTTTTTCAAAGCCTTCTCCACCGTTTTTATAGCTTTCCAAGGTTCGGTGACATCCAATACCATGATATCAAAATCTTTTTCTTTAATTCCTTTGAAAATGTCTCCTTGCTTCAAATCAATATTTTTTATTCCCAAATCCTTTATGTTCTCCTCAGCAACTGCTTGGTGTTCCTTGTTGAGGTCATAGCTAACCACTTTTTTCACAATATTTGCTAAGAAGCAGGAAAGCCCTGCAGAACCAGTACCAGCCTCTAAAACTACGGAATCTCTAGTCATTCCAGTGTTTGAGATAATAATGCCAATATCCTTCAAGGTAATAATTTGAGCTAATCTTTTAATTCGTTTATAATAATCCAAGAAAACAGGCTCTAAAATGTAGAATTCTTCCTTACCAACTTTGACTTTATTCTTCTTTAAATCAGCTTTCTTAATTATGCCAAACTGTGTGCCGAAATTGTTATTGTCGTCTATGAGATGTTTTTCGAATTTAGAAACAACTATATCTCTATCACCAGTATTTACTTTTCTCTCTTTTTTGATAAGAAGTTTTTTGCCCATTTTTTATAAATATAAGCGGAGGGAGGGATTCGAACCCCCAACCTAGCGCTCTGCAGGCGCTCGCCTTAGCCGTTTGGCCACCTCCGCAAAATATATGGACCTAGAGGGATTCGAACCCTCGATCTACGGCTTAGAAGGCCGTCGCCTTGTCCAGGCTAGGCTATAGGTCCATATCTGTTGAAAAACAGGCTTTTCTTTTAAATCTTTCTTTCAAAATATTTATAAACAATATTCTCTGCCTGTATCTTATGAGGGATTCGAGATTCACAAAGTATTTCTTAATTGCATTGCTCTTAATATTTGTATATTTGGCCGTAGTCACTTTAATGCCTGTATTCAAAAGCATGGTTTTGGGTTTTGTACTGGCTTTTGCTTTCTACCCAATCTATGAATGGCTAAAAAATAGGTTGAAGTATAAGAGTGTGGCTGCATGGATAATGGTTATTTTTATATTGATAATTCTTATCCTGCCAGGAATATATGTTGTGAATTCTTTGATACATGAAACACAATCTGCATATACACTTTTTCAGAGCGTAGATTTTGATAAGGTTAATGAGTTTTTGCCAGGAACAATAGCGTCTGATGGTGATGTGAAAGGTTATATTAGTGAAGGCCTCTTAAAAGTAAGAGATTTCATTGTTGGATATGCGCCAGATATTATTGGTTCGGTGGCTGAAACATTCCTTGGACTGTTCATAATGTTCTTTGTGATGTTCTACTCGTTTATTGATGGTAAGAAATGGATTGAGGGTATTAAGGAAAGGATGCCTCTGAAAAAAGAATATACTAACAAGCTAATAAAAAATACTGAGTCAATAACCAAAGCAGTTCTCTACGGTTATATTTTAACAGCCATCATTCAAGGATCAATTGGCGGATTAATATTCTGGATTCTGGGAGTGTCAAACCCTGTTTTTTGGGGTTTTATAATGATTATATTGGCGATAATACCATTTGTTGGAACTCCAATTGTTTGGTTGCCTGCAGCTATAATAGAATTGTTAATGGGTCATTATGTAACAGGAATTTTGTTATTAATATTAGGCTTTACGATTATTATGAATGTTGATAATTTCTTAAGACCTAAACTTATTGGCGACAAAGCAAAGGTTCATCCAGTAATAATTTTGGTAGGTGTGCTTGGTGGATTGAGTGTGTTTGGCTTTACAGGAATAATTCTTGGTCCAATGATATTAACGCTTCTCATAGTGTTATTCAAATTTTTGTTAATAGAACACAATCATTTGGACTAACTTTAAAAACAAACCTTTGATATCCTTCTTGAAATGTATAATCCAAATAAGTTTTTACGAGTAAGTCAAATTAAATTATCAGAAAAAACAATTGAGTTAGTTGAGAAAGCTGGAAAGATTTATTGGGAGAATTTTGATGGTAAAACTTGGTACGGTAGATGTATCTTTCTTAGTTGGTACTGTTCCAATGCAACTTGTTCATTCTGTTTTAGATCAACAGACAAACATAAACATATGCATGCTGAAGATTCACGAAGATCCTTGGCATCGGTTTTATTAGAAGCATTATTTTGCAAAATTTTTAACTGGCGAATAGAATTTTTAACAGGAGGATATGATATAATTCCATATGACGAACTTGTTGAAGTAATGAAAACTGTTAGTGATGTATATGGTGAGAAAATTTGGTTGAACTTAGGTGTTTTAAATGATGAAAGATTAGAAAAATGCAGACCATACGTCAAAGGCATTTGTGCTTCAATGGAAACACTTAACCCGAATCTACATGAAAAAGTTTGTCCAAAGAAACCAATCAAACCGTATGATGAAATGTTTTCGAAACTCAAGGGTTTCAAAAAAAGCGCGGCAATTATTGTTGGGCTAGGAGAACAATTAGAGGATATCCAATATCTATTTGACTTTGTAGAAAAACATGAACTTGACAGAATAACTGTTTATGCTTTGAAACCTGTTGCAGACACACCATTTACAGAAGGTCCTGAACCCGATGATAATCTTAGTTGGATTGCTAGTTTGAGAATTAGATTTCCTAAGTTAGAAATAATTGCAGGCACCAATCTTAGAAGAGCGGAAGAAGTGGGTTATTTGATGAAAGCAGGTGCAAATGCAATAACAAAGTTTCCAGCAACAAAACAATTTGGAACAAAGAAAGCAAAATTTGTTGAAGAATTAATCAAAGCAGAGAAAAGAGATTTTGTAAGCAATCTATCCGTGCTTCCAAATATTGATTGGGATGGAGAAATTGATAAATTACCAATCAAGAATGAGTTGAAAGAAGAAATGAAAAAGAAACTCGTTTTATACCTTAAAAAATTTCAGAATCCAAAAGATATAGATAAAAATTTATGATTTTTTCTTTAATTGTTCACATAATTCTATGAATGTGGCGGCGCTCCAAGCTTGTGTCATACAACCTTCTGATCTCATCTCTTTTGCAGAACTAATTTCTGCACAGTGACCTATGAACCCGGAAGAGTACATTTCTTCCTCGCTTGACTTGTAAAGCCTTTCAATGTGATATTTGTATTTCTTTGCATCTAAATGTTGCATGCAAGTAGCAGCCAAATTATTAATCCAAAACCAACTATCGCCATTATGGTAACTTAAATTATTGTGACCTGTGTGATACTCTTGGAAAAACTCACTCTTTACATCGATTGATGACAAGGCACCCCAATCAAGCCATAATCCTCTTATAGCTTTGTTGAAAACGATTTTCCACTCATGTTTTTTTAGTAACTCAGGGTATGCATAATATGTTATGAATACATTCGGCCTAATTGTTTTGTCTCCTAAACGATCATACAAAAATCCGTCTTTGAAAAATTCTGCTCTTATTTTTTTGACAAACATTTTTTCTAAAGAGCCGTATCCATAGTAAGTAATTTTCAGATTCTTGCAAAGTACTTTCATTAATTTAAAGCATGAAAGAAATAATGCTTGGATTTCTATGCATGCACCTGTTCGTCCATCTTGACCTTGGATTGTTGTATCCATCCATGTTTCTTTCTCTCCGCTGTACATAATATAATCTTTCATGAACTGAACCATTTGTTCTTCAATACAAAAATGAAGTTTGTGTTTTATATCTGCTAATTCTTCTTGGGAGAAATAACTTTCAAGACATTTGTGCTTTTCCAATGTTATGAGTAAATCATAAAGTCTTTTGAAAAGCCAACCAATTGCATCTGCACTTGAAAGATCTGCGTGTGGTAATCTATTTGGAATTCTTCCATTGTCATTAATGGCGTTAAGATAGCAAATTAATCTTTTTTTAACAAAGTCAAAATTTCCTTGTATCATGAATGCTTTCAAAGAAATCAGTTCATCCCTTGACCAGAACTGATGGAACCATGGTAACCCAGCCATTACTCCTTCAAGTTTGTGGTCGCCCTTACCAACAATTGTCTTCAAACTATCCAGCGCGTACAATGCAGTGTTTTCTGCCAGATTTTTTTTTCTGCAAGTGTTTTTTCTTCTAATACGCAAGCTATCTTTTATAATGTCAATATTCTGACAAGCTGATTCTACTTGTTGGATTGCTTCTTTCTTAGTTTCAGAAAATGAAATAAATAATTTGATGTCTTTATCACACCAAATTCTTAAAGCTTTATAGATATAGAAATCAGATTTTGTATTTCTGGCTTTGTCGTAAGAATAATCTCTGTGTTCCCATTGACCAATTCGTTCATAATTATTTGCACCTTTGATAACAAAATATTTTTTATGTTTTTTGTAATGAATTATTATTAAATCATTCTTGTTTTCAACAGTATAAACTCTTTCTTCATCGTTGAAATTGAACATTTCTCTAAAGTCAAGTTCTAGATTAATATGACCAGAATAATTTTTTACTTCATAAATTAGAGCGGTTGATGATAAGAAAAATCTTTCGCTTGTATTATCATATCTCCTACAAACATGATCAAAACTATTTTCTAGTTCTGTTATCTCTTTGTCAAGATAGATATTTTCTAAGGATTTGTACATATCCCAGTTTTTGTTCAAATGAAACAAACCCTGTGTATGACTAATATTCCGCTTGCTACCAAGAGATAAAAATGATCCTGTTTTGTTTGTGAGAAGGAAACTTCCCCCACCCTCTTTTTTTATAGCTCGGGTTCCGAGCTTATTAATTACCTTCATCCTTGCCATAAATTATTTCTGAATTGTCACCAACATTAAGTCGTTTATAAAAACCCTTTACAACTGCGTAATCACCAATTAAAGATTCTTTCAATTGAGCCGCATTAACCACTGCGCCTTTACCAATGATGCAATCCTTTACAACAGAATCTTTTATCTTTGCATCTTTAGCAATCGAAACATAAGGTCCAATTATGGAGTTTTTGATTTCTACTCCGTCTTCTATGGATACAGGTTTGATAATTAAACTTCCAGTGATATTATCATATTTCTTATTATTATGCATCTTGTCAAGTAAGTATCTATTGGTTTTTAGGATTGTTTCTCTTTTTCCGCAATCCTCCCATATATGCACTTTTTCAGCTAAGAATTTTGTTCCTCTTTTAATCATTAAGTTGAAAGCGTCTACCAAGTAAAATTCACCCTTTGTTTGCATGTCATGTTCAATTAAGTAGTCAATACATTCAAACAATAACTTGAAGTCCTTTGTATAATAAAGACCAATATTGGCAAGATTTGAAGGAGGATTTTTTGGTTTTTCAACAATTTTCTCAACAACATTATTCTTGTCAGGAAAAACAATTCCAAATCTCTCTGGGTCTTCATGTTCTTTTACATAAATCATACCATCGGCTTTAATATTTTTTAACTTAGAAATATCAGCGTCACTAATAGTATCAACAAACCAAATAAGAACATCTTCATCAACAAACTCTTTTGCTAATTTAATTGCGTGAGCTTGTCCTTTCA
>JACKQG010005918.1_pt1 | contig 13223 bp, 10 predicted proteins | sample 8237621 | NCBI WGS metagenome assembly JACKQG01 (sample SAMN15677084, study PRJNA649215) | marine metagenome | biome: marine; feature: Black Sea; material: saline water; isolation source: suspended particulate matter (SPM) from the Black Sea western gyre | collected 2013-06-09/2013-06-10 | depth...
ATGACCCGCGCCCTGGGGCTGCATAAGGCCAGCAAGGAATCAAATGTGCCATTGAGCAGCGTCAGTCCGGTTATGGCGACAAAATCTGCGTTGGGTAATACTTCCGGAGCAGCTTCGGCGGGAAGATCGCCCTTGAGGGGGTTGTAATCGATCACATCGAGATGATCGACCCTGGCGCGCAGTTTGTCTACGAAGGGGAAATGACCGATCAAGGCAATGCGTGCTTCCCGGCCTTGATCAACAATGACATCCACGGCATTGAGTTCTGTCCAGGTTTCGGGTTGGCGAGGCAGAGTGGCGTTGAGCGTGGCCATCGCCAGACTCATGCGGGGCGAGTCGCCAGCATCAATATCAGCGAGCAGCGCAGAGCTAGGCATCCCCAAAAGCTGACCAGCCATCGGGACGCCAGGGTCAGCGCTGTGATCATGAGTGCCCCCCAAAGTTGAAGCTAATCCACATTGAATGTTACCGCCCACATCGACAACAACAGCCGTCCAATTCAGGCCGATACAAACATCCCGAATTTCGCCCTCGGGTAACGAAGAGATGATTTCAGCAAAGAGTTCCATAGGTAAATATTTTACATCATTCCTGCTCTGCTCTTGAAGGTAACTTTCAGGCTCTTTGGGATTCGCCGTAGGGATCAAAGCAACTCTCAAATCTCAGTATCATGCTTCCATTGAAATGCTAAAAAGTGCCATCGTGCAATGCCCTGATGAATTATGGCTAGATGACAAATTCGAGATTAAATTGACAATATCACTCTGATTTGGTATTCTGTTTTCGGGGCACTATTAATCCGCCGCGCTTTCCCAAAATTTTTTCAGCAAATCAAGTCAGAGAATTTCCAAAGGAGGAATTAGATGACTGACCGACAAGCACTTGGTATTGATATCAACCAGTATGCCAGGAGAGGCGGGACCAACTTTGGCCTGGCCAGGGATCACATCCAGGCTGGGGTTTATGATTTTGTGATCATCAAAGTTGGCCTGGGTTTCAACAAAGTCGATATCTTCGATGAGCAAGTTAATGGCTGCATCCAACACGACATCCCTTGGACGACTTACCACTTTCCTGACCCTGAGTTGAATATGGTCAACCAGGCCAAGAAATACGTCGACTGGATGGGCAGCAACCAGAAATCGTACATTGTCGACATTGAGTCGCCGCGCGTGGGCACGCCGCCGCCGACTCGAAACCAGATGCGCAGCTACTTAGGAGAATTAGAAACCCTCATCGGCAAGAAGCCTATCCTCTACTCTAATATCGATGTTCTGAGCACAATTGGGTTCATTAACGATGCCAGGCAATATCCACTATGGATTGCGCGCTATTTGTATATCAGAAGACTTTGGCCACTCCAAAAGAAACTCTATAAAAAATTCGATAATTTTGTCGATGATCATGCCTGGGAGATTCCGTCTACGGCAACTGACGTGGGACTAGGAGAGAAAGTTATCCTTTGGCAGTTCACGCACCACGGTGATGGGCGCTTCTATATCTACAACCGCCACACCAATGATCCCCGGTTCCCCGATGGCATGGTCAACGCGGATTTGAATATTTCGATCAAGAAACGCGATGAATTCATGTCAGAAGTTTTTGGCGATGTGCACGTGGATATCAGTGCGCGATATATCGATGCACTCAACAGCCGCGATCCCAACCAGGTAGTCGATCTTTACTCGGACCTAGCAGTGCACACCAATGCCCAAAGGTCAATCCATGGTAAAGATAATATCAGAGGCTGGTACCAGGCTCTCTTCAATCAAACCCTGCCCAACGGCAGATTTACGCGCACTGGCTTTACGGCCTCGGGCAACTCGCGCACATTTTCCTGGACTGCTCAAGCAGATAGCGGACAAGTGCTCGATGGCAATGACACCCTCGGCCTGATGAACGACGAGATCGTTTTCCACTTTACGCATTTCAGTGTGACATAAAACTAGTGCCTAAACTAGCAAGATATTTGGGAAACGATTTCGCACCAGGCAGCATGACTTCCGGAGTCTTCGTAATGCGAGGCCGATTCAGTCTGTGGGATGGAAATTCTATTTACCTCTGGGGTGATCTGCCTTTTTGGATATATTTTTGTTGAGACACTTATGACCACGGAACAAACCCAATGGCTTTTAGACTCTCCAGAACCTTGGACGCGCTACCGCACGCTGATCGATCTGCTCGATCGCCCCATAGATGATTCCGAAGTTCAAGAAACACGTCAAGATTTGCTCGGGCATCCTTTGGTTCAAGAGTTGATTGCCAAAACTGCAGACTGGCCGGGATATGCCCTCAAACGCCATAACGACGCCAGGCATCCTGTTTATGCCTTTACTACCTTGGCAGATTTTGGCGTTCAAGCTGCTGACCCTGGCATGGCGCCTGGCACTGAGGCCGTATTAGTACACCAATCTCCCGAGGGCATGTTCGAGACCTATGCCTTTCTCTACAAACGTTTTGCGGGCATCGACGGGGAGCACTGGACCTGGATGGCGTGTGATGCTCCGATCCTCTATGCATTAACGGCGATGGGTTTGAGCGAAAATGGCGATGTGCAAGCAGCATTGAATTACATCCTTGGCACGGTGCAGACCAACGGGTGGCGTTGCAGAGCTTCAGCAAATCTGGGCAGTTTCAAGGGACCTGGCAGACGGGAGGCGCCCTGTCCCATCGTCAATGTGATGAACTTGCGCATCATCGCCAATTACTCCCGCCTGATCGATAGTGAAGCGGCTCACCTGGGCGCAGAGATGCTGCTGCGGCATTGGTCACAACGCGGCCAGATCAAACATTTTATGTTCGGCATTGGCACAGATTTTCGGAAACTGAAATACCCCTTCGTCTGGTACGACATTCTTCATACAGTCGATGTGCTTAGCAATTTTCCCATCGTTTGTGATGACCCCCGTTTCTTAGAGATGGTAGAAACGATCACCGAGCAAGCAGACGAACAAGGACGCTATACCGCCAACTCGATGTATATGGCCTGGAAGGGTTGGTCATTCGCGGATAAGAAAGAGCCTTCACCCTGGTTGACTTTCCTGGTGAATCGAATTCTCAAACGGATAACCAATTAACCAATAGTCCCAGCCTTCGACTACGCCCCATCAGTCAACTACGCCTGGCGTTTTTGCATCCTGAGCGGAGTTTGTTACGTAGTCAAAGGACAAAATCGTAACCCCGTTAATTGTGTTTGCTGATACTCACTTAGTTGGGTGTCTAATACTCATCCCAATGGCTCATCATGGGGTACAGATTGGGGAACAACACAGTCACCAAATCCTCAGCCGCGCCCATGCAGGCTATTTCTTCTTGTTGGATGATTTCCCCTGGCTCGTCAGATCCGATCAGGAAGCGAGCAATGGCCGGCCCGCCTTGGACACTATTCTCGCTCTGGGTTGGTTCTGTTACCTGGACATTGCCATTGTCAATCAGCAGATTAGCGTTCTGATCACCCGCATCGATATGTAATTCTCCGCGCCAATCTTTGAAATGAGATCTTTTCAATCGCCGCTCAAACAAAGGTTGCAATTTGCCCAATGAGCTTTCCAAATTAATAACCTTCACCCGCCAACCGGTATCCTTGAAATAGCGATCTTCGACAATGAAAGCACCGCGTCGTAAAAACTGCAGAATGGGATGCAGATGCGGAATGGTATAGAAGTTCAGCGTTTCATATTCTCCATTCTCAAATAAATCGCGCAGCACTGCCAAACCAATCTCTGGTTCACCCGTCGCTTCCAGGCATTGCAGCGCTTTCTTGTCATCCGTGGGGATAGCACGCACATAGCCCGTTAGGGTCCCACCCTTATCGAACCAACCATAGATTCCCAAATCGGAGTCAATGAATCTGTACGTCGGTCGCATTGCTGTGCCAGTAAATTTTTGATGGGTATTATTGTACAACTCGACCACATCATCTAAGTGATCCTTGGTGAGCAACGTATATTCAGGATTGATCACATATTCTGGGATTTCCTCGGGCTTTAGAATGTAAGTTACATAATTCCAGGCACGCACGTAGCCATACTTTACATAATGTCGTCCGCGCAGGATGCTGAGGTCATAGCCATTTTCCTTCAATGCACCAATCGAATCAGCCGCCGCCTTAGTCATCAAACCCTGCTTGCGATGAGGTTCTCGAGTAAAGACCGCCCCAATCCCTGCGACATTGAGCTGCACCGACTCCATTCTCATTGCATATCCCCAAACACCCCAATGATGAACCAATTCATCCCCTGCGTAAATCAAGCGGGTGCTATCGAAATCATAATGACAATTACCAATATAAGTTTGGCTGATCTCCTCGACATATTCTCCCCCTGCAAAGGCATCCGAAACGATCTGAGCGATGGGCATCAGATGCTGATCCACATCAGCAGGGATCATTCTGAAAGAAAATGGTTCCTTTAAAATGCTTGCGCTCATTGCACTTCCATAGCGAAGAATCTCTAAATTTGTCACTCAAAGAGCAAGATTCTTCGTCACTGCGCTCCTCAGAATGACAACTTTATAGCAAATTTTAGTGTCCACGTTTAAGTACCGTCCTACCTGGGTATCAAATCCGATCAAATACGATGACAATTCCATTGACAATGCCACTCCCACTTTTTATGACTGAAATCTTGCCCCAGATTGGTATTTGACTACCATTGTGCGAGACCAAAAGATAGTTTTTTTGCGCATTCCCGGTAGTGAATATGTCATTAATCAGATTGAACACGGGTTGTTTATCTTCTGGATTTATTATGTTAAAAACGCGGTTTATTGGTTTTCCAACCGCCGCTTTTTCATTCCAGCCAGTCAGAATCTCAGCAACAGGGTTCATTAATCTGACATGTAATTGATCATTAGTGGCAATAACTCCATCACGAATGCTGTTTAATATCGCAGATAACCATTGTTCGTTTTCTTCAAGTTGCAGTTGCATATCGTGGTTGTAGAATGACATTTCTATGTTGGAATGCAAATCCTGATCTCTAATTGGTTTGACAATATAGCCAAACGGTTGAGTAATCTTAGCTCTCGCCAAGGTGGCATCATCAGAATAAGCGGTTATAAAGATAATGGGCAAGGAAAAGAACTCACGCATATGTTCAGCGGTCCGAATCCCATCGATCTCGCCAGCCAATTTGATGTCCATCAACACCAAATCGGGTTCTGTTTCAGAAGCTTTCGCAAAGGCATCCTCTCCTTTCGTCACCATTCCCGTCACAAAATACCCCATATTTTCAAGCCGTTTTTTTATATCCAATGCAACGATGCTTTCATCTTCGACGATTAAAATGCGTTTTTGGCTCATCGAGCAATTTCCCTTTTCTGCGCTGAAGAAAGTCCAATTTTGTAATAAATTAAAATTATTTTAAGGTAGAAGTATGCGACCGTCGGCGCCAAACAATCAATGCTGCTACGAGAGTTGCCGCAGCCCCGAGCGTAAAGGGCATGATTTGGGAGTACCATTGCCAGGTCACGCTGTTCCTACTCTCTTATTCTTGTGGATGATGGAAGTTGATCTCTATGGCAGCGCCGTCACTGTCGTCAAATTCTATTTGCCCATCTAATTGAATGACTAGAGATTGGATCAATTGGAATCCCAGGCTGGATATGTTTTGAGTATCAAAATTGGGCGGAATCCCTACTCCATCATCTCGAACAAGCATATGGACATCATCTCCTGGTTCCGCCCACAATTTCAGACCAACACGTCCTGAACTCATTCCTGGGAAAGCGTGCTTGAAAACATTGGTCACCAATTCGTTGATAATCAGGCCGCAGGGAATAGCCGTGTCAATATCCAGGAGTATTGTATCCAATTCCATATCAGCCCTGATATTCACATCGCTACTGCGATAGACATCAAAAAGATGGTTGACTAAAGAGTTAACATAGCTCCCAAAGTCAACCTTCCCCAGGTCCTCCGATTGGTACAATTTCTCGTGCACGAAAGATATGGCCAAAATTCGATTCTGACTCTCCTTTATTTCTGCAATTATTTGCTCATCTTTGATGTGCGCTATTTGTAAGTTTAGTAGACTGGTGATTAGTTGCAGATTATTTTTGACCCGGTGGTGTATCTCTCGAAGCAGAGCTTCTTTCTCTTGGAGCGATTCTCTGTTTTTTTTCTCGGCCCGTACTCTCTCAGAAATATCGCGCAGCACAAAGATGCGACTCATCATCTGGCCTTGAGGTTGAAGCAATGGAGAGAACTCGCAATTGTAAGTTCGTAATATCCCATCGACAAGAATTTCCACATCAAATTCCTGACCCATTGAACTGTCGTTGATAAAGGCACCGATTTCAGAACTCAATACATCTAATTGTTCTCCAATGATCTCTCCAGCAGTAGCATTCATTATCTTCCGTGCGGCGGGATTGGTATCCACGATACGCCCTTTGAAATCCAAGACGATCAAACCATCTTTCATATTTTCGACAACCGCGTTCCTAGCCACTGGCACAATACTGACCTCGATCCAGCGGATCAGCCCTAAAGTCATTGCCGGAACAACAATGGCCAAAACAAAGGGAGTCAATTCGATATCAAGATCTGGAGAATAACCCAGATTATCTATCACTACGTGCGTTATTAATGGGATTAGAATTACAATCAGAAATACAGTCACTTGCCAACGGTAAAAACGCCTCGTTCTTATCATCGATAAGGCTGTGATGATTATGCCCGCGCCTGCTGCCAGATATGAATAAATCAAAAGAACGCTAAATCCAATGCTCTTTGATTTCCACACAAAGGGGTTGTTTTCGAGCAGCCAGGCATCTTTCCACATCAAGCCATGCATTTCGTTGGTTATGGCTAAGAAAAAAATCGCCACGGGTATGAATATGAGTATGCTGAGATTTAGGGGTGTCAACCATTGCTCGTTGCCAGAAAACTGAATTGAGAGAATTAGCCACACAGGGGTTACAAAACAAATCCCAACATACTGAAGCTTGGTCAAAAATAGCTTGGTTTCTAAATCTCCGCCAACCACTTCAAACGCAGTCCCCAAAATCCAAAAACCCGATGCAATTAGTAACAAAGCCCCCGATTTAGATATTTTTATATCGCGCTGCCAAACATGAATTGAGATGACAAAAGAAGCGATTGCACCTATAAATAACGGAACGCTTAGCGGGTTCCATAGCCAGGTCATTCTAAAGCCTCTTCTATCGCAGCGCGCAATTCACTTTCTAAAAAGGGCTTGGTGACAAATCCATGGGGCATAGTTTTCATTGCACGCTGAATAGTGCTTTTGTCAGCCATCGCTGACAGGTAAATTACGGGGATTTGAAGTTTTGCCATAATCTTACTCGCGGCTTGAACCCCATCCATCTCCCCCTGCAAACGAATATCCATCAGTATTAAATCGGGCAAAAATTGCTCCGCCTGGCGAACTGCATCTTGACCAGTAGAAGCAACCCCGACAACTTGAAATCCCATTGAAATCAAGCTGTATTTCAAATCTAATGCTACGATGCCTTCATCTTCAGCAATCAGTATCCGTACCGATTTCATGATAATACCTCCAATTATGCAAATTCACGCTGGAGCGTCTAAGCCTCATACCATAAAATTTTTTCCGGTTACCAAAGATTGTTTCCATAACAACTAAACCTTATAATATTATAGCTGCAAATTGCATTTGCTAAGTATTTCTCGGAAAGTGCCTGAAAAATGTGTCGCTGCGAGCGCAGCGTGGCAGTTCCCCGATTAGGCCGGAGATTGCTTCGCCCTTGCAGGGCTCGCAATGACATGTTCGTAAGGGACATTCCGGAATCCACTTACGACAAATCTTACTATGTATGGCCATTTTTCGAAATAGCAAATTCAGTACTTCACGATTTTGTCATTCTGAACCCCGCCAGGGGTGACACTTGCGCCTGCGCTGCAAGTGCAGGTGAGAATCTCCACCCGAAGGGCAGGAGACTCTTCGCGTCGCTCAGAGTGACATTGAAATCGTGATCTACTGAAATTAGAATGTGGTGTGAAAATATGTTAATATATCCGAGTATGGTGCTCAGCAAGGCCAGATTTCTGGCCATTACCCAAGGGTTTGCACAAATCAATAAGTTGATCTTGCCTGCCACGACAGACCACAGTGGGCATATTGCTTTTTAATTTCTAAGACACAATTATGAATTGGCAATGGTTTTTCCCCCCAGGTTTATATTTCGTTAGCGGAGTAGCTGCGCTTGCCGGGGCCAGGACGATATGGCTAAACGAAAATCGCAATCCCGGCGCAGAAACACTTGCCATTATGCTCATTTTTGCCGCAGAATGGGTATTCGGATTGGCATTTGGCACAATTAGCACTTCTTTCTCAGCTAAGTTGTTCTGGGTTAAGGTCCATTTTATCGGAGTTGCATATACAGGCACGATCTGGTTCATCGCCATGAACCAGTATATTCAAGGCACTCAATGGCTCACCCGGCGAAAATTGATTCTTTTCAGCATTATACCAACTTTGACAATCTTGCTAGCACTCACGGATCAATACCACGGGCTTATCTATAAAGAAATATTTCTGGATCAATATGGGCCATACGAGATCACATCGACAACATATGGCATCGGCTTATGGTTGTTTTTAATCTACAATGGCATTCTTGTCGTGGGGGGAAGCATGATGATGATTTCAACTCTGGGGCAGTCGTGGTGGACTTTTCGCGTCAATGGAACCATCATGCTAATAGGCATCGCCACACCGGTGATCACCCTAAGCCTGCAAATCCTTAAGCCGGAAATATTTGGCCCTCTCAAACCAACATCCCTGGCGATCATCTTTTCTGGGATAACAGCGGCTTTTGGGCTGGAGAGCGCACGACGTCAACAAATTGCTTCGGTTTCGCGATATGAGATCTTTGACACGATCGAGGATATTATTCTTGTATCAGATAGTCAAAATCGAATTATTGATATGAACAGAATTGCAGAGGAGTTTTTTGAAGCATCATTAGCTGATTTCATTGGTTTGTCCGTCGACGGGCTTATTCCACAATTACGTGAGATCAATTTGACTAAAGATAATACGTTTCGCTTGATTTTCAACAAGCAAGGTATGCAAAGGAATTACGAATGCAATCAAAGGAATATGGTCAATTGGGAGGGTAAATCGGTCAATACGATGTATATCTTGCGCGATACTACCAAACGGGCCGAAATGGAACAGCGCATTACCACTACGCTCGAAGAAAAAGAGACCTTACTAAAGGAGATACACCATCGCGCCAAAAATAATTTGCAGGTTATTTCAAGCATATTTAATCTACAATCCAAGTTGATCAATAACCAAGCAATGAGAAACGCGTTTCAGGAAAGCCAGGAACGCATTCATGCGATAGCGCTTGTTCATGAGAAATTGTACCAATCCGAAGGGGTCAATTATATCGATTTTGCTGATTATTTACATACATTAATAGCCAGGCTTCTTAGGAGAGTTGAAATCACAGTTTCATCAATATTTTTTGATATTCAAGTTGATGATATAAGCATTCCCTACGATTTGGCCACGCCTTGTGGGCTGATCGCATACGAACTTATCTCAAATGCGCTAAAACATGCCTTTCCCAAGAACACTGAAGGAACGATACAGATCATATGCCAATACATCCATGCTAACTCGCTGCGGATAAAAATCAGCGATAGTGGTGTAGGTATACCAAACAAGATAGACATCACTGAGAGTATTACACTTGGATTCCAATTGATTAATATCCTGGTATTCCAAATAAAGGGCCTACTCACAATAGATCAACGATCAGGCACAAGTATTGAGATCGTCTTTCCAATCAATGAGGATGAATGATGATTTTTCAGGATTTGCCCTTTGCAATCCCTCCCATGTTGATAGCAATTCTAGCTATGCTCATCATGTTAAGGCAATCCATAAAAAGAAAGGGTTTCTCAGCAATCGATCTCATACTTTTCGCCTGTTTCATTTGGCTGGCGGCTTTAGCCTTTGAGATAGGGGCTGATACTTTATCCGGCAAAATTTTCTGGAATAAAATCCAAAATATTGGCGTGCTCACTGTTCCAATTGCATGGCATATAGGCTCTCAAGCTTTTCTGACCACTGGTAGTAAAGCCCATTTCAGGAAAATATTTGTTCTCGTTTTTTATTCGATCGGATTATTGCTCATCGCCACCAATGATCTACACAGCCTGATCTGGTATGACAATCAAATGAATCCAGCTGATCCCTTTGGGGAATTGATTTTCACTACGGGCATTGGTTTCTGGTTCCTCATCATAATTTCATTTTCATTAGTGGTTATCAGTGTGATACCGTTTTTCAGAAACGCCATGAATTACCGCAATCTATATGGTAAACAGGCCATAGTCTTGATCATGACCGCCCTTTTACCAATTATTGGCTCTTATTTCGACATATTTAGAATCTCACTTATTCCAACGCTTGAAATGGTTCCAGTAGCCATCCTTTTCGTTGCTATATTAAATATTGGCCTCGATAAACAACTCCAAGTCGGGGATATTGTGCCTGTTGTACGCGAAATCATCATCGATAATATCAATGATGGAATCATCGTCCTCGATTCGCAAGATATCATTTTGGATCACAATCCAACTGCATCCCAAATCATCATGCGCCCAGGAGAAAATTTAATTGGTCGACTAATGCCAGAAATCTGGAATGAGCGGTTTGAATTTCCTTGGATAACGCTCAGGGAGCAAGGGGATTCCCCACAAATCGTTACCGCAATAGGGTATAGTAGGCAGCAATATTCCTACGAAGTTCGTTCTAAATCTGTTCAACTGCGACCCAAACACGTTCGAGGGTCAATTATGATCCTTCACGATATTACAAAATCGATTGAGTATGAAGAGCGCATCAAAAAATCGCTTTCAGAGAAAGATAAACTGCTTCAGGAAATACATCATTATATTAAGAATAATCTGCAAATTGTGTCTAGTTTGGTGGGGTTAACATCCCATCAAATCAGTGACCAAGGCCTTAAAAATATCTATCACGAGAGCCAAAATCGAATACAAGTCATGGCTCTGATACACGACAAACTTTATCAAACGAAAAGCCTGGGAAAAATTGAATTTGGTGAGTATATAAAAGAAATAGCGATTCTAATGGTCAAAGGGCAGGCAGTTAGGCAAGAGGGCACTAAACTTTATGTAAAATCGGATGAGATCATTGTTGATATCGATACTGGTATTTCCTGTGGATTGATCCTAAACGAATTAATTTCTAACTCGCTGAAACACGCCTTTCCAAAGAATTTTGGTGGGGAGATTCGAGTTGTGGCCAAGAAAAAACTCGGCAATTTGCTACGATTATGTGTTTCCGATAACGGAGTTGGGCTTCCAAAAGGTTTTGATCTAAAATCAAACCCATCACTGGGATTAAATCTTGTCGAGACACTTATAAACCAACTTAACGGAAGGATTGAAATCGACCAGAGCGAAGGGACTACTTTCATACTTGAATGCCCTTTATCGTAACCTCTACATGTCACCCATAATCGGAAATATTTTATTTGAACAGGTTTTCGGTCACATCCGAATTGAATTCAATTACAAAGTCACTTCCTTTGCCTTCACCTTCACTTTCAGCCCATATCCGACCCTGATTCAATTCAACTAAGGCTTTGGCGAGTGCCAAGCTCAACCCAGCCCCCTCATCTGATCCTGTGAGAAAATCTTCCTCTACTTGTTCAAATGGAGCGAATAGTTTTGAAATATTCTCGGGTTTGAAACCAATTCCAGAATCGATTACCCGAATATTTACTTTGGCATCTTCGCTTTGGAGTGCAACGAGCTTTATTTCCCCCCCATTTCCTGTATATTTGACAGCATTTTCCAATAGGATAAGGAGAACTGAGCATAGGTGAGTCGGATCAGCCGAAATTTTGAGCATTTGATCAGGAATATTTTGATGGAATTGAATATCCTTTTCCTCGACCTGGGATTTGACAGTTTGGATTATGTTGGCAAACAAATCTTCAATTAATATTTGTTGGGGGGAAGGAGTCACACCACCCGCTTCAATCTCCGTGAGTTTTAGCACATTGTTGACCAATCTGAGCAAACGTTTTCCTCCAGTTTGAATATTCTGGATATAATTTAATTGCTTATCTGATAATGGGTCATCGCTTTGAAACTCAAGCATGTCGGAAAAACCTAAAATGGCATTCAAGGGTGTGCGTAGTTCGTGAGACATGTGTTGCATGAACGTAGTTTTTACCCGCAAGGCTCGTTCCAACTTCTCATTAGTACTCAAGAGCTTTGCCGTTCTTTCTAAAACGAGAATTTCCAAATCCAATCTATAACGCTTGAGTTCTTTTTCTATGCGGTGTTTATATAGCGCCATTTCGATGTTCGCCTTTACTTCGCGGTCTTGATACGGTTTTAAGATATAACCAAAAGGCTCGCTGATCCGGGCGCGTTTCAAGGTTGCTTCATCTGAGTAGGCCGTCAAATACACAATCGGGATATCCATTTTTTCGTTGATCGCCTCGGCCACATCGATACCGTCCATTTCCCCTGACAATTTAATGTCCATCAAAACCAGATCAGGACGAGTTTTATATATTTTTTGGATGGCGGCCGCCCCAGAAATCTCCTGTCCAACAACCCTGAAGCCCATTTTTAGTAATCGACGTTCCAGATCTTTAGAGACAATAACCTCGTCTTCGACTATCAGAATTTTTGCTTTTGACATATTCGCCTCCTTGCTTATGGTTTCCTTCACTTTATTACTCAGGACGAAAAACCATCTAGCTCCAGATATTATTTTATAATGAAATGAATTATAGTGGTGTGTCAATCGCCTTTTGATGGACTAGTGCGAATTCGAATCACATATTTGAGAAAGGTGACTGTCATCTCGGAGATGACAGTCACCTGGCTACCCCGAATATCTTGCTGGTTTATGCACTCGGTAATCGAAGGCGGGGTTTCCACACCCCCGTGAAGCGAGATTTGGAAATCTCGACATCAGATCACATTAGGATTGACACACTACTCGTTTATTATATATTATAACTGAGAGAAAGAAATGAAATCCAACATCTGGGCCTTCGCTTTAATTATAGCTCGAAAAGGCGATTTTCGACTTGCAACTTGGATAAGTACATGTAGCGCATGTTTAGTAATTTATTCGTCAACATTTAATGATACTCTCCTAAAAGACCTCGATTTTGTAATGGTCAAGGGTAGATTGAACACAATTCTGATGCAACTTTCACCGCTGAGA
>JACKQG010005919.1_pt1 | contig 13221 bp, 5 predicted proteins | sample 8237621 | NCBI WGS metagenome assembly JACKQG01 (sample SAMN15677084, study PRJNA649215) | marine metagenome | biome: marine; feature: Black Sea; material: saline water; isolation source: suspended particulate matter (SPM) from the Black Sea western gyre | collected 2013-06-09/2013-06-10 | depth...
ACAGCTAGAATTCTTTCATCTTGGTAGTATCGTTCAAATGCAAATATCCCGCTGTCATCATCTATAAATACGGTCTGATATGTACCACGACAAAGGGCAGGGAATTGTTTACGCAGGTTAATTAAGGATTTGTAATACTCAAGTAAATCAGCGTTAACTTCGACCTTATCGCGAGGTCTGGAATGATTGCAGTTTTTCAGGTGATCACAGGGATGGGATATTTCATCATCATAAGTAAATTCTTCCCAGATCATCGGTTTTCTACAGTCGGGATCATCAGCGCCCCACATCCCCACCTCATCACCGTAATAAATATAAGGTGCGCCAAGGTAAGCGAATTGAAAAGCAAGTATTACCTTTTGAATTTGTATTTCCGATTTATTTGGCTTTTGAATATCAAAATCTCGATTCCACCAGGTATTATTGCTGTGATCCATCCAGCGGTCTGGATTTACTACTGCTGATGCAAGACGTTCCATGTCGTGACTGTCAAGACAGTTCTGGAGTATATATTGTTTTTCTTCCGGATATTCACTTCGAATTCGAGATAACATAGCATCCAGTTCAGAAGGTTTAATTTGTTGTTTTTCATCAATAAAGAATTTGAATATAGCATCACCAAAGCGATAGTTCATCACCCCATCAAACCTGCTCTCAGTCAGCCACGGAGCAGCGTTGAATTGCTTGTTGTTCCACCAATCTTCCCACCAGACTTCTCCAGTTACATAGGCGTTTGGATTGATGTCTTTCACCCAGCTACAGAAGATATCCCAGAATTTGATTTGAATCCGCTCCGCAACATCCAGTCTCCAACCATCAATTCCATCGGAAGGGTCACCATCGTTATTCGGATCCATCCAGCGCTTCACGATCTGATGGAGGTGGTTTCGGACAGGTTTAACAGGACCATATTCATCCTGACGAAAAGCAGGAAGATCTTCAACGTAACCCATATACCTCATCGCTGGCAGACCTTCTGAGTTGAATTGTTCTGGCAACCTCCGATACTCATTGAGATGGGATTTATCCTCTAATCTGCTTCCCTCAATATTATACCAGACATAATATGGACTTTTTTCTCGATTTTGGATCACATCTTTGAAAGCCCAGAAGGTAAGTCCCACGTGATTGAAGACCCCGTCAATGATTATGTGCATATCCCGTGCGTGCACTTGTTGTATTAATTTAAGAAATAGTTTATCAGCGGAGGTCCACTGCCAGGTAGCAGGATCAGATGTGTTTTCTTGGGAAATAATTTTGGAATCACCAGCAGGATCGGGTCCGAAGTGTCGGTCAATGTGATGGTAATACGCTGCGCCATATTTGTGGTTGGAAGGAGAATCAAATACAGGATTCAAATAAATAGCGTTAATCCCCAATTTTTGTAAATAATCCAACTTATCAATAATCCCCTGAATATCTCCTCCATATCGCCGCAGTTGAAATTGATAGCGAAAGTCTTGTCTGTTTGCTTTCTCCCAGGGCTGAAATTGGTACCAATCCGATGTCCAAGGAGACACACACCACTCATCTGGATGATCCCAGGGCCAGGTTCCAACGGTACTTTCCAGCGTGGGATCATTAGAAGAATCACCATTAAAAAAACGTTCCGGAAAAATCTGGTACCAGACAGCATCTTTTGCCCATTCTGAGGTGGGATTTCCCTGATTTCCCTGAAGGAAATATATGAATATCAGTATTATGCTGAAAACAGTGTAATTCATATATTATAATTATATTTAACAAGCGTAACTCATACCGGAGTTACGTTAATAGTTTAACACTAGATTCTAGAAAATACAAAATTTATTTTTGACCTAAACATTTAATATAAAACCTAAATATTAATTGTAAGATAACATGAAAAAATGATAACTTTTAGTAACTCTTATGTGAGTGACTATGTAAATTATCAATATGAGTTGATATAAGATAACAGAAGGATTATCCATATTAACTGGGAGATTTGGAATATGAACAATATTGAACACACAGTTATAAATATACTGCAAAAATTTGGACTGTCAACAAATGCTACAAAAGCATATCTGACTTTATTAAAAAACAATCCCGCAACGGGTTATGAAATCAGTGCTCAATCAAACATTCCCCGATCAGCTGTATATTCTGTATTAAATCGATTGGAGTCATTGAGTCTTATCAATTCTGATGGTGGATCCCCAAAACGTTATATTCCAATTGCGCCTTCTTCTTTAATAGAACATTTGAATCATGTTCACGAGGATCAAATCAACAACCTTCAAAAAGCTTTTAGTTCTATGGATCTAGATGAAGAAGCCTTTGATTTTTGGCATTTGCATGGATATAACAGTTTAATTTTAAAAATGCGGGAAAGTATCAAAAATGCTGAATCTCAGATTGTAATGAATATATGGAATAAAGACTTAAAAGGGGTTGAAAAAGAAGTTATGACAGCTCAAGGAAGAGGAGTTGATACAATCCTTTTTTCATTCACAAAGTTGGATAGTGCAGCGAATTGTACTATATGTTACAACATTATGGAATCGGAGTTACGTAAGATCTTTAGACCGAAAATAATCATGGTTGTTGATCATGAAGTAACTATTATGGGAAGTGCTCAAGAACGTGATACAAATAGAGCCATATGGACTAATAATGAAGCGATTACAAAAATCGCATCCGATTATATTGTACTTGATATCACTTTAGCTGGGCAACGGTTAGGGATAGATGTTAATCCGATTGTTAAACGGATTATGCAGCGTGATGAGTTCGACCTGGAGAACCTGATAAAAAAAATTAATAGTCAGTCGTAATAATGGAATTTCCACGTCAAAGCGGTATTTTATTGCACCCAACATCACTACCTGGACCATATGGGATTGGTGAAATAGGGCCTGAAGCTCACACATTCGTTGACGCTTTAGAGGAAATGGGTCAACAGTTATGGCAGATTTTACCTATCGGACCAACTGGAGAAAGCCATTCTCCATATCAATCCTTTTCCACATTTGCAGGAAACCCACTGCTCATTAGCTTTGATTTACTTATTGAAGATGGACTATTAAGGAAAAATGAGATTAAATCACTTCCTCATTTTTCTAATAATCGGATTGATTTTGAGTCTGTAGTGGTTGAACGAAAAACCGTTATGAACCATGTCAGTCAACATTTTCTCGAAAGAGCCTCAGATCAGATGTTGAATGATTTTAAAAAATTCTGTAATCAACATAAATATTGGCTTGATGACTATGCACTTTACATTGTTTTAAAAGGAATCAATGGTAATAAGATCTGGACGAGTTGGGATGCTAAATTAGAACATCGGTACCCTGATGCTCTTCAGCAAATATCTGAAAAATATGGAAAGAATATTCAAGAAATAAAAATCCATCAGTTCCTTTTTCATGATCAGTGGAAGCGATTGAGACAATACTGTCACAGAAAGGGAATAAAAATTATTGGCGATTTACCAATTTATGTTGCACATGATAGTGCAGATGTGTGGGCAAACAGTGAATTGTTCTGTCTGGATAAAAAGGGTAATTTGAAAGTTCAAGCTGGCGTACCCCCAGATTACTTCAGTGAAACGGGCCAGTTGTGGGGAAATCCTATTTATCGGTGGAACAAACATCATGAGACAGAATATCAATGGTGGATTGCCAGGGTGCAAAAACTTTTGGAAATGGTGGATATTATCCGTATAGATCATTTTTGTGGATTTTCAAGATACTGGGAAGTGGATATAAAGGAAGTAAATAGTAAAAATGGAAAGTGGGTTGAGGGTTCCGGTGAATATATTTTTAATTCCCTGATTAACAAACTTGGTCCACTTCCTATTATTGCTGAGGATTTAGGTAATGTCACTACAGAGGTGGAAACCCTCCGTGACAAATATCATTTTCCAGGAATGCGAATACTGCAGTTTGCATTTAGCAACGATCCCAAGGCTGATGATTACCGTCCAGAAAACTATCCAACTAACTGTGTTGTTTATACAGGTACACACGATAATGATACAACAGATGGATGGTTCAATTCAAGACCGGGGGAAAACAGTATCCGTTCAGAAGTTGAGATTAAAGAGGAGAATAAAACGGTTCTGGAATATCTAAAATCAGATGGTAAGAACATCAACTGGGATATGATTAAACTCGCTCTCTTTTCCAGAGCAAATACTGCCATCTTTCCTCTACAGGATATCATGGGGCTGGATTCCAGGGCTCGGATGAACGTACCAGGTACAAATGGTGGAAATAATTGGCGGTGGAGATTTTCCTGGGATATGCTGACGCCTGATATGAAAAACCGAATGAGGGAATTGACTGTTAAATCAAAACGCTTCGATTTGTCTTAGTTTTTTTTCTGTATTAATAACAACATCACGTGACAGATACAAATTATAAGATAGCATATTTTTCTGCTGAAATTGGGATCTCAGCAAGTTTGCCCACTTATGGTGGTGGACTGGGCGTTCTGGCAGGAGATCACATCAAAGCGGCAGCAGACGCAAATCTTCCAATGTGCGCTGTTACACTTCTATACAAAGAAGGATATTTCAGACAACGTGTAGATCGTGATGGAAATCAAACTGAATCCTACCCGAGATTTGATCCCGATCCGCTATTAAAAAAACTGTCGGTGAAGTTTACACTGCCATTGCGAGGTCGTAATGTATGGATTAATGCTTGGAAGTATTCGCATATGGGTCTTAATGGACATACGGTTCCAATTTTTCTTTTAGATACCGATGTAGATGAGAACTTACCCGAAGATAGGGAAATCACTTTACGACTCTATTCAGGGGATAAAGATCACAGGATTTTGCAGGAAGCTATTCTCGGTTTCGGTGGAATAAAACTTCTGGAGATGTTGGGGATAAACGATATTGAAATATACCATATGAATGAAGGACACAGTGCTCTGATTACGCTGGAGTTATTTCGGAAATTCAAGGGGAATAGGGAGGAATTGCAAAAGAGATGTCATTTTACAACGCATACACCCGTTCCTGCTGGGCACGATCATTTTTCAATGGACCGTCTAAGAGGGCTCTTGGATAGCCTTATTCCGGACAACCTGGAACTACCGTCAATAATTAATAGTAATCGATTCCACATGACGGAATTAGGATTGTATTTCAGCAGATCAGCTAATGGAGTGTCTCAACTGCATGGGATTGTAGCTCAGAGCCAGTTTCCAGATTTTAATATTGGGCATATAAACAATGGTGTTTATCATCCCTATTGGGCAGGAAAAGTCTTCAGAGAGTTGTTTGATACCTATTTCCCGGGTTGGAGAGAAGATCCAGAATTGCTGCTGAATATTGAAGAAATCCCCGACGATAAATTCCTCTATGCACATTTATCCCAGAAAGAGTTTATCCTTGATTATTCAAATTCTCTAACCCAGCGAGCCCTTTCTCCTGATATTTTAACAATTGGATTTGCCCGTCGCACAGCTTCCTACAAACGTGCCAGCCTGATATTTAATAAATTGGATCGGTTGGTAGATATTGGTCACGGTAAGATTCAGATAATTTTTGCAGGGAAAGCACATCCTCACGATGAAGATGGAAAAGACATTATAAGAGAGATTGTTGGTTACAGCCACAAATTATTTGGTAAGATAAAAGTGGTTTACCTTGAAAACTATAATATGTGGTTGGGACGTCTACTCACCTCTGGAGTTGATGTATGGCTGAATACTCCCTTAAGACCCCAAGAGGCTTCAGGGACAAGTGGGATGAAAGCAGCTCTGAATGGTGCCCCCAACCTCTCCATCTTGGATGGCTGGTGGGCAGAAGCTTGTCATCCAGGTGAAAATGGATGGGGAATTGGCGATCCTGATAATCCAAACAACGAATCTGATGCAGATTCCCTTTATGATATTCTGGAAAAGGAGGTGATACCCGTTTTTTATAACGATCGTAAAAGGTGGTCATCCCTTATGAGGAAATCTATAAAGACAGGGGTAAAATTTACAGCTCATCGGATGATACATGAATACGCAACCCAATATTATCATCTTAAAATTTAAACTATAACTGGATGTAACTGAATGAAAGTGAAGTTAAATATTTTTAGTCCCCTACTTCGACAGAGCTCAGCACCGGTTTTTGAGATTCATATCTCCCGGGGTGCCCGGGATAGATATAATTTCGACCATTTTCTTTTCGCCACTGATGGTGAAGTGATTTTTAAGGATTTTAAGGCTGTTCGATATTTTACAAAAAAGTTGATACAGATTGATAACAAAGAAAAACCCTTTGAACAATCCATACTACGACAGAGCTCAGCACAGGTTTATGCCAGCGATATTTATGCTATGGGGCTTATTCATGAAATCCTGCACCATGTTATTTCCCAGTATAAAAAGCAGAAAAATCCTATAGTATTCCAAAATGCTCTGGAGTACATAAATGGAAAACACGAACGTGAAGATCTCGACAATATTTTTCTTGAATTTATCGAGCAATTTCCTCCAGTTAATGTTTATAACAAGAACATTAACGCCCAAGAGTATTTAGAAGGTCAAACAGGAGGAGTTACCAACAGGGAAATTATTTTGGAGGAATTAGTTTTACTCTTGCTGGAAAATACCAGTCCAGCATTTCTTCCATATCAACAACTGTTTGATGATACTCATCTTCAGAAAAAGACGGACTATAGAAAAGTCATTGACGAACTAAAAATTTTCTTCGATCGTCAGCCTGTATTTGGACCGGATAGTCAGAATCTCCTGGAGATGTTAAGAACTCCAGCTATTGTTATTCCCAATTCACTTCAGGGTCAGTTACAGTATATCAGGGATCGGTGGGGATATCTTCTTGGGGATTATATCAACCGTCTTCTGAGAGGGCTCGACTTTCTTGATGAAGAAAAGAAATCAAGGGGATTTGGACCAGGAGAAATACAGGTGTTGGAATTTAATGGAGAGGAGGAATATGAACGTTACAGTCCAGACATTGAATGGATGACCAATGTAGTAATGATTGCAAAACATATCTATGTCTGGCTGGATCAACTATCAAAAAAGTATCAACGATCCATTACTCGGTTGAATGATATTCCTGATGAGGAGTTGGATCGTCTGGCAGAATATGGTTTTATCGCTTTGTGGCTCATCGGTATATGGGAACGGAGCCTGGCTTCGAAAGAGATCAAACGAATGTGCGGAAATCCAGAGGCAGAGGCGTCGGCTTATTCATTACTGAATTATGATATTTCTCACGACATCGGGGGGTGGGAAGCACTCAAAAACCTCCGCGAGAGATGTTGGCAACGGGGAATCCGTTTAGCGAGTGATATGGTTCCAAATCATACAGGAATTGATTCAAAATGGGTGATAGAACACCCGGATTGGTTTATCTCTCTAGATCATTCTCCATTTCCCTCATATACATTTGAGGGTAGAAATTTATCAAATGATAACCGTGTTGAAATATATCTTGAAGATCATTATTATAGTCGAGGTGATGCGGCTGTCGTGTTCAAACGGGTGGATCATTGGACCAGGAATGAAAAATATATTTACCACGGCAATGATGGGACATCCATGCCGTGGAATGACACAGCTCAATTGGATTTTTTAAACCCGGATGTTAGGGAAGCAGTAATTCAGACAATTCTCCATGTAGTCCGGAACTTTCCAATTATCCGTTTTGACGCTGCCATGACCCTATCGAAAAAACACTATCAGCGACTTTGGTTTCCCGAACCCGGAACGGGCAGTGATATCCCCTCCAGGGCGGAATATGGGGTATCTAGAAAAGAATTCAGGGAGAATATGCCAGGAGAGTTCTGGCGGGAAGTGGTGGATCGTGTGAATGCTGAAGTACCAGACACCCTTCTTCTTGCAGAGGCATTCTGGCTTATGGAAGGTTATTTCGTACGGACGCTTGGTATGCATCGGGTTTACAACAGTGCTTTTATGAATATGCTGAAAATGGAGGAGAATGCTAAATACCGGCAGACCATTAAAAACACCCTTGAATTTGATCCGGAGATTCTGAAACGATTTGTCAATTTTCTTAACAATCCTGACGAAGAAACTGCCGCCAAACAGTTCGGAAAGGGGGACAAATATTTTGGTGTGACGATGATGATGGTTACCATGCCTGGACTTCCCATGTTTGGTCACGGTCAAATTGAAGGATTCGAAGAGAAATACGGGATGGAATATAGACGAGCTTATTGGGATGAATATCCCGCTGAGTGGCTTATCCAGCGTCACATCGACGAGATATTTCCTGTGATTAAGAAACGGTATCTGTTTTCTGAGGTTAAAAACTTTCTTCTATATGATTTCTATGAAACGAATGGTCCCGTTAATGAAAATGTTTTTGCCTATTCTAATCGATATGGAGGTGAACGGGCTTTGATTCTGTATAACAATGCCTACGAACCTGCCAGTGGTTGGGTCAGAATATCTGCTGCATATAACGACAAGCAAGCTAGTAACGAGCACAGGTATCTAAAGCAGAAAAACCTTGGAGAGGGATTAGACTTGACGAATTCTCCAAACCATTTTACCATTTTTCGTGAACACATTTCCGGACTTGAATTCATCCGGCGATCTGAAGATTTGTGTGAAAAGGGATTGTATGCTGAGCTGGATGGATACCAATATCAGGTTTTCTGGGAGTTTCGAGAGGTTGGGGATAATGAGTTTCATCATTATGAAAAATTGTACAATTCACTTTCAGGGAAAGGCGTTCCCAGCATTGCCGAAGCAATGAAAAAGGTATCTACACGCCAAATGGATGTTCTCTTTCTTGCCGCTGAAGTGTCACCATTTTCAAAAGCTGGGGGTTTGGCAGATGTTGCAGGATCTTTACCTCAGGAATTGGTTAATAATGGAAAAAGTACAACGGTTATCTCTCCTTTATATTCACATGTTAACTTGGAAAAGTTCAACATTCATCCTTATCCTGTCAAAGGGGCAATAAAGATGGGTGATATGACTTATCTATATGAAATTTATTATAAGGATTCTTCACCCAACGAGCCGGAATACTTCTTTGTTCAAAATAATCATTTCTTCAATCGCTCAGGGATTTATGTTGACACAAATGGTGAAGGTTTTCCTGACAACAATGCCCGTTTCTTTTTCTTTCAGTACGTCATCCTGGATTTGATAAGAAAAGGGTATTTTTCTCCCGATTTGATCCACTGTAACGATCACCACACAGCACTTCTTCCCTGGATGTTACAGAATCACCAAATTAAAATTCCAGCCATACTCACTGTTCACAATTTCCAGTATCAAGGGTGGTTTAGTAAAGAGGAATCGGCTTTGCTGGAAACCGTTGATAGGGATAATCTGGATAAGAGGAAGAAAGTTTATGATTCACTACAGATAGGAATTACTTCAGCAGATTGGATTAATACTGTGAGTCCCGAATATGTACACGAGTTGCAGAAAGATGAATCTCTCTCGTTTGGATTGTATACGTATATCAAAGCCAATCGCGCACGTTTTTCAGGAATATTGAATGGTGTGGATTATTCTACCTGGAACCCCGAAACAGATCCATTTTTAGAAAATCCTTATTCTAAAGATTCTTTAGAAGGGAAAAGGGTCAATAAGAAAATTTTATTAAAAGAATGTGGTTTCTCAGATGATTTAGATATTCCTGTTATTGGAATGATCTCGCGGTTGGTGGAATCAAAAGGATATGATCTCGTTCTTGGAATTCTGGATAAAATTATTCAGACGGGAACCAGGGTAGTTTTTCTCGGGATAGGAGATTCGACAATAGCAGATGCTCTTCAGAAAAGAGGAAAAAAGTATCCAGAAAATATTTGTTATTTTCCACATTTTGATGAGAAAATGGCTCATCGAATTGAAGCGGGGTCGGATATGTTCCTGATGCCTTCACGATTTGAACCGTGTGGGTTAAATCAGATTTACAGCCTGCGTTACGGGACGATTCCAATTGTCCATTTTACTGGAGGTTTGGCAGATACAGTTGCAAATTGGGATGGTAAGATGGGTACCGGATTTATTTTCAAGACATATTCCGAAAGTGCTTTATTCCGAACTGTTTTACGAGCATTAAGATTGTATCGAAAGAAAAGAGAGTGGAAAGCTCTTATGATAAATGCAATGAAACAAAATTTTTCCTGGCATCGATCTGCTCGACAATATATTAAATTGTATAACAATATTTTAGGAGATATGTATGAATAACTCATTGAAATTGTATGCTATTATTTTGGGTGGTGGTCGGGGAGAACGTCTCTTTCCTCTGACAAGGGACAGAGCAAAACCAGCCGTACCCATCGGGGGGAAATATCGATTGGTTGATATTCCTCTCAGCAACTGTATCAATTCTGGTATTAAACAGATTCGTATACTAACACAATTTAACACAACATCTCTCCACAGGCATATTTTCCAGACATATACATTTGATATCTTTAGTCAGGGTAACATTGAGATTTTGGCAGCACAGCAGTCACTGGAAGGTGGGGATTGGTTTCATGGAACAGCTGATGCAGTGAGGTCCTACTGGAAGCGTTTTTCTCAGCTGGATGCATCTCATTTCATCATTTTAGCAGGTGACCACCTTTATCGTATGGATTATTTGGACTTTTTCCGTTTTCATATTGAATCTAACGCAGATATTACTGTGGCGGTAAAACCGATGCCTGTCTCCCTGGCTCACCAGCTGGGAGTGTTAAAAACCGATAAAAATAGCAGGATTATCAAGTTTGTGGAAAAACCTCAAACAGAGGAGGATATCGAAGATTTACTTGATACCGATACCCGGAAAGATCAGGTTTTATCCTCGATGGGAATCTATATCTTTCGTAAGGAGGTGTTGGATGAAGCTCTATCCCTCGAAGGGAACGATTTTGGAAGAGACATCATTCCGGCGTCCATTAAACATTTTTGTACAACAGCATACAGGTTTGATGGATACTGGGAAGATATTGGGACGATTGGTACTTTTTTCAAGGCAAATATGGATTTAACGGAAAAGAAATCGGCTTTCACATTTTATGATCCTCAACAACCCATCTACACTCACCCTCGTTTTTTACCAGGGAGTCATCTCACTGAAGCAGGAATCTATAACTCTATTATTTCTGAAGGCACAAGAATTGGAAAAGCAACCATTAGACATTCAATTCTTGGGTTGCGAAGTGTTGTTCAAGACGGAGTATCTATGGAACAGACATATCTTATGGGAGCGGATTATTATGATTCTGATGGGGATATTCCACTGGGAATTGGTGAAGGAAGTAAGTTAAAGAAAGTGATTCTGGATAAAAATGTCCGAGTAGGGAAAAATGTGATTTTGGAAAATCGGGAGGGTATTGAAAATAATGATGATACTCTCTACTGTATTCGTGATAGGATTATTGTAATTCCAAGAGGGACAGTGATCCCGGATGATACCATTTTGTAGTTCAGAGGAGAATTATCTATGCATATCATTGATTTTACCATTATCGGTATCTACCTGACAGCCATTGTTTTCATTGGTCTGTACATGCAACGGAAAGCTTCGCGGGGGATTGATTCATACTTCCTCGGAAACCGCAAACTGCCGTGGTGGGCGCTGGCTTCATCGGGAATGTCCTCCAATCTTGATATCAGCGGTACGATGATTATTGCTGCCTTGATCTACGCCTTGGGAGCCAAGGGATTTTACATAGAACTTCGCGGCGGAGTCACGTTAATCATGGCCTTTCTCATGATTTATATGGGCAAGTGGAATCGTCGTTCCGGTGCCATGACGCTGGCAGAATGGATGGAACTGCGATTCGGCAAAGGAACGCAGGGGCAGGCAGCACGACTGATTGCAGCCGTTTCTGCTATCATTATGACGATTGCTATGGTAACATATTTTGCACTGGGCGGTGGGAAATTCCTCGATACTTTCCTTGGCATTGAAAATTATCTTGGACTGCCATCTGAATTCTGGGCTGCCACTTTGCTAATTGCTGTTGCGATGATTTATACCGTAGCATCCGGTCTTTATGGTGTGGTCTGGACTGATGTATTTCAGGGTTTCCTTATTTTCGCTGCCATTGTCTATATGGCAGTTAAGGCAATTGGGATTACGCTCCCGGATGAATTCACTATTTCTCTGCCGATAATGGAAAGTGCCGGCGGTGGTTTTCAAAGATTCTCAACAACACTCAAAGAATGGACCAGTATTCTGCCAACGTCACGTCTGTCTATAGACCAATATTCACAATACTCCATCTATAACCTGTTCGGCGTTGCCATCATGTTTTACCTGATGAAAGTTATTTTAGAAGGTTCCGGTGGCACCGGTAATTACATGCTTCAGCGTTATTTTGCAGCAAAAGATGACCGTGAAGCCGGATTGCTTAGTGCATTCTGGGTATTCCTTCTGTCTTTCCGCTGGGTATTTATTGGTGCAATTGCCATCATCGGTGTGTCCCTGGGAACGAAAATATCAGATCCGGAACTTGTTCTGCCGGCAGTAGTGGAAACCCTGCCAATCGGCATCAAGGGGTTTTTGGTGGCAGGACTGATGGCAGCCGGAATGTCCACATTTGATTCTACCGTGAATGCCGGAGCAGCTTACTGGGTGAAGGATATCTACAAACTGTACATCAATCCCGAAGCCACAGAAAAGAAAATGATGTTCCACAGTTATTTGGCTTCCATTCTGATTGTTGTATTTGGTTTAGGACTCATGCTGGTGTTTAAAAACATCAATGCCGTCTGGGGATGGATCACCATGAGTATCGGTTCAGGGCTGCTGATCCCGATGCTACTTCGCTGGTACTGGAGTCGGATGAACGGCTGGGGGTTTGTCTGGGGAACTCTTTCAGGTATGATAGCTGCCATTGTGTTTAAAGCTATTGCTCCGGAAGGAGTAACAGAATATGCCATGTTTGCTGTAGCAACCTCTGCTTCTCTGATTGGTACAATTATTGGAACATTATCTACGACTCCCACTGAAGAAAATGTTTTACAACATTTCTACAGAAAAACAAGACCTTTCGGAACATGGTCACGATTCAAAAAAACACTTTCAACATATCACAGAAGCGCTGTTGATGCTGAAAACCGTCGTGATATTATGTCGACATTTCTGGCAGTTCCTTGGCAGGTGGTCTTTTTCCTTTTCATGATGAGCCTGATGTTTAAAACGTGGGGAAATGTATCTGTGTTAGGTATCACATTGATTCTGCTAACAGTATGCTTATATTTTAGTTGGTTCAGGCATCTATCCACTGAAGTAAAAGT
>JACKQG010005920.1_pt1 | contig 13221 bp, 9 predicted proteins | sample 8237621 | NCBI WGS metagenome assembly JACKQG01 (sample SAMN15677084, study PRJNA649215) | marine metagenome | biome: marine; feature: Black Sea; material: saline water; isolation source: suspended particulate matter (SPM) from the Black Sea western gyre | collected 2013-06-09/2013-06-10 | depth...
CAACCCATTTTCGCCATCATCCTGGCCCGGATTATCCTCAAAGAACGTTTTAAGGGTCGCTTTTATCTCTGGGCTGGCATCGCATTACTGGGAAGCTATTTTGTGGCTTTTCCGAATATCTTGCCTCAGTGGCAGGATGGAGGAAAAAACGTGTTCGCAGGTTTGCTGGCTGTGGGAGCAGCCTTTGCCTGGGGATCTTCAACAGTCATGGGGAAATACAGTTTACGTGAGTTGGACTCTAGAATTGTGACCCCCTTGCGGTTGGGGCTCACGGCTATCATCAGCGGATTATACATTCTATTTTTCATGGAGCTGGATACTATACCCCGCCTCAGCTCAGAACAGCTCTTTTATCTTATCGCCATTGTTCTGTCCTCTGGAACCGTGGCATTGTCTATCTATTATTTCGGGCTGAAAAAGGTGCAGGCCAGTCAATCAACCCTGCTGGAAATGTTTTGGCCCATTTCGGCTGTAACCATTGATTGGGTGTTTTTTGACCATGCGCTGACCTGGAGTCAGATTGTAGGTGCTATTCTGATGATGACTGCGATCTACCGCGTAACAAGACGCAGTGACCTGATCAACAAATAGTCCAAAACTCCAGGGTCCCTATCCTGGTTCCAACAAAATTCGAATCAAATTCAAATCGAATCATTAAGGTTCACTCACGCCAATTCAATCTTCTCCTAACATTGTATTGATATGCTCTCAGCATCAATGAAACAGAAGAAAAGGGGTTGGAATGGATCAAGAAAAACCCAAAAAGCAAAAAGTGAAGTCGATCTGGTTGTCAGATATACACCTGGGGACCAGCTTTAGCAAAGCTGATGAGCTACTTGATTTTCTGAATCACTATAAAAGTGAGCAGATCATTCTGGTAGGAGATATCATTGACATCTGGGGGATGCGTTCCGCATGGAACTGGAAGCAAAGTCATTCACACCTGATACAAAAGATGATCAAACTGAGTCAGAAGGGTGTAAGGATCATCTACATCCCGGGGAATCATGATGAATTGTTCAGGGATTATGTAGACCTGAAGTTTGGTGACATTGAGATCAAGGATATGATCGAATATCGCACTCGAGATGGAAAACGATTGCTGGTTACCCATGGGGATGCCTACGACATTTTCATGCAGGATTCCTATCGCTGGTTGGCGCATATTGGGGATCGTGCCTTCCATATCATCCAGTTCATCAGCCGGCAAAATCAACGCATCCGCAATTTGATGGGCCGGGACTATTGGTCACTTGCTGGATACATGAAGCAGCGCACAAAAAGTATTTCACGAATCATCATACGATTTGAGCAAGCACTGATTCGAGCCGCCAGAGTGGATGGGTATGACGGAGTGATCTGCGGACACATTCACAAGGCTGAGATCAAGACCATTGAGGGTCTGATCTATATGAATTGTGGAGATTGGGTAGATTCGTGTACAGCACTGGTTGAGGACCTCTCTGGTGATTTCCGCACGATCCACTGGCTGACGGAACAACAGGGAAACAGGATGAAAAGAACGAAAAAAATGAGGAAATTAAAAAAGAAAGGCTTGGTGGAATCCACTCATGTTTGAGACTGAAATCCTAAATATTCTTTATGGTGTGCAAGCCACAGGGAATGGACATATCACGCGATCAAGAGAAGTTGTATCCGCTTTAAAACAGAGGGGACACAGGGTACAGGTTATTGTTTCCGGACGTCCTGGTGAGAACTTGTGGGGCATGGAATCATTTAAACCCTTTACGCTGATGGAGGGATTAACATTCCACACGCGTGCTGGTAAAGTACAGAAACTCAGCACAGTATTAAATGCTAGACCCTTCAAAATGTACAGGGATATCAATCAGTTCAACGCTCAAGACATAGATGTAGTGATCAGTGATTTTGAACCCATCAGCTCACGCATCGCTCGCAAACATGGGATCCCCTCCATCGGGATCGGGCATCAATATGCTTTCAACCATGAGGTTCCAATGACCTCTTCGAATTCGGTAACTCGAAAATTGATACAGAAGTTTGCCCCCGTCGATCTAGGCATTGGATTGCATTGGCATCATTATGATGCACCCATTCTACCACCTATCATTCCAAGCATGTGGGACCGTGTCTCCTCCAATGAACGGTCCATCCTTGTCTATTTGCCATTTGAGGACCACACTCTGCTTATTACTCAGCTGAAAAAACTGCCTGACTTGAATTTCATTGTCTATTCGAACCAGATGATGCCAGGATATGATGCAAACATAACGATCAAGCCTTTATCGAGAGAGACATTTCCCCGAGACTTGACCACTGTTGAAGGGGTTATCTGCAATGCTGGTTTCGAGCTCCCCAGTGAGGCCATCACCCTGGGCAAGAAGTTGCTTGTCAAACCCCTTCAGGGGCAACCGGAACAGGAGAGTAATGCCCTGGTCCTGAATGATCTTAACTATGGGAGGACATGCAAGAAGGTGACCCCGGAAGTGATCATGAACTGGTACTCAGGGGGTAGTCAGAAACGTGTGTTCTTTCCGAATATTGTACCGGAACTGGTAGATTGGTTGGAGAATGGCCAGTGGGATCTAGCATCCCTGGGTTTACTCTCTGAACGGCTCTGGTCAGAGATCGAACTGGAGAAAAGCAGTCGGAGCAAATTCAGGGGAATGGCGCAGAGTATCCCTCAGCATGAGGAGAATGTCCAGGTTGGGTTGATCTAGTCGGTGAGACCCTGGTGTCTCTGGATGTTTCCATGCACCATGTATTCAACATCTTCGGCGATATTGGTACAATGATCCGCGATGCGTTCCAGATATCGTGATACAGCCTGGATCTCCATCCACATCTCAACATTATCAGGATCGGATTTGATGGCATTGCCCACAGTCGCATACATGGAGTGATGGAGGTCATCCACTTCATCATCTTGAAGAAGAACAGATCGTGCCTTTTCGCCATCCATATCCACCAGGCTATCCAGACTATCCTTGAGCATCTTCTGGACGAGAACGGTCATCTTGGGAATCTGCTCAGGGATCTCCACCTGTGGTTTCAAGGCAAGTGAAGCAGCCATGACGGCAATATTTGAAGCGAGGTCACCGATACGTTCAAGATCATTGTTCAATTTCAAGAATGCGACAATATATCGGAGATCAATAGCGACAGGTTGATATAAGGCAAAGATCTTTAAGCACTCTTCTTCAACCTCTACTTCCAATTCATCTATATCCTTGTCTCTGGCAATGATCTCCTTTGCCAGGTCATGATCACGTTCCATCAGAGCCTTGATACTATCATGTAGATTGGTCTCTACGAGACCTGCTTCTCTGATGAGTTCTTTTTTCAGACTCTCTATTTCACGATGTAGATGTTGCATCATTTTCTCCTCAGCCATTATCCAAACCTGCCCGTAATATAATCCTCGGTTCGCTGTTGTGTGGGTTTGGTGAAAATATCAGGTGTTTCGCCAAATTCTATGAGCACACCCTCATAGAAAAATGCTGTATGGTCAGAGACCCGAGATGCCTGCTGCATGTTATGAGTAACAATGATAATGGTGTATTTTTCTCTCAGCTCACCAATAAGTTCTTCAATTCTAGCAGTCGATTTAGGGTCCAGAGCTGAAGCGGGTTCATCCATTAGTAGGAGCTTTGGCTTAACTGCAAGAGCTCGCGCAATACAGAGACGCTGCTGCTGACCACCACTCAAGCCCAGTGCGCTGGTATTCAAGCGGTCTTTGACCTCATCCCACAGTGCAGCATCCTTAAGACTGGTCTCTACTATTTTATCAAGTTTTTCTTTGTCTTTGGTCCCGTGAATGGTGGGTCCATAAGTGATGTTGTCATAAATACTCTTTGGAAAAGGATTGGATTTCTGGAAGACCATGCCCACATCTCTTCGCAGCTTGACCACATCGGTCTGAGGAGAGTAGATATCTTCCCCATCCATGGTGATCACACCCGTGTGGTGTGCTCCAGGAATAATATCATTCATACGGTTGAACATGCGCAGGAAAGTTGATTTTCCACAACCAGAGGGTCCAATCAATGCTGTGACCTGTTTGTCAGGTATGCTCATCGTGATGTCAAAGAGGGCCTGGGTATCGCCGTAATAGAAGTCGACGTTCTCAGCATGCAGTTTTGTTTTCTGCGTCTTTACCATTGAATTTTCTTTCTGAAATGATTGCGTAATATGATAGCAGTCAGATTAAAAAACACCACAATGATGATCAAAACCAGAGCGGTCCCATATTGCATGGGCAATACTTTTTCTGTGTCAGGATGCTGGGTGGCCAATACATAGAGGTGATAGGGGAGTGCCATGACCTGGTCAAAAATTGAGCTGGGTAGGCGTGGTAGAAAAAAGGCGGCCACAGTTAACAAGATGGGTGCAGTTTCACCAGCAGCTCTACCAATCCCCAGAATCGATCCCGTGAACATTCCCGGGAGGGCAAAAGGCAATACACTCTTATAAACGGTTTGCCATTGTGTTGCTCCCAGCGCCAGGCTGGCTTCTCTTAACCCCATTGGGACAGCCTGTAGCGCCTCTTCACTGGAGACAATAATGGTCGGTAGGATCATGAAGGATAGTGTGAGACTTCCTGCAAGAATGGAAGCGCCAAAGCCAAAAAAGAGTACAAATAAACCCAAACCAAACAAACCAAAAACAATTGAAGGGACACCGGCCAACGTGATGATTGCCAGTCGTATACCCTGATTGAGTTTCCCCCGCATGGCATATTCAGACAAATAAATTGCCGATGCCATTCCCAAAGGCAAAGCCACAGTAATGGCTCCCAAAACCAGATATACAGTCCCAATTATGGCTGGATAAATGCCACCTTCAGCACCACTCTTTCGGGGGAGATCGGTAAGAAAGGACCAACTTATGGTTGGAGCACCCTTAACGACAATATCAAAAAGCAGGTAGCCTACAACCACAACAATAAAGTAGGTGACCAGGCGGACCGAATTAATTATCAAACTTTCTTTGCTAAAAAGTTTCATCTCATCTGGTACTTTCTGAGAACTTTTTGTGCTACAACATTGAGGCCAAAGGTCATGATCAACAGGAAGATCCCCACCCAGAATAAAGCCTGATAATGATGACTGCCAAAGGCAACTTCACCCATTTCTGCCGCGATAGTCGCAGTCATGGTTCTCACAGAATCAAAGGGGTTGAGAGTCAACTTGGCTGCATTACCTGTGACCATGAGAACGGCCATGGTTTCCCCAATTACGCGCCCCATACCCAACATGATGGCGGCAATGATGCCTGGTAGAGCTGCAGGTACAATGACTCTGAAAATAGTCTGCAGTTTAGAGGCGCCCAGTGCCAACGAAGCTTCACGGTATGCTCTCGGCACGCTCTGAATAGCGTCCTCACTCACGGTAATGACCGTTGGAATGGCCATAAAGGCTAGAAGTATGGCACCCGTTAGTCCAGTTAGACCGGTATTTAAACCAAAGGCACTCTTGATGATGGGACTTAGTACCACCAGGCCAAAAAAGCCAATCACGACAGACGGAATACCAGCTAAAATTTCAATAAAAGGTTTTAGAAAACTTCGCTCAGTTTCTGTACCCAATTCAGCAATATAGATTGCACCAAAGACCCCAAATGGAATCATGATCAAGGTGGCAAACCCTGTAACCAGCAGAGAGCCAGAGATCAGGGGGATGAGACCAAATATTTCTGCTTTGAATGAAACGGGAATCCACTTTGTGCGAAAGAGTTCGCCAAAACCAACCTCCCAGATAAAGGGAAAAGCTTCTTTCCCGAGAAAAACGAAAATAAGTAATACAATCAGGATACTGGTAGAAGCAGCCCCTACCAGTATCGTGTGTATTGCTTTATCTCGCCAGGTGTTCATTAGTTAACTGGTACGTAACCTGTTTCTAGAACAATTGCCTGGCCAGCTTCTGAGAGGACGAAATCAACAAAATCTTTGGTGAGACCTGCAGGTACACCATTGGTGTAGAAATGCAGGGGTCTGGCGATTCCATACGTTGCATCCTGAACTGTGGCTACGGAGGGTACAACTGCAGGGCTATCAGCATCATTCATAACAGGCAGCATTTTTACCTTATCACCGGCTTGTACACCATAGCCAAGTCCTACATACCCTATGGCCCATTTATCCTGGGTTACACTCTGAATTATAGCTGATGTGGAAGGCATTAACATGGCATTTGGAGAATAGTCTTTCTTCTTCATGACGTGACCCTGGAAGAAAACATAGGTCCCTGAACTGGATTCACGAGAGAGAATGACGATATCCTCGTCCGGACCTCCCAGATCGCTCCAGTTGGTATAGACACCTGTATAGATTTTACCAATCTGTTCGATGGTTAGTTCGTTGATGGGATTTTCTGGATTTACAACGACGGCGATTCCATCACGGGACGTGACGATCTCATTGGGCTCCAGACCCTTTTCTTTAGCAAGGGTAACCTCTTTAGCTTTTATGCTTCTAGATGCGATGCAGATATCTGTTGTTCCATTGAGCAAGGCGGCAATACCGGTTCCAGAGCCACCACCAGTCACTGAAATATCAGCATCAGGGTGTGACTTCATAAAGGATTCAGCCCAGGCGCTGGCCAGGTGAACCATGGTATCAGAACCTTTGATAGTGATGTATTTGGGTGCTGCTTTTTCAACTTTGTTCTTATCACTGCAACCCACCAGTACAAAACCGGCCAGGATCAGTGTTAAGCTAAGCATTAAGATCTTTTTAATCATTTTCTTTTCCTCTTCTTTGAGTTTTCAATCGCTTAGATTTTGAAGCGAAAACTTACCTGATAGATCGATTCAGCATCACCGCTCTGGGGAGATTTGATCTTCACATTTGGAGCCATGTGAAAGACCTTCCCAGGATGATAATCAGCACCGAAGATCAGATAGTTGTATCCGTCATCATCTGTGTCCGCATCGGGTTCAACAAGATCGATGCGTCCAAAAGCAGAGATTGATTCGTTTAATTTATAATTGCCATAAAAAGACATGAGGTTTGCGGAGAGCTCGCTCCCCAGATCCTGAGTCATCATGGTATACTCTCCACCAAGCCTGATCGGACCAGTTACCATGGCTGCGAAACCACCAGCTACGGTTGTACCACCTTTCTGAGTGCTGCCCATACCATCTGTGTAGTCTTCTGATTCTGAACTTAGAACCACACCTGCATTAAAACCATTTTTCAACTTGGCTGGACCATAGAGAAGGCGTACTGATAGTTTCTTATAACCATCATCCTCCACTTTCTTGTATCCCACACCGTTGGTGATCATGACGCTGGGGGTGATGGCACCCCAGGACTTTTCCCAGCCAATACCCATATCGGCAGAGGATGAGTATTTCACTTTGTCCATGGCTGATTTTTCGATGAATCGATATCCCCAGGTATTTTCCTGAACCTTGAACATATTCATTCCCTGAATACCGAAGACGAATTTACCTGCACCTGACTTCCAGGACAGGTTGGCGTTCTTGATGTAGACCGAGTAGTCAGTGGGACCCCCACTACCAATATCCGTCTGGAATTTATAGGAAACATTTTCATTCACTTGCTTAGCGAACGTGAAATAGGCTCTACTCATATTGAATGAATTGTTGTCAACATCCTCGTAGGTATAATGAAAATGTACATCTCCATTTATCTTGGTGTCTGCACCATACAAATTTGCAACAAGTGCAAGAGCTAGTACTGCCAATACTAATCTTTTAGTCACTTTGAATCTCCTTCACACATTTCAATTATCACACACGCCGGCAACCTGCATTTGGAATGTTAGCATTGTGTTAGGAATGGGTGAGAGTTTGAATTGCGGCTTAAAATAATTCAAACTTATCGAGATGTTTTTTGGGGTACTGGTCGGTGATGAAAATTCACTTCGTTGCTGCTCAGAAATAATTCTGCTCACACTATTCTAACCGTTTTCAAAAGAACTGCTAATCAGAACTCAATTCAATCCAAATAGTCCAGACCCATTCTAGGGCGTCGCAATAAAAGCGATTGGCAAATAACTGTGTGTAAAGAAGGAAAAAACATAAAAATGATAAAGAAACAAATAACCAACCTGCTGCTTCTACTCTTGACCCTCCCCGGTGTTATCCTGGCCCAGACAACTGGAAACCTCCTGGGCGTTGTGTCAGACAGTGAGACGGATGAACCGCTTATCGGGGCCAACGTAATTGTCCTGGAGAGTGGCTTAGGGGCAGCAACCGATATAGATGGAAACTATGAGATCACAGGGATCAAACCAGGTAAGTATACAATAAGAGCTTCCTATATAGGCTACGAGGTCACAGACCTGACAGATGTTCAGATCAATGCGGGCATCAGTACCCGACAGAATATTGTCCTCCTCATGGAATCCATAAGCGGGGAGTCAGTATTGGTACAGGCAGAGACCAAGCAGGGAACTGCCCTCTCTGTGCTTCAGGAACGTCAGGAATCATCCAACATGGAAAACTCAGTCAGTGCTGAGGAAATGTCCAGAAGTGGTGACTCCAACGCGGCAGATGCCTTACGAAGATTACCCGGTGTGAGTGTAAGAGAGGGAAAATTCCCCATCGTTCGCGGGTTGGGTGAACGTTACACCTCTACGCAGATGAACAGTGCACCCATTCCATCACCTGAGCCAGATAAAAAATCTGTACCCCTGGACCTTTTTCCCAGTGCGCTGCTTGAGAGCATCGTCGCCTTGAAGACCTTCACACCTGACCTACCTGGTGTATTCGCAGGGGGTAGTATCAATATCAAGACCAAGGCTTATCCAGATGAACGCCTTGTGAACATGAAATTTTCAGTAAGCGATGAGACAGATTTCCATCAGAACAGACCCTTTTATACCACATATTCAGGGAAAAATGACTTCTTTGGGTATGATGATGGCAGCAGACAACTCTCTAGTGCAATTCCTGATGACCAGATACTCTCAACAGCGAGAGTCTACACACCAGAAGGTTTGAGCAGGATCGAGTGGTATGGGAAGATCGGCGATTATAGTCGTTCAGCCAATCCCACTTTTATTAATAATCAGAGAGAAATGGCTCGTCCCATCAGCGTGGGCTTCGATCTGGGTGATCGTTATGAGATAAATAAGGATCTGGAGTATGGTTTCTTCACCAATCTTGTTTTTAAAAATACATATAAGACCCAGGAGAGTGAAGCTGCCCAGTACGCCCTGAGTACAGGAAGTGATGCTGATGGTGAAGTATTTTTAACTCCCTACACCGAGAGGATCAACAATACTTCTGAATACAAAACAAATCTAGGTGCCAATGTCAGTGCCGGGCTAAAGTTTAAAAATGCCCACAAAATCAAGCTTCAGCGTATCTATACTCACACTTCAAGTGACCGGAATACCATCTCCAGTGGGTATACCCCGAATGTTGAATCCGGGATTTTCATCAGCAACCACTATGTAGAGAAGACCATTTCGAACAATAGCCTCAGCGGAACCAACTATTTCGTTCTGGGACCAAAACATACCCTCGAATGGAATTATAACCAGGGCAAATCCACACGTTACGAACCTGATCATTCTACACACAATTACAGTGAGAAGATCCTGTATGCTGATACTGATTCAGCTTATACCTACTATGTTATTGATAGGCAGGCTCAGAAGATCGGTTATCGCGACTACACAGACGGTACTGACGAAAACCGCTCGCTGGATCTGAACTACGAAATGGACATCCCCCTCAGTGGTAGTAATTCCATCAAATTCAAAGCCGGCTCCCGCTTACAGGAAAAAGCGAGGACCTTTGAAAAAAGATCCTTCGCAATCACCAATTCATCCAGCTCCAGTTGGGATGATTCTGTCCTGAAGATTTATCCGGAGATGGCTTTTGGTGAATCCTTCGCCGAAGAGAACTTCTTCTACATGGATACAGTCACAGGTGACTGGAACCATGGTTTGCTCATGGTGGATGAGACTGCCAAAAATGCCTTCAATGGATATACCGCTCTGGAGAAGACGGAAGCCTTCTATGCTATGGCTTCAATTCCCATCCTCATGATGAAGGACTGGAGCTTTTCCTTTGAGGGAGGTGCTCGGTATGAAGACTATACCATGGACCTGGACAGCTATAACCCAATTACGGATGCCCCTGCAACCACCATTTATGGGGACACGGCTTCAGCTCACCTCAACCAGAGTGTGATTCTACCCTCCATCAACCTGATCTATAAAAATGATGATCAGGTTATTGTGAGATCAGCCTATTCCAAGACCGTAGGCCGACCAGAATTCAGAGAACTTGCACCGATTGCCTATCAGGAATTCTATCAGAGTGAGGTCGCCATTGGCTATCCCTTCCTGAAGAATGCTGAAGTCCAGAACTTCGATCTCCGAGGCGAGTGGTATCCTTCTGCTTCGGAATTGATCTCTGTGGGTCTCTTCTACAAGACATTTGAGAATCCTATTGAAGTATCCATGATCTCAACACCGGATCTTGATTACAAGACCTTCCAGAATGCTGAAAGTGCCCATACACAGGGAATTGAGCTTGAATTCCGGAAGAAATTGCCCATCCCATTGACCATGGGATTTGGCAGCATCTCCATGAACTCAACAATTTCTCATTCAGAGGTTACCGTAAAAGATACGGTCTTCCTCTTTAACGGAACCAGCTATGCCAATTCTGCCTCAACCACACAGCGTCCCCTACAGGGACAGTCACGGGTGATGTTCAATGCCTCGATTGACTATCGTTCCCCGAGCGCATACACAGTTGCCCTGGCCTACAATAGCTTCACCAAGCGTATCAATTCTGTAGGTGTCGGTGAGGTCGGGGACATTTATGAATTTCCCTTCCATTCTCTGAACATGACAGCAGGAAAAAAATTCGGCTCCTTCAAAGTGAGTGCGAAAATAAACAATATACTCAATTCCAAAGTGCGCTTTGGACACATCGAATCTTCCACAGGAGATTTGAAACTAAGAAAAGTTTACTCGCCAGGTCTATCCTTTAGTCTGGGAGTGAAATATCAATTACAACAAAATAGGAGTTAAACAACGTGAATCGTAAGCTACTTATTGCTTTAGCAATCCTTACACTAATAACCAATCTGTTTGCTATTGAGCATTCAGGTGATATCACTGCAGATGAGATCTGGTATGCTGCAGATGAACATTTACTCACTGGCCAGACCTTTGTCAAAGCCGGTGCAACCCTGACAATTCAAGCAGGTACCACCATCAAGTCAAATGAAGATGACGGTGCCGGTCTCGCACCAGCTCTGGTCATCGAGAAAGGTGCACTGATCATGGCTGTAGGCACAGCCGATGCACCCATCACATTCACCACTGTTCTAACAGCAGATGAGATGCTGGACCCACGTGGCAACTGGGGTGGTATCATTATCCTTGGTGATGCACCCATCGCCGTAGACGGCGGCAGCAGCTTCGTAGAAGGTCTGGAAGGTATTCCTTATGGCGGTACTGATGCCGACGACAATTCTGGTATACTCAAGTATGTCCGTGTGTGGCATGGTGGTCGCTCCATCGGTCAGGACAACGAGATCAATGGTGTTACCCTCGCCGGTGTCGGTCGTGGAACCACGATTGAGCATGTTGAAGTTGCTTTTAATCTGGATGATGGTTTTGAAATGTTTGGTGGAACTGTCGATCTAAAATATTGTAATGTCCTCTTTGTTGGGGACGACGCCTTTGACGTGGATGAAGGTTACCAGGGTCGCGGACAATTCCTGTTTGCCATGGTTGGAGCCGATGCTGGAAATCGTGCCCATGAAATGGACAGCAAGACCAATGGTGACCTCAACTCCACACCCCGTTCACATCCTCAATGGTACAATGTTACCCTTGTCGGATCAGGTTCAGCAACAGCAACCGCGGACAACGATCAAGTTGCAAGACTTCGCGAAGGTCTTGGTGGTGAATTCGGTAACTACATCCTCGTGGATGGTAAGGAAGACGGTGTGAAGAACTCTGACAATGGTTCAGAAGTCGTCACCTCTGACTGGGCAACAGCTGAAGCTGCCGGTTATCCAAATTATCTCTACTGGTCACCAAATAATATCATTAGTGGTATGGTGGGAGCACAGTTCTCAGGAGATTACGGTCTCACATCCATGGATGTGGATCCTCAACTGTCCAGCCTTGATGGTCGTGAAACAGGTGGCATCATTGATCCTCGTCCAGCTGCTGACGGGCCAGCTTATGAAAATGTTGATACTGTACCTGCAGGTGATTTCTTCTCGCAGACTAACTTCAAGGGCGCTTTTGGCGGTTATAACTGGCTCGAAGGCTACAGCTGGTTAGATGAGCAGGATCGCCTAGGTTCAACTTCTATGGCCATTACCCATAGTGGTGACATCACCGCAGACGAGATCTGGTATGCCACAGACGAACATCTGCTTACAGGACAGACTTTCGTCAAAGCCGGTGCAACCCTGACTATCCAGGCCGGAACAACTATCAAGTCAAATGAAGATGATGGTGCCGGTCTTGCTCCAGCCCTGGTCATCGAAAAAGGTGCTATGATCATGGCTGTAGGTACAGCCGATGCACCCATCACATTCACAACAGTCCTCACAGAAGATGAAATGTTGGACCCCCGCGGTAACTGGGGTGGCATCATTATTCTTGGAGATGCACCTATCGCCGTAGACGGCGGCAGCAGCTTCGTAGAAGGCTTGGAAGGTATTCCGTATGGTGGTACTGATGCCGACGACAATTCTGGTGTGCTCAAGTATGTCCGCGTATGGCATGGTGGTCGCTCCATTGGTCAGGACAACGAGATCAATGGTATCACACTGGCTGGTGTTGGTCGTGGAACCACTGTTGAGCATTGTGAAGTTGCTCTGAACCTGGATGATGGTTTTGAGATGTTCGGTGGAACTGTGGATCTGAAGTATTGTACAGTTCTATTTGTTGGTGACGATGCTTTTGATGTAGACGAAGGTTACCAGGGTCGAGGTCAGTTCCTTTTCGCCATGGTTGGTGAAGATGCAGGTAACCGCGCACATGAGATGGATAGTAAGACCAATGGTGATTTGAATTCCACGCCACGCTCACATCCACAGTGGTACAATGTGACCCTGGTTGGATCAGGTTCTGGCACTGCGACAGCTGACAACGATCAGGTCGTCCGACTACGCGAAGGTCTGGGTGGTGAGTTCGGTAACTACATTGTAGTTGATGGTAAGGAAGATGGTCTGAAGAACTCTGACAATGGTTCAGAAGTTGTGACTTCAGACTGGGCAGCTGC
>JACKQG010005921.1_pt1 | contig 13220 bp, 15 predicted proteins | sample 8237621 | NCBI WGS metagenome assembly JACKQG01 (sample SAMN15677084, study PRJNA649215) | marine metagenome | biome: marine; feature: Black Sea; material: saline water; isolation source: suspended particulate matter (SPM) from the Black Sea western gyre | collected 2013-06-09/2013-06-10 | depth...
AAAATTAATAATGACTTTTAGAGAGTCATGGAAACTCCGCATATTATCTAGGTGTTTATTTTGTAACACGACAAATAAGGTTTATCGAAAAACCAACCCAAATAATAACGAAACTAAGGCGACAAAACGCCTGATTAGCAATTAAATAGTCGGAGGGGGTAGAGTTACTTTTGAAGTAATTGACACATAGGTAGTGTCAATCATAGAGGGAATTAATGTAACCAAAGGTGTGGTAATTTCAGAAGAATCACCTATTTCGCCAATAGCTGCGGAACCCTGAGTGCAATCAGCATGAGTGTGCGTATCCATAGATACATTGTGATCAATGCCACTAACATGTGCACAGTGAGAGCCGATAGTCTCTGTAGTTTTAGAGTCAATACTTGCTACGGCCAATGCCGCAAACACCAGTAATAATAAAGACAGTATGGTTTTCATCAAAAAAATTATATCACAGAAAAATAGCTTGTAAGTCATTTAAAAAATTGTAACCCTTTTCACTTGGCCTTGCATTTTTTTCCTTCATAATTAATAAATCTAGTGCTTGAGCTTTAGCCAAATGCGCCTCAATTTTTTTAATAGATTGCCCAGTTTGACTTTCAAACAAATCAAAATCAAATCCTTTTTTAAGTCTGAGCGCATTCAACATAAATTCAAAGGTTACATTCTCAATGGTTTCAGTGGTTTTTTTGCAATTTTCTATATAGTCTTTAGGGGATTTTGATTTAAGCATTCTAATGACTTTCCAATTTTGAGCAAGTGTGATTTTGCCGTGCGCCCCTGCACCAATACCAATATAGTCACCAAACTCCCAATAATTTAAATTGTGCTTAGAGGGATTTTTGCCAAAGGCTGACACCTCGTAACGCTCAAAACCGTGCTGTTCTAGGGTCTCAACCCCCTGTTTGCCCATTTGCCAAATATCATCATCCTGTGGCAAAGCTGGAGGAAACTTAGAAAATAAGGTGTTGGGCTCAATAGTGAGTTGATAAAAAGAGATATGAGTCGGATTTAAATCAATCGCTTGATGAATGTCGCCCAAACTTTGCGCTAATGTTTGCCCTGACAAGCCATACATCAAGTCAATATTAAAATTATCAAAAATCTTTGCTGCTTCGGTACAAGCCTTGCTTGACTCTTGCGCACTGTGAATGCGACCTAAGGATTTAAGATGATGGTCTTGAAAAGATTGCACGCCAATAGATAGTCGATTAATACCAATGTCTTTAAAGGCTTTGAATTTTTCAACTTCGAATGTACCCGGGTTGGTCTCTAAGGTGATTTCTATATCTTTTTCAAAGTCTAATCGATCTCTCAAGCCAACAAACAATTCATCTAGCTCTTGCTCACTCATTAAACTTGGGGTGCCACCACCAATAAAAATAGAGTGAATTTTTCTGTTTTGAATGTAGTTAAGATCATCATCAAGATCTGCTAACAACGCTTCAATATATCCGCTTCTACCTTCTCCTTCATGGGAGTTAAAATCACAATAGGGACATTTTTTAACACACCACGGATAATGAATATACAGTGATAAAGGTGGCAAATTAATGTTACTCATTTTGACTATTTCAACCTTTCTATAGAGGCAAAACCTCCCGAACTTATGTCGTTTGAAACACTATAAGATTCAACGCTAATGCTTACATCGAGTTGGCGCGAGGAATTGCCTCGTGGACATTTTTTAATACACCACGGATAATGGATATACAGCGATACAGGTGGTAATTCTAACAATGATTTAACTTTTTAATTCTTTCAACAATGCATCAAGCGCTTGACCTCGATGCGAAATAGCGTTTTTAATTTCAGGTGCTAGCTCAGCTGATGCACAACCATGAGTTGGCACATGAAAGATTGGATCATAGCCGAAACCATTCTTACCAGTCTTTTTGCGCAAAATTTCACCCTCCCAACCGCGCTGAACAATAATCGGCGTTGGGTCATTAGCATGCTCAACAAATACAATAGCACACCAAAATCTTGCACTACGCTGAGTGTCTGGAACATTAGCCATTTCATCAAGAATTTTCTGCGTATTGGCTTCATCATCGCCATGATTACCAGCATAGCGCGCCGAATAAATACCGGGTTCGCCATTGAGTGCGTCTACCACAATACCAGAATCATCTGCCAATGCTGGTAAGCCAGATTGTGCGCTAGCATTACGCGCTTTAATCAGGGCATTTTCAACAAACGTTAATCCAATTTCTGGCACTTCTTCAACCCCCATATCGCTCATAGAAACCACCTCGTAAATATCGGATAACATGGCGTTAAATTCCCTAATTTTTCCCTTATTATTGCTAGCAAGAATGATTTTTTTCATCGTGTATAATTGATTGAATATTTAGATTTTATGGAGCACATCATGACTCAAGACGAAATGAAATTTGCCGTGGCACAAGAAGCACTCAAGTACGTAGTTAAAGACACTATTATAGGCGTGGGCACTGGCTCAACGGCTAATTTTTTCATCGATGCACTCGCGACAATGAAAGATGATATTAAGGGTACTGTAGCTAGTTCAGTCGCTACTGCTGAGCGCTTAGAAAGTCACGGCATCAAAGTATTTGATCTGAATGAGGTTGAAGCAATTTCTGTTTATATTGATGGCGCGGATGAGTCAGACAATGGCCTTAATCTAATTAAAGGTGGCGGTGGCGCATTAACACGTGAAAAAATCGTGGCTGCTGTCGCTGACAAATTTGTTTGTATTGCGGACGAGTCAAAACTGGTTGAGACAATGGGTGATTTCCCGTTGCCAGTTGAAGTTATTCCAATGGCAGCAAATTACGTTAAACACCAGATTACTCGTCGTATTGGCGGCACGCCGTTTATTAGAGAAAACTTTGTCACGGATAACGGTAATTTAATTTTAGACGTTGAAGGCTTAAAAATTACCGATCCTAAAGCCATGGAAACTGAACTAGACAGTATCGTTGGCGTGGTTACTAATGGATTGTTTGCTAATCGTGGCGCCAACGTACTACTGTTAGGCACGCCAAATGGTGTTAAAGTTGTTGGCGCTTAACACTTACTACTAAGGCAACTCTTTGTAAAGATCGATGCGTTTTTCTAAGCGCTCGATCTCAACCTCAATCACATCAAATAAATCTTGTGAGCGCGTCGTTGCTTTAGCACGCTCATAACGAACAATTGCCTCTTCAAGCTTGCCTTGGCGAATCAAGGCTTTGGCATTGTGAATATGTGCTCGATCCAATTGGCCGGCCACTACATACAAAGATGATAGCAATTTGTGCGATAAGTAAGTGCCTTCATGGCGTTTTAAATATCGCCTTAATAAACTAATACCTTGCTGTGTTTGATCGTTGTCCAAATAGGCTTGTGCAGCAAAGTAAACACCTGGCTCAGTATCATTAACATGCGAGAAATATTGCTGTGACTGCTCTAATTGCTCCAGCTTCGAATAAATTCTACCCGCCAAAATATACGCAGGGTTTTTTCTATTAACCAATAATAACTGATCAATGTAGTCTTTTGCCTGTGCATATTGTTGCAACTCAAAAGCATCGTAAGCTTGCATATATAAGGCAACATCGTCAGTTTTATCAAGTTTAATACGCTTATGCTGATGGTAATAAAGTCGAGCTTTAGTGGTAATATATTCAAAAGAATCCTCTCGATAGTTGCCGTTCAACCGACTTGAGCGCGACTGTGCATCGGCAACACGATTAACACTGAGCGGATGTGAGCGTAAAAATTCAATCGCATTAGGATCATCTTCTAATTTCTCAAAAAAAAGCGCCATGCCGTTAGGATTGAAGCCTGACTTTGACAACATGGTGGTACCAATTCTATCGGCTTCCCACTCGTGTTCACGAGTAAAATTAATATTCTGTTGCGCCGTTCCTGCAACGGTAGAGGCGGCAATAGCTTGTGAAGCATTGGAATTATCAACCAGTGCGGCAGCCAACATACCAGCCACCATAATATAGGTTTGTTTATCGGTTTTTTCACTAAAGCGCGTTAAGTGATTTTGCGTCACGTGAGATATTTCGTGTGACAGCACGCCTGCAAGCTCTGCCTCAGACTCAGAACTAAACAACATGCCAGTATGCACACCAATATAACCATACGAGCCTGCAAATGCATTAATACTGTTATCGTTTAATAGAAAAAAATCAAAATGCTTATTCGGATTTTCGCTGAACTGAGTTAACTCATAACCCAACTCCTTTAGATAAACTTGCGCTTCCACATCCTCAATAACAGCACCTGTATTCCAAATAATTTGCAGAAACTCATTACCCTGCTTTTGCTCTTGTAAGGATTCAGACAGTCTAAGCTCAGGCACTTCAAGTGCTGTTGCTTGAATACTTAATAAAAATAACAATAAAAACTTAATCATGGTTTTATTATATTTGACTCTAGCGCGCCGTGCGACTAAAATAGGCAGACTTGTCTTTTTTAAAAGATAGGATTAATTATAAAATTTTAAATACAAAGGAGTCCACAATGGCTGACGAAACTTTAGATGCATCAGGCTTAAACTGCCCATTACCAATTTTAAAAACTAAGAAAGCATTATCAAAAATGGATGCAGGCAAAATCTTAGACGTAATTTCTACCGATGCGGGCTCAGTAAAAGATATTGAAGCTTTTTGTAACCAAACTGGTAACAAGCTTATTTCTACAACGGAAGACGGTGGCAAGTACGTTTTCACGATTGAGAAAGTTTAAGTAATAATCGTTTCGGAGGAGAATAATTATGTCAGATGATAATAAGATGACTATCATCGCCACTAAAGGTACTTTTGATTGGGCATTCCCGCCTTTCATTATTGCTTCTACTGGCGTTGCAATGGATAAAGAAGTAACCATCTTCTTTACGTTTTACGGTTTAAATTTGTTATTAAAAGACACTTCAAAGCTAAAAGTATCTCCAATCGGAAATCCTTCTATGCCAATGAAAATGCCTTTTGGCCCTAAGTGGTTACAAAAAATTGATTTCGGCCCTAAAATTCCTAATGTTTTATGGAATATCCCAGGCGCTGAGTCTTTAGTCACTTGGATGATGAAGAAAACTATGGCTAAACATGGCGTCGCTAAGATTGAAGAGCTCCGCTCTATGTGTCAAGAGTTTGACGTTAAGTTTATCGCTTGTGAAATGACCGTTGAATTATTCGGCTTTGATAAATCAGACTTTATCGATGGTGTTGAGTTTGCTGGTGCAGCGATGTACTTCGATGAAGCATCAACAGGTTATCATCACTTATACATGTAAGTTTTCTTTATTTACTTGTAATAAAAAACCGCCGAAAGGCGGTTTTTTATTATTTGATACTTAATGCCAATCTAGGCTTGGCCAATTTTTCTCTTTGGCAATTCTCAATAAGGTGTCATCACCATGCACAACAACAGGATTGTCTACCAATTCTAACATGGGTAAATCATTATGCGAGTCAGAGTAAAAATAAGCCCCCTTCATGCTTTCACCTGTTTGTGTTAACCACTGGTTAAGATGGGTAATCTTGCCCGTTTGAAAGCAAGGCTCACCTTTGACCTTTCCAGTAAATTCGCCCGCCTTAACTTCAGGATTAGTGGCCAATAGATTTTCAATCCCATAACGCCTAACAATAGGCGCAGTGACAAAACTATTGGTTGCAGTGATCACTAATAACGTATCGCCTTTAGCTTTATGCTTATCCACAACGGCTTGCGCCTTAGGCAATAAAATTGGCTCGATTTTTTCACGCATAAACTGCTGATGCCAATCGTCTAAAGTGGCTCTGCTATTACGTGACAACGGCTCTAAGCAAAATTCTAGATACTCGTTAATATCAAGCTTTCCAAGTGCATATTGATCAAAGAAATATTGATTTTTTATTTGATAGGTTTTTTCATCGACCGCGCCAATCTCGCTCATGAATTCTCCCCAAAGAAAATCGCTGTCTCCGCCAATTAGGGTTTTATCTAAATCAAAAATTGCCAGTGCCATTACTACTCCTTAATATAATCCATTAATTGATCGACCGTATCAACGATGTGGAATAAATCTAAATCTGTCTGATTAATATAGCCTAAAGATGACAGCGTTCCAAACCATTCAATTAGCGGCGTCCAAAAATCACGCCCAAACAAACATAGCTTAACTTGTCGACCTTTTCTAGTTTGCACCAAGGTTAGCACCTCTAACAATTCATCAGCAGTCCCAAATCCACCGGGGAAAAAGACACATACTTCAGCCTGTTTAATCAATACTACTTTGCGGGTAAAAAAATGCTCAAACATAATACACTTATCCAGATAAGGATTAGCTTCTTGCTCTTTAGGCAGTTCAATATTCAAGCCAATGCTTAATGATTTTCCTGCAAATGCACCTTGGTTAACCGCTTGCATAATGCCGGGGCCAGCGCCAGTTAACACATTAAAACCATTGTCCGACAAGCGTCGCCCTAATTGTTGAGCCCGCTTTGCCAATGGATCGGTGTTGGCTATTCTAGCTGAGCCAAATACACTAACAGCTGGTCCAATATCTGCTAACTGCTCAAATGCATTATTTAGCTCGGATTCAACAACCGCAACATTCATGAGTTTGTCTAGAGTTTAGCAAATGCACGCCCTGCCGCGTCAATAGTGCGCTGAATATCTTCATCTGTATGGCTGCTCGATACAAAACCTGCTTCATAAGCAGAAGGTGCCATGTACACACCTTCCGCCAACATTAGATGGTAGAATTTTTTAAAGCGCTCTACATCACATTGTGACGTTTCATGAAAATTCGTCACTGCGGTAGAATCGGTAAAAAATAGGCCAAACATCCCGCCAACCACATTTGCGGTCATACCAATGTTATTTTCTTTGGCTTTTGCCACAATACCACGGGTTAGTTTTTGCACCTTGTCACTCAGAACTTGGTAGAAACTTTCATCGTCAGATAAAGCGTTCAACATAGCCAAACCTGCTGACATTGACATTGGATTACCCGAAAGCGTTCCCGCTTGATAAACTGGGCCGAGTGGTGCAATAGATGACATAATCTCAAGCTTTCCACCAAAAGCACCAACTGGCAATCCACCGCCAATCACTTTACCCAGCGTGGTTAAATCTGGTGTTACGCCATAAAATTCTTGCGCACCACCCAATGCAACACGAAAACCGGTCATTACTTCATCAAAGATCAAAATAACGCCATGCTCGTCGCATGCTTCGCGCAAACCCTGTAAAAACCCTTCAACCGGTGGAATGCAATTCATATTACCGGCCACTGGCTCAACAATAATACAAGCTACGTCACCGCCCACTTCAGCTAGCGCCTCACGCACTTGCTCGATGTTGTTGTACTCCAGAGTTAGCGTATGCTTAGCAAAATCAGCTGGCACACCAGGGGAAGTTGGCACACCAAGTGTCAGTGCACCCGATCCTGCTTTAACTAATAATGAATCAGAGTGGCCATGGTAACAGCCTTCAAATTTAATGATTTTATCTCGACCCGTATGGCCACGTGCTAGGCGAATTGCGCTCATCGTCGCCTCTGTACCCGAGCTAACCATGCGCACCATTTCTATCGATGGCACCAACTCACAAACCTTTTCAGCTAAGGTGGTTTCAATTTCAGTTGGCGCACCAAACCCTAGTCCATTTTCAAGCGTGGCTTTAACTGCGCTAATCACTGCCTGATTAGCATGACCTAAAATCATCGGCCCCCACGAAGCTACATAATCAATATATTGATTATCATCAGCATCAAATAAGTAAGCACCTTCACCTTTGGTAAAAAATATTGGATTACCGCCAACACCATTAAAGGCGCGCACTGGCGAATTAACACCACCTGGAATAACTTGCTTTGCTTGTTCGAATAAAATATCTGACTGACTCATACTTGCTCCTAATAATTGGCTCTAATTTGTGGATACTGTTTTAAGTGGGTGATATGCGACCACACAATTAAAATATTATCCAATAATAATTTAAGATTGACACTGGTTTTTGACAAACGAATAGCCTGCTGAACATCATCTAATAATTTGAATAAAAAGGCTGACTTAACACCACTAGTTAATTGATTCAATTCAACCAGGCCACCTTCTGTTTTAGTGGTCTTTAATTTTATCGATTCAATAATCAAATTCTGCAGACACTGCAACACTTCTAATTCTCGTCCATCAAATGATTTTGTTTGATTGGCCATGAGTGGATGAATAGCCATACTCAACAACTGATTTTGTGTTTCTTGATACTTGACAAAACCGCCTTCAGATAATTCACTTAAAACCTTAAAAGGCACGCCATGCGTGTTTTCAAGTAACTGCTTAATGTCGAAATCCGCATTTTGCGTCTCACTTAATTGGCTCTTGATCCACTGCTGAGTTGCTTCACTATAACTGGGCGCAATATGTACCGTTTGACAGCGTGAGACAATGGTTGTTGGCAAATTTTGAACACTATGCGCCAAAATGATAATCAGGGTATTTTCTCTAGGCTCTTCCAGTGTTTTTAACAAGCTATTGGCGGCATTCACATTCATTTGATCCCCATAGTACAGCACGCCAATTTGCAAATCATCGGCGGTTTTATTGAGCGCCTCACAAAAAGCTCTAACTTGATCAATGCGAATATCATTCGAGCGATTTTTGGTTTTTTCATTAATTTCACCCGCTCGACAATAAATCAGGTTGGTGTAATTAGAGCGTCTAATTAGCACTGGATGATCAAGATCCTCACGAATATTGTCACGTCGGATAACACTGTCGTCATTTAGCAAAATACCGACCAATTGCTGCATCAGCTCAAATTTACCCATTTTCTCACCACCAGTAATTAGTAGCGCATGGGGCAGGTGGTTTTGATCGATCATTTTTTGCAGCTTGGATAATGCCTGATCGTGCCAAGGAAGATTCATAAGCTGGCTAAAATTTGTTCAATTTGAGTACTGGTGTGCGCTTTGGTTTTAGAAGAGTCTATCAACTTAATACGTTGTGGATATTTTTTTGATCGAGCAATATAAGCCTGCCTAACACGTTGAAAGAAGTCTATTGCCTCCAGTTCGATACGGTCTTTTTCACCCCTAGATTCAACACGCGACATACCCTGCTCAACAGGAATATCTAACAACAATGTCATGTCAGGCGCAAAATCTTGCAACACCCATTTCTCTAACTGTTCAATACGCTTAATATCTAGGCCACGACCACCGCCCTGATATGCATAAGAGGCATCAGTAAATCGATCACTTAGCACCCAATCGCCCCGTTCTAATGCTGGGATAATTTTGTCATGAATGTGTTCGTTTCTTGCAGCAAACATGAGCAGCAGCTCACTGTCGCTGTGCATTGATTTGGTACTGGTACTAAGTAATAATTCACGAATTTTCTCACCCAAGTCCGTGCCACCCGGCTCACGGGTTAAGATGACATTAATACCTTTGGCTTTTAAATAATCACAAATAAACGCAATTTGGGTACTTTTACCCGCGCCTTCAACACCATCAATAGTGATAAATTTTCCTGTTTTCATACGGTTATTTTAGATGCTTCTTAATATTAATTAAATGTTGTTTGTAAGTTTTTGCAAAAGCGTGTGTGCCATCTTTTTTTGCCACAAAAAACAGATAATCGGTTTGTAATGGGTGCATTGCTGCCTCTAGCGAAGCTTGTCCCACTGAACTGATTGGGCTTGGTGGCAGACCTTTATTCCTATACGTGTTATAAGGGCTTTTTACCCATAAATCTTGCTTGGTTAATTTACCCGTATACGCTTCACCCAATGCATAAACAACGGTTGGGTCGGTTTGCAGGCGCATATTTTTCTTCAGCCGGTTAATAAAAACACCAGAAATTTTAGCTTTTTCCGCGTCAACCGCTGTTTCTCGCTCAATCAACGAAGCCAAAGTTAATGCTTGATACTTATCCGTTAATAGGTGTTTTTCATCTCTACCATTCCAGGCTTGGGTTAATTTACGATCTAAAATAGCATGCGCCCGATCTAGAACGCTCACCGCACTATCACCATAATTAACTTGATAAGTATCGGGCCAAAACTGCCCTTCATATGGTGGCTTTACTGCAGTTTTTACCAATGTTTTATCCAAAGAGTCTTCCACGGCAATTGATTGATTATCACGCAATAATTGATGGTAATCGCGCAACGTCTTACCCTCGATTAAACTGATATTTCTTGTGGCAACCTGATTAGACTTAATGTCTGCAAGCAGTTGCCAAACACTGGTTTGCGGATGAATGTCATAAAATCCTGACTTAAGCTGCCTATCTGCATTAGAAAGTTTAAAAGCCCAAATGACAAACAGGCTAGAGTTAACCAAGCCATGACGCTTAAGATCTTGAGCTACTGAATATATCCCGGCCCCTTGGGGCACTTGATAGGTAATGATTTTAACCGTATTAATTGTATTTGCCCAATACAACCAAAACAACAATAAACCCAATATTATGAGTGATAAAAATTTAGAAAAATAGCGTTTTGACGTTAAATCAATTGAATATTGACGTTTTAATATCGCTTGTTTGAACGCATTATTTAACTTTTTGGTTGTAGTGCGCTCTGCAAAAATTTGCTCATTAACCTGACGAATAGGCATAATTCCCATCACACTATTAGTAACGAATATCTCGTCACATTCAAGCAGTTCAGCCATGGTTAGCGTGCACACCTCAACCGACATATTCAGCTGACCAGCCAACTCTAATACCAGTTGTCGCCTTGTGCCTTCAATACCGCACTCATTCAAACCTGGTGTTAATAATACACCATTTTTAACAGCAAAAATATTGCCTTGACTGGCAGAAATAATCTGCCCTTGAGGATCAAGCATAATACACTCTTGCGCGCTCATCTGGCGACGCGCCAATACTTGCTCTAAGCGATTACAATGCTTTATTTCTGCCAACAATTGGTTATCAGCATAGCCACTCTTGCACAAATTCAAATTCAAATCGGCGGGTAAATCAGGCGCCTTGGATATGGTAACAATTCTGACCGGTTCAATCGTATCATCAAATCCATAACCGCGCTCAGTTTCGCCACGAGATAAAATCATCTTCACCACAGCGCGATCAAATTTAACTTTTGACATCGCCTTACTGATATCTTTAAGCCAGATTGATTGATCAATAGGGGTAATTTGCAAACGCTGAGCACCCTTGTTTAAGCGATCAAAATGCTGTTTAGCTAACAGTAATTTGCCATTAACAACCAAACACGTTTCAAACAAGCCGTCGCCAAATTGCGTCAAACGATTAGTGACACTTAGCTTGCTTTGCTTTTTTCCGTTGACCAGGGTAATTCGATTCATAAGCCAATATTATAATTCAGTGCCTCAATAAAAAACATCTATCAAGTTAGCATTGAATTTTAACGCCCAGAGAAGATTGTTTATTAGTCAAAGACTATCGTTACTAATGAACCTTATCATACATAAATTAACACCCTAAATATTTTCAAGATGCTAAAATCTAGCACTTAAAACAAAAGTTTTATTAAACACAAACAACAATAGGAGAGAAGAAATGGGTGGAGTTATTAATTTAATCAAATGGGCGTTAATTGTCATTGGCGCAATTGCAACTTACTATGCAGTGTCATTACAAGCGCAATATGGTGTTACTTCTAAGGTAATCAGCGAGATGGTTTCGCCACAACTTCACCCTGATGCCATGTCAAAAGTGTACATGCCAATGACGAATACACTGCTTGATACAGGTGATATCACCATGGCTTCTATTGTGCGTGTTAAAGTAGCTGACGATGTTTCAAATGAAGACGTTGAAGAAGCAATGGAAAGTATTGCAACTGCAGAAGGTATTCGTTCAGTAGGTATGTTGCCATTATCTGAGATGGTTGAATTACAAACTGGTGAAAAGCAAAGATTTCTTAAAATTTACCAATACTGCTCTCCACGTACTGCTATGACGATGGTTGATCATTCAGATGCATTCTCGGCATACTTACCTTGTCGCCTAGCGCTGATTGAGGATAAAGAAGGTCAAAGATGGTTATACACATTAGACATGGATGCAATGATCTACGGTGGTGCGCCATTACCAGATTACTTATTGGAAAAAGCACTTAGAGTGCAAGAAGTTATTACTGCGATTCAAAATGGTGGTGCAGAAGGCGACTTCTAATCAACTAATTTGTATCAATTAAAAACCGCCCTTTTGGGCGGTTTTTTTTGCTCTAAAATAAGCCTATGAATCCTATTTATCACGATCTTGATTTTGGCATTACTTGCATCGATACCGAGCATATGCGCCAAGATTTTGTTGCCGCTTATCTAATTGAAGACAATGGTCGAGCCGCCTTTGTTGATACTGGTTGTTATTTATCCGTACCCGCATTACTGGCCACATTAGACGAAAAACAAATCAACTACGATTGTGTTGATTATATTATTCTGACTCACATTCATCTTGATCATGCAGGTGGTGCAGGTGAACTCATCAAACATCTGCCAAATGCAGTTATTTATGTTCACGAACGTGGTGCTCAGCATTTAATCGACCCATCTAAATTACGCGCTGGCGTGATAGGCGTATACGGTGAGTTATTTTTTAAGCAATTCTTAGGTGATCTAATTCCCACACCAGAAGACAAAGTGATCGTTGCCAAGGATGGTGCTGAAATCGCATTGGGCAATCGCGTATTGACTTTTATTGACACGCCAGGCCATGCTAGACATCATGTGTGTCTTTGGGATCAAAAATCTCAAGGAATTTTTAGTGGTGATACATTAGGTGTTAGCTATCGAGAATTTGATACCGAGCAGGGATGTTTAATTTTTCCACCCACCACACCAGTACAATTTGATCCTGACGCCTGGATTAAAACCATTGATAAATTAATGTCGTTCAAACCAAAGGTTGCTTACTTAACCCATTTTAATCAAATTGAATTTAACACCGAGTCAGCGGATATGCTTAAACAACATATCAATGGCTTTACCCAGATCGCTAATCGACATAAAGACGATGTTAATCGACATAAAGCGATCAAAGAGGCACTACTTGCCTATCTACTAAAGATCGCCAATGAACATGGTGTTAGCTTTGACGAGGCGCAACAAATCAAGTTATTTAAGGGTGATTTAGAGATTTGCGCCCAAGGTTTAGGCGTCTGGTTAGATCGAAACACTTAGTTTTATTATAGGCAAGACCTATAACAAAATTAAATTAATATAGGCGGATTCGACTCATAAGTGCACAACTCCCAATTGACGAGCATCAACACCCGTC
>JACKQG010005922.1_pt1 | contig 13219 bp, 11 predicted proteins | sample 8237621 | NCBI WGS metagenome assembly JACKQG01 (sample SAMN15677084, study PRJNA649215) | marine metagenome | biome: marine; feature: Black Sea; material: saline water; isolation source: suspended particulate matter (SPM) from the Black Sea western gyre | collected 2013-06-09/2013-06-10 | depth...
CCGATCCAGTTCAGCTTTGACGATATTAAGTTGTAAGAAAAAACCTAGAAAGAATACACCAGAGATATTCCAGGTCCTGTTGGTGAAACCGGCAGGACTTTTAATCTACTCTCATTCCTGACGACCAGTTTCCCAATACCAAAACCAATTGCTGACCCGATCAACACATCGGAAGCCCAGTGTTGATTATCATAAATACGTGATAAAGCGGCCCCTGTGGCCAGGGAATAACAGAGGATTGGAACCCAAATGGTCTCCTGATATGATGTGGCTATGACTGTGGCAATGGCGAAAGCAGTCGTCGCATGTCCGGATGGAAACGACGTGTAGTCAAAACCTTGAAACGGACCCTCCCACATCCACGGATCCGGAGGGTCATCCTGGTAGGGCCGGTGTCGATGAGTTAGATGCTTAATGATCTGAGTAGCTATTCCTGCAAGTAAGAAAGCCTCAACTCCTTTCAAAGCCGTTATCTTCGCTCTGTCATTCTTCCAGATAAATCCACACCCATATAAAATCCCCAGTGCAGACAAACTATAAAGTCCACTTCCTATCGGTTCAAACAAATGTTCGGAAATTTGATCCAGTACCGGAGTCCGGCTATTCTGAATCCACTTCTGGATGTTTCCATCCTGAGTGAAAAGAACAATTGTAGTGCCTACAATTGCTGTTACACCAATCCACTGGCCGGTTTTCCATCGGACAGGAGAAATAGCGATATCCCTGGCATCAGTCAGGTAAGACTTTACATAGTGTTTGTCAATAAAGGATTTTTGCCGCTGCTTTGAGATTGAGTCTGCTTGCCCCTGGACAAGTTGAGGGAAAACAAGAAAAATCAGGAAATATCTCACCAAGTTGTGCATGTTGGTTATCGCTCAAGCTTTTTTGCCTCTTTCCAGAAAGTATCCATCTCTTCCAGAGTCATCTCCTGTAACGGCCTGTGCGCTTTCTTTGCTTTCTCTTCAATAAACTGGAATCGTCTGACAAACTTCTTATTGGTCCGCTCCAAAGCATCCTCGGGATTCACATCAATGAACCGTGCATAATTAATAATAGCAAAAAGAAGATCACCCAGCTCATGTTCCTTCTTTTCATGTGTCTGATTCGTATGAACCGCCTCCTTCAACTCGGCAAGTTCCTCCTGCACCTTATCCCATACCTGATCAGGATGGTCCCAATCAAAACCTACTCCACTCGCTTTCTCCTGGATCCTGTTGGCCTTCACCACGGCCGGTAACGAACCTGGCACCCCTGACAAGACAGACTCGTTCCCTTTCTCCTTCAATTTGATCTTCTCCCAATTATCGCGAACTTCCCTGGCATCTTTCACCTTCACATCCCCGAAAATATGTGGATGCCGGTGAATCAATTTTTTCGTAATCGTTTCCAGCACATCCTGAATCGTAAATGAGTCACTCTCGGAAGCTATCTTTGCATAGAAAACCAAGTGCAGCATAAGATCCCCCAGTTCTTTTTTGACACTTTCAAGATTCTTCTCCAGGATAGCATCAGATAGTTCATATGTCTCTTCAATTGTCAAATACCTGAGACTCTCCAGCGTTTGCTTTTTATCCCAGGGACATTTTGCCCTCAATTCATCCATCACTTCGAGTAGCTTCCTGAAGGCCTCAACAGTATCTTCCATTTGATCATGCATTTCAGGCAAAAATACTTATTTATCCGGTTTCATCGTTTCTATTTCCTGATGTTGCTTAATCATACTAAATTTGCTGCAAACAAAGATTTGGGTTGAGACTACACGATCACATATTATTTTCTAAACATAGACATCAAACTCTCTTAGTTTTTTTATTACTGACGAGCCCACTTATACTCACTGGTCAATCCGAGCATAAACAGTTCTCATCAAATATCTTTATCGAAGGGAAAATTCATTATGGCTTCGTGTATGCACATCATCTCGAACTTGAACTGTTCAATACCCATCTTCCTGCTTTTGAGATCAGTCTGCAACAACAGACATATGGTAAACGAAAATGGGAAAGAACTTTTGCATATCCTCTGATCGGGATCACCTGCTGGTACTCAGGCCTGGGTAACTCTCCCTATCTGGGTCATGCCATTGCATTAATGCCATTTATCAACTTTCCGCTATACCGGTATAAAGATTTTTTCTTTGGATTTCGGTTTGCTATCGGAGCAGGTTATCTGACCAAACGATTCGACCGTATTGAAAACTATAAAAATACAGCGATAGGCACTCACTTGAATGCAGCTGTAAACATGATGTTTGAAACGCGCTACCGGATCAATACCTGGTTGACAGCTTCTGCCGGAATAAGCTTACAACACTTTTCAAATGGTTCATTGAAAATGCCAAACTATGGCCTCAACGCTCCAACGGTTAGCGTCGGTTTGGCTTATTGGCCTCTTAACCAGAATAAAAATATAGGCGATCGAAGATATCCGCCAACAGAACCATATTCAGCCATTATTCAGCGTCATATTGAATTTAATATTGGAGGAGCAATCGGATACAAGAATATGGGATCTGTATTGGGTGAGAATTATATAGTTTTTCATTTATATGAGAATACGTTCTACCGGATCAGCAGAAAGAGTAAAGTTGGTATCGGGCTGGATCTCTCATATGATCCATCCCATGTGAAAATAATGGAATTGCAGGGGGATACACTGATAAATACGATGAATATCCTTCGCCCAGGTATCAATGCTGCCTACCAACTCGTGATGTCGAAGCTGGGATTTATCTTTAACATTGGTTATTACCTGGGCGGCGCTGAAAAAAGTAACGGCCCCCTTTACCAGAAAATCTCTCTACAGTATAATTTCTCGAAAAACTTTTTCGCTAACGTCATGCTGAAAGTTCATTTCGGACGAGCCGATTACGTTGTTTGGGGATTAGGTTATAAATTCAATATACCGTTTGGAAAAAAAACCCTGAAAGGATGAAACCAAAAAGAGATCTATACGCTGTTTTTACATTTTTTCTCCTCCTGCTAATCTCTGGTTGCGGAAAAACCGGGATCGATTGTTTTACGAGCACCGGTGAGATCATTAACGAAGAGCGTTCAGTGGATGAGTTTGATTCAATTGAGATCAATAACAATGTGAACCTTTTTATTTCTAAAGATTCTATCAGGAAAGTTGTGGTAGAAGCGGGGAAAAATATCATCACAAATATTATCACTTCTGTTGAAAACAAACAATTAATCCTCAGAAATGAGAATACATGCAATTGGGTCAGAAGTTATAACAAACCTATAAATGTTTATGTGTCAACTCCATATTTATATAAACTATATTATAACTCCTCCGGGAATGTCACCAGCCTGAATACCCTCGAATTTGACTCCCTGAAATTGGAGGCATGGGGTGGATGCGGAACGATAGAACTGGATGTCGATATCTTTTTGGGATATTTTTATTTGCAAATTGGAACATCAGATATCCATCTAAAAGGTTCGTGTGGAATCGCCTCAATGTTCACCGGAGATTTTGGGCTCCTAGATGCCAGAGAACTTCAAACCGGGTTTGCTTTTATTACCAGCCAGTCATCAAATGATTGCTACGTGAAGGTAACTCAAGGACTTGATGCTACCATAGAGTCAATAGGAAATATATACTATTATGGAAGTCCTAAAGAGATCACAACAACAATAAACGGCCCGGGAAGTGTGATTCACCTTTATTAGTAAGCCCTGGCAAACAGAACCCGCTCGGAAGAAGGTTTTCCGGATAAGATACATCTTCCTTCCTCTTTAGGGTTATTGAAAGGGATGATCCGGACAGTCGCTTTGGTTTTCTCTTTGATTTTCTCTTCTGTATCAGATGTTCCGTCCCAATGCGCATATGCAAACCCACCCTTATTCTCAATAACATCCAGAAACTCTTCCCAGGTATCCACATTGTATGTGTGTTTCTTCCGGAAAGCCAAACTCTTTTCAAACAGAGAACATTGTATCTCTTCAAGCAGGAAAGGAATCTCTGTGACGATACTGGAAATATCAATTACCTTTTTTTCAAGTGTATCCCTGCGAGCTATTTCAACGGTTCCATTTTCCAGATCCCTTGGGCCAATCGTTAACCGCAACGGAACACCCTTAAACTCATATTCGGCGAATTTCCAACCAGGTTTATGGGTTTCCCGGTTATCAAATTTTACAGAGATTCCTTTCTCCTCCAGCTCTTTTTTAACTGGTAACACCTTCTCTGTTATCGCTGACAACTGCTCATCACTTTTAAAAACCGGAACGATTATAACCTCTATTGGTGCAAGTTTCGGGGGAAGTACAAGCCCTTGATCATCTGAATGTGCCATGATTAATGCGCCCATTAATCGGGTCGAAACACCCCATGAAGTTGCCCAGACATACTCCAGTTGATTCTCCTTATTCAGAAATTTTACATCAAATGCTTTGGCAAAATTCTGGCCCAGGAAATGAGAGGTTCCCGATTGAAGTGCCTTTCCATCCTGCATTAGGGCTTCAATCGCATACGTATCCAGGGCTCCTGCAAAACGCTCAGAAGCTGTCTTTATACCTTTCACAACTGGCATTGCCATCCAGTTCTCTGCAAAATCCGCATACAAATCCAGGATCGTCTTTGTCTCAGCAAAAGCCTCATCCCTGGTAGAATGAGCAGTATGCCCCTCTTGCCAGAGAAACTCTGTTGTTCGTAAAAATAATCTCGTGCGCATCTCCCATCTTACTACATTCGCCCATTGATTGATTAGAACCGGAAGATCCCTGTATGATTGAATCCAGTTTTTGTATGTATCCCAGATAATCGTTTCTGAAGTAGGTCGAACAATCAACTCTTCTTCAAGTTTGGCATCTTCATCAACAATTACGCCTGATCCATTCGGATCATTCTTCAGCCTGTAATGAGTGACAATTGCAACCTCCTTGGCAAATCCCTCTACATGACTTGCCTCCCTGCTAAAAAAAGACTTGGGAATGAAAAGAGGGAAATAGGCATTCGAATGGCCGGTATCTTTGAACATCTTGTCAAGCACTGCCTGCATCTTCTCCCAGATTGCAAATCCATAAGGCTTGATAACCATACAACCTCTAACTGATGAATTTTCTGCGAGATCAGCCTTAATTACAAGATCGTTATACCATTGAGCATAATTTTCTTCCCGGGTTGAAAAATCTTTCGCCATTTTTTAATGTGGTATGATATTTGCTACTTTTAAAGTGCGTGAAATGTTGCGCACAAAAGTAATAAAAAATCAAGGTCCCAAATGAAAGTTAACAGTTTCAATAATTCCAAAGGAGGTAATATTATGAAAAAAGCAGCATTAATCATCTTCATCCTGGGTTTCATCCTCAGTGGATCCATAGCCCAAAACAATAAAGATGCTGTTTACGATGACGTATACTATTCAGTATCTAAGAAGAACAAAAAGAACAAGCAAGAGATTTCTGAACCAGACACTTCGGAGACAACCCTTCCAAAGTCTTCTACATTGTATGATGACTACAACGATTACTCATACTCATCCAGAATCAAACGATTTCATAATCCGGAAGAGGATGCAGATTACTACGATGATGTCTATACAGGTCCTGAGAATTACGACACCAATTACAGTACAGCTGGCTCTTCTCCCAATGTAAGTATATATGTAGGTGCCGGATTCGGTATGGGATATGGCATGGGATATGGTATGGGATTTGGTATGGGATTTGGTTACGGATGGGGATACGATCCCTGGTACTGGAACTACGGATGGGGCTACCCATATTGGGGTTACGGGTTTTGGAATCCTTGGTGGTATTATCCCTCACCTTATTATTGGAGTCCATATTCATATGGCTACTACAATGGATACTGGAATGGATACTATGGATATCCATATGGATGGGAAGGTGGCAATTCTCCTTACAATACCTATTACGGTCGTCGTCGTCCGCTTACCACAGGAGGAGGTGATATTAACCAGCGAACAACACAAATCCAACCAGCCACTTCCCCGAAAAATAAACGTACGGTGCCAACAAATATGAATGATCGTACGATTGCTAATACAGTGTCGAATTCACGTACAACAAACAACGATTTAGTTGACAAAGTTTCCTCTACCCGAAACGATCAGCCAACTTCTCAAAAAAGGTATCAATATACGCGTTCTGCAAACGACAAACCATCTTCTACGAGAGAAAGTTCCAATGAATATACACGCAACAAAACTCAGCCAACGCCAAAATATGTTAAACCAGAATACAGAAGGTCTACCCAGTCAAATACAAGGGCGGAGAATTACTCATCACCAACTTATCGTCAACCGAAATCGAGTAAAGAATATCTCAGTCCAAGGACACAACCCTCAAATCGGGCTGTTCAGGCCAGAACCAGTTCTGAACAACCAAGATATACACGTCCGAATGTGCCTCAGCAACAAAGAGTTGCTCCTACACGGTCGAATAACAGCCGGCAATACAATGCACCAACCAGATCCAATGTAAATTCCAAAAAGAATAATGCTCCTAGTCGGAATTATACACCCACCAGGTCTTCACCCTCTCGCTCAAAAAACTACTCAACTCCTTCGAGGTCAAGATCCAACAGTTATTCTGCACCTTCGAGGTCAAGTAATCGCTCATACTCATCTCCTTCAAGATCAACAGGTAGCTCGCGTTCAAGCGGTAGAGTTGGTGGTGGAGGCGGCAGACGTAAGTAATCAGGGAAATCAACACCAACTCAACAAATGAAAAAAATGAAGAAACTTGTAATCATCGCTTTCATTCTCGTAGCAGCTTTATCGGAAGCTACAGCCCAAACAGCACTTGATGCCTTACGTTATTCCAGGATCTATTATAATGGTACAGCCAGGTTCATGGCGACAGGTGGTGCTTTCGGAGCCGTTGGAGCCAATTTCTCAGCCATCTCTACGAATCCGGCAAGCCTTGGATTATACAGGAGTGCCGAGATTACACTCTCACCATCCTTCTTCGGCAGCTTTACAACATCTGATTATAATGGATATTCAGCCAGAGATCATAAGTTGAATTTTGCATTGGCTAATTTTGGCTACGTTTATACATTTAATACAAATAGAGCTAACAAACAAGGAGGGTTACGCTCATTCAGTGTGGCGTTTGGAATGAACCGTCAGAATAACTTTAACAACAGAATCTACATCCAGGGTCCAAACCACACGAGTTCACTCATAAACTCCTTTACAGACATTCTAAATACACCACCGCTGATTAACTCTAAAGAGATAAGATATAACTACCCATTTGATATTGGCCTGGCCTATGACTGCGGTTTAATCTACTATGACAGCACTCAAAACAAATATGTATCTGATATGCCAAACGGGGGTGTTTTCCAGGACAAATCCATCAGGACCTGGGGGTCTATCAATGAATTTGATATCGCCTTTGGGGGGAATATCGCTGACAGGCTCTATTTTGGTCTTACTATTGCTATTCCAAGTGTCAGATATTATTACCAGAGCAGCTATTGGGAAGAGGACACAGGCGACTCAATCCCCTATTTTCAATCTCTCCAATACGATTATGTTTACGAAACCCATGGAACAGGTGTGAATTTTAAAATGGGATTGATTTACCGTCCGGCAAATTGGATCCGGTTGGGTGCAGCTATCCATACACCCACCTGGTATCCCACGATGAACGATTACTGGTATTCCAGTATGTCAGCCATTTACGACAGTGCCTTATCTTACCCGGCTCAGTATTCTCCATCTGGCATGTACAATTACGAAATGATGACACCTTTCAGAGCTATTGGGAGTGTTGCTTTTTTTGTAGGCAGGTATGGATTTATTAGTGGAGAATATGAATATGTAAACTATAATCAAGCAAGGTTTCGGGCTTCCCTGGATGATTTTTCCGATGTAAATACTACAATCATCAATAACTACAAAGCCCCTCTTAATTTACGTTTAGGAACAGAATGGAGAATTAAAATATTCAGACTTCGCGCAGGTTTCAGATACAACGGTGCCCCGGATAAAAATGGTGATTTCAGCAATAGATACACAGCCAGTGGCGGCTTCGGGATTTATATTAAACGCTTCTTTGTGGATGTTGCATACCAATGGTCCCGTTCCGAATCAAACCTCTATCTCTATGATCCTACAATGGTAAATGCAGCCAGGATAACTACGCTGACACATATAGCTACCGGTACATTTGGATTTAGATTTTAACGGTTAGCTCTTTTGAGCCTGCTTAATCCGGCCTTCGCCTTCTGGCGGAGGCTGTTTTCATATTCAGCGTGCTTAAGTGACGCACAAATTCGGTAATTTGTATCGGCTCCTATGAAATCCCCTCTCTTCTCGTAAATCATGCCCAGGTTCAACGCTGCATTGGCTGCGAAATAGTGTGGAATTTTCTTCCCCAGTTTGATTGTTTGTGTATAGAATTCTTCAGCTCTGGGAATATTTCCCACGGCATGATGGATTCTTCCCAAACGGTAAGTATATTCCGTTAAATCCTTCCGACTACGAATGTATTGGTCCAGAGAAGTGTTCAGTAGAATATTCAATGCTTCCCGGTAATACCCTCCATCAAAAAGGAGGCGGGCTTTTAACAATGGCAGAGCCGGAATTATTCCGACGTCGTATTCGGCATAGGCTTGCTTATCATCATCTACAATCGCATGCCCATTGACTTTTGCCTTCATAATTTCAGCTTTGTAACGAAGGGTATCTCCCTTTAGGAGGTATATCCAGGCTAACTTCTGATGTCCGGACTTGATGTAGTTGATCCCTTTAAACTCATCCAGAAACGTATTAAAATAGTTGGAAGCAGAAGTGTCCAATCTGTTTATATGTGCAAGACCCTCAAGAAATTCAAGATATAAGAATGGATAGGTTTCTGCATCGGGTTGATAACTCGAAAGAAGTGCGATCACTTCATCGTTCCTTCCATTCTTCATGTAGACGCTCGACTTGGCGAAGACGATCAACGGACTGTTTTTGTATTGAATAAAAGAGGTGTCCAGGTCAAATCGACGGATAAATTCCAGGGATTCTTGCTTGTTGCTATGCAGGTTGGCATACACAAATGCCAGGTAAAAACATGCTTCCGGTTTAAATAACTTATATACCTCATTCGATCCGTTATAGAGGAAAACGGAATTCAATTCTGCTATACCTTCTGAGATCGTTCCTTCCAATCCAACCAGGTTTGCCAGCCAGAGATAATTCTCCGGAATTAATCCCACAATGATGTGAAGGATCCCTTGCCCAACTTTATCGGGCAGGAATTCGGGAAAGAGCTTTTCGTTCTCTTTCAGAAGAAGATATGCCCGTCGAATATCAAAAGCAGCTGTCATATACTCTCCGAATTTGAGTTTTACAAAAGCCCATTGAATCCTCACTCCTGCCAGGCACAACCGGTAGTAAGGGGATTTTTGATTCCCATCCTCCAGTAATTTCAGTCGCTTTGACTTGTTCCCTTTCAGGAGCTCAAATTCAAGCTTGTTCTCCCGGGTATAAAGCTTGAAAAAGTCGATATAGTTTTCCAGGTAAACCGGGATCAGGTTTTCGGGATGTTCCTGCCGTTCCTTTTGTAAAAGATTTTGAGCGGCTTCAAAACGAAAGTTTAAGATTTCTTGATAGGCTTCCCTGCATTGGCTGTTGAAATGATACTGAGCCGATACAACACAAGATAAAAAAAAGAGGGCGCTGATGAGGATTAAACGACCCCCAGACAACGCTCCAGGTTTTATTCCAGTTGAAAACATTATTTTACATAGTTGACAATCCCGTCATCCACAAGAATTCTTCCACAATATTCACAAACAATAATCTTCTTATGCATCCGGATATCCAGTTGATGCTGAGGCGGGATTTTATTGAAGCATCCTCCGCAGGCATCACGCTCGATTTGAACCACAGCAAGACCATTTCTGGCATTCTTGCGAATCCGTGAATAAGCAGTCAAAAGACGCTCCTCTATGAATTTCTGGTTCTCTTCAGAACTCTTGATCAAATCTCTCTCCTCTTTCTCGGTCTCAGCGATGATATCACCCAATTCATTTTTCTTGATATCCAGATCAGCGCGTCTTTCATCCAGCACGCTCTCCAGCCTTTCTATCTCCTGTTTCTTTCCCTCCAGGGAACTCTGGAACTCTTTGATCCGTTTTTCAGTAAGTTGAATTTCCAGGTTTTGGAACTCGATCTCTTTGGAGAGTGAGTCATACTCCCTGTTGTTCCGTACATTCATCTGTTGCTCTTCGTATCGTTTAATAAGGATCTTGCTATCCTTGATCCCATTCTGCTTTTCTAAAATAGATTTTTCTTGAGAGACTGTTTCCTGAATGTAGTTTTCCACCCGGGTTCCAAGTCCTGCTATCTCATCTTCCAGATCCTGAACCTCCAGAGGGAGTTCGCCTCTGATAATGCGAATTTTATCAACCTGGGAATCTATCTGTTGGAGATTGTATAAAGCAACTAACTTTTGTTCAGAAGAAAACTCAGCTTTTTCGTCCTTCTCTTCTTTCTTTTGTTTCTTCTCAACCGTCTTCTTTTCCTTAACCTTGAGATTTTTCAACTTCTCTTTTTCCGTTTTTTCCTTCTCCTTCTTAGGTTCAGTTTTTATCTTTGGTGTTTCTTTCTTTTTCAGCTTTGAAGGCTCCGAAGTTGCAATAGGATCACTCTTTTTTTTCGCCATAATTCAGCAATTATAAATAGTTTATCGGATTTATTTCACGCTCAGAAATGAGAACCGCAAATTTAGGAAATTTTTCAATTAGAACCGCATGGAGCATCTCTTTTACGAAGTGTTCACTTTCATAGTGTCCAATGTCAGCAAGCAGAAGATCCTCTCTGCCTGTCTGAAAATCATGATACTTGAGGTCACCTGTCAGAAAAAGATCGATCCCCTGCCGGATGACCTCCGGAATCAGAAATGCTCCGGAACCACTGCACAATGCAATTTTTGAGATCTTCCTGTTAAGTGGAACCGTATGTCTCAATACCTTAATGCTAAAAAGCTCCTTCACCAAACGAAGAATATCTGTATCCCGTTTTGGTTCCGGGAAAGTTCCCACAATACCTGCGCCAACTGTCGAAAAGGAATTGGATAGAGGATAGATATCATAAGCTACCTCTTCATATGGATGACTCTTCTGAAGTACATGTATCAGTTTCTTCTCAATATGAATCGGAAATATGACCTCAATCCGGTTCTCATCTTCAAAATGAACAATGTTTTTTTCTCCAACGAATGGGTTGGTCTTATCGGATGCCCGGAAACTACCCTGACCGCTCCCGGTGTAGCTGCAACAGTCATATTCACCAATTTGACCTGCGCCTGCTTCAAACAAAGCCTCTCTTACGTTCGATGTCTGACTGATCGGACAAAAAGTGACCAGTTTCTTCAGATATCCGGCCTTGGCTTTTAGAATTGAAATTTTTTCCAGCCCAAGCTTTTTTCCAAGAAAATGATTCAGGCTCTCCAACTTGTTATCCAGGTTTGTATGGAGAGCATAAATTCCAATATTGTTCTGAAAAGCAAATTGAATGACAGGATATTCATGAATGGCAGGAGTGAGCTTTTTTAGACCATGAAAGATCAACGGATGATGTGATACAACCAGGTTGCATTTGTTTGAAATAGCTTCCTGAAGAACTTCAGCAGTTGTATCCAAACTGATAAGAATCCCGGTTACTTCCGTATTCGGATCTCCTATGATTAATCCCGAATTATCCCATTCATCCTGGTAAGACAAAGGTGCCCAGGATTCCATTGTTGCAACGATCTCGTGTAGTTTCATTTCTGTTAATCTTACTAGCATCAAAATTACGAAAAGAAAGGATGAATTCCAATTCTGTCATGATGTTGAAAAATGTTCGCAACTTTGTTAATAAAAAAGGGCGTGCAAGCAAAGATTCAAGTAAAAAATGTCGAATCTTTGTTCTATGAAATCGACTTTAGTTTTTATCGTTGACAAGAATCCAATCCACAGCAGCCTGCTGAAATATCATTTGACAATTCAGCGGTTTTCAAATGTTCAGTTATATCATTCAGCTGAAGAGTGTCTTTATCGCTTACGAAAAGATATTACACCTCAATACCTGATCACCGAAAATGATTTGTCGGATTATGATAGCCTGGATTTCCTCAGGATGGTTAAAAAGATCTCTCCTTCCACGCAGGTGCTCTTCTTCTCTTCCAATGATGATCCGATTCTTGCCATGCGTTTGATTGATTCAGGTGCCATTGATTATGTCATAAAAACCGAAAAGCTTGATGATGGCATCCAGGATCTGATCAAGAATATTATTTTCCTTCAACGGGAAAAGATTCAAGCTTAACCATCTCATCTTCCAAGAATGTTAGGTATACATCCTAACATTTTATTGGATTATATTTATTTTCTTTGTACCTTTCGCCGCTTCCCGAAAGAACATGAGGTTTCATAAGCTACTCCTATTGCCCTTTTCACTCCTTTATGGAGTGGCCATGTTGATACGCAACTGGTTATTTAATTGGGGTTGGTTGCCATCCAGAAAATTCGAAACAGCGATTATATCTGTCGGGAACCTCTCCTTTGGAGGCACAGGAAAAACTCCACATATTGAATATCTCATCCGCCTTTTACATAAACGGTCTCTCGTCGCAACTCTCAGCAGAGGGTATGGGAGATCAAGCCAGGGTTTTGTGCTTGCTTCCAAACGATCTGCCTATAAATACATTGGAGATGAACCACTGCAATTTGCCAAAAAATTTGATGACATCAAAGTAGCTGTAGATGAAAATAGGGTCAATGGTATTGAAGTGTTACAAAGGAAGTTTAGTGGCCTGGATGTAATCCTGCTGGATGACGCTTTTCAGCACCGGCATGTCAACCCGGGATTATCAATTCTACTAACCGATTTCCATAAACTGTATACGGATGACCTGGTCTTTCCCTCAGGGACGCTTCGGGAGTTCTCCTGCGGATCAAAACGTGCTGACATCATTATTGTCACCAAAACACCAAAAATATTTTCCCCAATCACCCGGAGACGACTATTGGGAGCGTTGAAACCTCATTCCCGGCAACAAGTTTATTTCACATATATTCAATACGGCAAGCCAATCCCTGTGACATCAGATCACGCGAACTTATCTCCAAATGATAACACTGTTATTCTCCTCTTTACCGGGATCGCGAATGATTATCCTATACGAGAGCATCTAAACAGACAATGCCGGGAGGTTGAAGTGATGAAATTTCCTGATCATCACCCATTTAACATAGAGGA
>JACKQG010005923.1_pt1 | contig 13217 bp, 11 predicted proteins | sample 8237621 | NCBI WGS metagenome assembly JACKQG01 (sample SAMN15677084, study PRJNA649215) | marine metagenome | biome: marine; feature: Black Sea; material: saline water; isolation source: suspended particulate matter (SPM) from the Black Sea western gyre | collected 2013-06-09/2013-06-10 | depth...
GGGCTTTGGATTGCTCAATCTGGCTGAACATCTTCTCATACCACGGATCGCGCGGGGCAATCACCACCACCGGCATTTCGCTGTCAATCAGCGCAATCGGGCCGTGCTTCATCTCCCCCGCCGGATACCCCTCGGCGTGAATATATGAAATCTCTTTGAGTTTCAAAGCGCCTTCATAAGCTGTCGGCATGTTAATCCCGCGCCCCAAATAGAGTGCGTGACGCGCATCAACCAATGCCTGAGCCACTTTTTCAACCTGCGCCTCCCGATCCAGGCACTTTCCGGCTAAATCGGGGATCAGGCGTAAATCAGCAACCAGTTTTCTACGCGTGTCTGCATCGATCACGCCGCGCAAATCGGCTAACAGAATTGCCAGCATATACAAATCCACCAGCGGGGCGGTATAGGCTTTCGTCGAAGCCACGCCAATCTCCGGGCCAGTTTGCATCGAAATGAAGCCATCTGCAATGCGCATGGCCTGTGAGCCAATCGCATTCACAATCGACCACAAAATAGCTCCATTTTTGCGGCCCTCTTCCATCGCCGCCAGCGTATCCGCAGTCTCGCCCGATTGGCTGATCGCCAGCACGACATCATCCGGCCCGATAATTGGCTCGCTATAGCGAAACTCCGAGCCAATTTCTACATCTACGGGTACGCGGGCGATACGCTCGATGAGTACTTTGCCAACCATGCCGGCATAGGCAGCCGTTCCACAGGCAGTAATCACAATTTTATTGATTCGGCGCGCCAACTCCGGGGTCAGGTTGAGATCGGGCAGGCGAATCCGCCCGGCTTCAAAATCAACCCGTCCGGCAATCGTATCTGTAAGCGAACGCACCTGCTCATGGATTTCTTTGTGCATGAAGTGGCGATATTCGCCCTTTTCAGCGGATACCGGATCCCAGGGAACATTCTGCACATCCAGGGGCAGCGGGACTCCCTCCAGGGTGGTAATCTGCACCCCCTGGCGGGAAACCACCGCCATCTGGCGTGATTCTAGAAAAATCATGCGCCGTGTATGTTCCAAAATCGCGGGTAAGTCAGATGCCACATAGGTCTCCCCTTCGCCAAGACCAATCACGACACCGCCCGCATTGCCGATGCGCGCGGCGACAATTTTGTCGGGTTCCAGGCGCGACATGACCACCACACCATGCGCCCCGCGCAAATGATTAAGCGCCTTGCGCACAGCCTCGGTGATGCCATGTTCTGCCGAGAGATACCGCTCAACAAGATGGACGATCACCTCGGTATCCGTATCCGATTTAAACTCTACCCCTTCGGCTTCCAACTCGCTGCGCAATTCGATGAAATTCTCAACGATGCCATTATGCACCAGCACCACATCGCCAGTCATGCCCATGTGCGGGTGGGCATTACGAGCATTGGGTTCGCCGTGGGTGGCCCAGCGCGTATGCCCAATACCGATATGTCCATGCAAAGGAGCCTTTCCCACCAACGCAGTCAGGCGCGCCAACTTGCCAGCATCGCGGCGCACTTCGATCTGGTTGTCCTGCAAAACGGCCAACCCCGCGGAGTCATAGCCGCGGTATTCCAGCCGTTTCAAACCACTCAAGATGATAGGGGTAGCATCTTGCGGGCCAATATATCCAACGATTCCACACATAGGATTCCTCCATTTCAGTTATCCGTCAGCAAAAAACAGTAGCCAGTAGAAACCATAACAACTTGTTGCTATTTGGATACTGAAAACAGATCACTGAGACCACCACTCGCCGCGCTTTTGTCGCTTTGGTTACCCAAAGGCATTACTCACGGCGTTTGTTGGAGGGAAAGGAGAACGGGCTGTGGCACTCCCGGAGGGCTTCCGCTGATCTTTCGATTTTCCCCCGACTCTCGCCGGGGTTAGCCCCATCTTGCAATGGGGAACCCTCTTCCTCGTCACCCTTCGACAGCCGCTAGAGCTGCTCAGGGTCATGCGCTGACTTTCCCTATTCGAATGTAGGCGCAAATTATACCCATAGAATGGTAACTCGCAAAGGGACAGGAGTACAGCATGCCAACGCGCCTAGAGTGTCTATGCGCAATTTGATACACATCTGGTTCTCATCCCTTATTAGCACTTAATTCACAAAGCTTGGTATAATCGCCCCAGTATTTCGGGAAAACTCCCCGTAAGCAAGGAGCCTAGATTGGCATTTAATCCACTCAACTGGCTACTCGGATTCTTTTCGCTGGATATTGGCATTGATCTGGGTACAGCCAACACCATGGTCAATGTTAGCGGAAAAGGGATTGTAATCAGCGAGCCTTCATGGGTGGCGATCGACAAGCGCACCCGTGAGCCGCTAGCAATTGGCGCAGAAGCAAAAGAAATGGTTGGCCGCACCCCGGCGAACGTACTCACCGTTCGGCCAGTTCGTGATGGCGTAATATCTGAATTCGAGATCACTCAGGCCATGCTGGAATATTTTATTGGTAAAGTACACCAGCAAAGCATTGTACCGGTTCCCCGCCCCAGGGTGGTGATTGGTATTCCCGCGGGCGTCACCAAAGTTGAAAAACGCGCTGTTTACGATGCAGCCATTTCAGCCGGGGCGCGCGAAGTTTACCTGATTGAAGAGCCAGTAGCCGCAGCCCTGGGCGCCGGTTTGCCGATTAGCGAAACACGCGGCAGCATGGTGGTCGATATTGGCGGCGGCACATCCGATGTGGCAATTCTCTCCATGAAGGGTGTGGTTGTATCGCGCTCACTGCGTGTGGCTGGCGACGAACTGGATGAAGACATCATCAAATATGTGCGTAATAAATATAACCTGCTGATTGGACAGCGCATGGCTGAACATGCAAAAATAGCGGCCGGTTCTGCGTACCATTTGCCTAAAGAAAAAACGGTGCGCCTGCGCGGACGCAATTTGCTCTCCGGGCTGCCTGAAGCCATCGAAGTTTCATCGGTTGAATTACGCGAAGCCATGTCGAGTTCGGTACAAATTATTGTGGATACTGTCAAAGACGCGCTGGATGAAGCCCCACCCGAAATTGTGGCTGATCTGATGGATATGGGCATTTGTATGGCTGGTGGCGGTAGTTTGCTACAGGGCCTGGATGAGCGCCTGACGAGTGAGTTGAACATCCGTGCCTGGGTAGCTGAAGACCCCATGAGTTGTGTTGCCCGCGGCGCCGGCATTGCGCTTGAGAATCTCCCCATGTGGAATTCTCTCTTCGTTGGGCTGGGGCGCGACGGCAGAGGGTAATTGCCGCTTCGATGATGAACCCCAAATCAAGAATGCCGTGGCCAACGATTACACTTTCGTTGATCGCGGTTGGCCTGGTGATATTGGCTCTGGGTGGTTATCTTACACCACTGTCACGATTGACACTTTCTCCCGTCATCGCGGTACAGACCTGGGTCTCGGAACGCTTCCAGGCGGTGCAATTTTATCTGAGTGCGCCGCGCGATGTAGCCCAACTCACCCGCGAGAACGAATCCCTGACTGCTGAAGTCGCCCACTTGCAAACCCAGATTATCGAACTGCAACAACAACTTGGCGAATTTCGTATCTTGTCGGCGCTGCTTGATTTCGCCCGCGCTTACCCCGAATATCAATACGTTGGCGCCAGTGTGATTGGGCGCGATCCCAGCCCCTTTGTTAAATACATCCATATCAATCGCGGCTCGGATGACGGGCTACGCCGCGGGATGCCCGTGGTAACACAACAAGGCCTGGTGGGACGGATTTCGCAAGTCACGGCTTCGGCTGCGCTCGTGCAATTGATTACCGATCCATCGGTAACGGTGAATGTGCGCCTGGAACCCACCCGCGCTGAAGCCATTCTCTCTGGCTCAATTACCGGTGATATTGGTCTGGATTTAATTCCCCAGGCTGTAACCATTGAACCCGGAGAGTTGGTACTCACCTCGGGACTGGGCGGAAACTACCCACCCAATATCCTCATCGGGCAAATCACCGGCGTCCGTAGCCAGGATTACGATCTCTTCCAAAGTGCATCCATGCAACCCGTGGTTGATTTTTCCAACCTGGAAATCGTTCTGGTTATCACCAATTTCCAACCGGTTGACCTTTCCCCACTCATCCCTACACCCGGCACACCCTAAAGTTCGAGTGTCCTAACTTCCTCAGTCCTGCATCCTTTATCGTCTCCTGACCCCGAATCATGATTCCTGTACTCGCTGCCTTTCCTGTTTTTGCACTTTTGGCAATTCTCCAAACTGCGATTGTTAGCCGCATACCGTTGCTGCAAGGCACCGCCGATCTGGTATTATTGGTAATTATCGCCTGGGCGCTACAAGAACGCGTGCGTACAGCCTGGCACTGGGCTTTGGTTGGCAGTGCATTCATCGGGCTGGCATCGGCGCTTAATTTTTATATTCCGTTGATCGGTTATCTTGTTACCACGGCGCTGGCGCTCTTGTTACGCAGGCGTATTTGGCAAACACCATTATTAGCCATGTTTGCGCTCACATTGCTGGGCACGCTTATCAGTCACATCACCACAGCCTTATCACTAAGTGTTGCCGGGACACCTCTGCCCTGGCTGGAAACTCTGGAAATTATCACCTTGCCTAGCTTATTTCTAAATATCCTACTCGCTGCGCCGGTTTACGCAATTGCGCGAGATTTGGCAGAGTGGTTGCATCCAGAAGCGATACAAATATGATCGAATCAGGTATTCTTAAAAATCAAGTCACGGGATGGCGCATTTTAGCGTTTATTGTAGCGATTGCGTTGATATTTTCCCTGTATATTGTACGGCTGGTCAATCTTCAGATCGTTAATTACGAGGAGCATATTGCTCTGGCCGAAGAAAACCGCATCAGCGAGATCAGCCTACCCACCCTGCGCGGCGTGATCTATGATCGTAATGGAATCGTATTGGCGCGCAATATCGCTTCATACGATGTCTCAATCCTGCCCGCAGAACTTCCCGATGATCCGGGGGAAATTCAGGAAATTTTCCGCGAACTCGCCGAAATCATTGACGTGCCAGTCAATCAGGGCGAAATCTCCCTTGAAACGCCCTACGTGCCGTGTGTTTCCGAGCATGGCATTGCTCAACTGGCCGACTATGGCATCACCAGCACGCCCTATCGTACAGTAAAAATTAAGTGCAATGTCGACCGCACGCTGGCAATGGTCATCGAAGAAAAAGCTGTAGATTGGCCCGGCGTTCGCATCGAAATTGAACCGATACGCGATTATCCGACTGGCTCACTGACGGCCTCCATCGTCGGATTCTTAGGCCCCATTTCTGAGGCTACAGAAACCTACTATCGCGAACGCGGCTTCATCCCCAATCGTGACAAGATTGGTTATGCTGGTGTTGAAAGCTATTTTGAGACCATTCTGCGCGGCAAGCCCGGCAAGCGCGTGGTTGAAGTGGATGTTGCCGGACAAATTGTGCGCGATATTCACCCCCCCATTGCGCCCATCCCCGGACAAAATATCAGCCTGACCATTGATACGCGCCTGCAAGAAGCTACCCAAGCCATTTTGCTGGGCGAAATTGGTGGTTGGAACGCTTATTTCAATGAACTAAGAATCACCAGCGGCGTAGCGATTGCCATGAACCCACAAACCGGGGAAATTCTCTCAATGGTTTCATTCCCCACATATGAAAACAACCGTATGGCGCGCATTATTCCGGCATATTATTACCAGCAACTCCTGGCTGATGTGCGCGACCCGCTGCTGAACCATGCGGTGGGGGCCGAACTCCCGGCGGGCTCTGTCTTCAAGCTTTCTACCGCTGTGGGTGCGCTCAACGAGGGCGTGGTTACTGCCGAGCAAGTCATCGATACACCAGGCACGATTGTCATCACAGAGAAATTCAGCCCCAACGATCCCGGCTACCAGCGCGAATTTGTAGATTGGAACCGGGCGGGTTTTGGACAACTCGATTTTTTGGGCGGCATTTCAAATTCCAGTAACGTCTATTTTTATAAACTGGGTGGTGGCTACAAAGATGAAGTCCCCGAAGGTCTAGGTATCTGCCGTTTGGGAACCTATGCCCGCGCCTTGGGCTATGGTTCCTACCCTGGCATCGAACTCCCCGACGCCTCCGATGGCACCATCCCCGACCCCACCTGGAAGCGTATCGCCCACGGCGAAAACTGGGCTATCGGCGATACTTATATTGCCAGCGTGGGGCAAGGTTTTGTCATTGCAACCCCCTTGCAAGTACTCATGTCGGCGGCCACTATTGCCAACGATGGCGTGCTTATGCGCCCCACACTGGTACACGAAATCATCGATGCGAATGGCGTGGTAGTACAAAGTTTCGAACCAGATATCCGCTGGGATATTACCCAAGACCCGGTGATCGATATTTTCAATGAGCCTGTAGAACCGGGGGGATGCGAAGCCAAACTAACCGGCGAGCAAACCACGGTAGCCCCCTGGGTGGTTCAAAAAGTGCAAGAAGGGATGCGACTGGCTGTAACCCAGGGCACACTCTCCGTTGACGCGGTCGGTTTCCAAAAGCTCGATATTGCCGCCGCGGGAAAAACCGGCACCGCCGAATATTGTGATGAATTCGCAGCCGAAAAGAACCTTTGCAAACCGGGCAACTGGCCCACACACGCCTGGACGGTAGCCTACGCGCCCTACGACAACCCCGAAATTGCCGTCGTGGCATTCGTTTATAACGGCGGTGAGGGCGCAAGTGTCGCCGGGCCGGTTGTGAGGCGTGTTATCGAAGCGTATTTTGAACTTAAATCCATTGATGTCGCTCTCGGTATACCGTAATTTAGCAGGGTTTCCCTATGAGCTGGCTACTACGTTATTCGGCGAATTCTCGGGCGAGCATGCTATAATCGTAAAAAATGAATCCTAATATCGAAATCAAAGGCATTAGTGAAGGGCTGTTAGCTACCATCGGCGAAGGCGATTGGACGGAAATTCGCCAGGCGTTGTTGGAGCTTATTCAAACGCAAGCCGATTTTTTCAAAGGCGCCGATCTGACGCTCAATGTTGGCGATCACGAAATCAAAGCCGCCGACTTAGGCAAATTGCGCGATCAGATTTCTGAAAATGACGTTATCCTGCGCGGCCTGATCAGTAAGTCACCTCGTACAGAAGAAAATGCCAAATCATTGGGATTGACAACTCATTTTGAACGCCCCCAACCCGAACGCTCTGGCAAAGCCTTCGATACCAGCGTTGGTGGTGATGAAGCCATTTTTGTGCAGCGCACGTTGCGTTCTGGAAATAATATTATTTATCCGGGCCATGTGGTTGTGATTGGTGATGTAAATCCGGGCGCTGAAATTATATCGGGTGGCAATATCATTGTCTGGGGACGGCTGCGCGGCACGGTTCATGCAGGCGCATCTGGCGATGAAACTGCGCTGGTCTGCGCCCTGGAGTTGGCACCCACTCAATTAAGGATTGCTGAAACCGTCAGCATCACCCCATCGAGCAAGAAAAAACCCAAACCCGAAGTGGCCAGCCTGAAAGACGGTCAGGTCATCGCCGAGGTATGGGACATCCACAAAAGTAAAAAGTAAGGGAATCTTATGGCAGCGAAAGTACTTACAGTCACATCTGGCAAAGGCGGTGTTGGGAAAACTACCATCACAGCCAATCTGGGCGCAGCGCTGGCATCGCACAATCAGAAAGTTGTCTGCATCGATGGCGATATTGGCCTGCGCAACCTGGATGTTGTGCTGGGTCTGGAAAACCGAATCGTCTATGATATTGTTGATGTTGTCGAAGGGCGTTGCAAATTACGGCAAGCCATGATCCGCGACAAACGCATCGAAGGGCTTTTCCTGATCCCGGCGGCACAAACTCGCGATAAAACCGCCGTTTCCCCTTCAGATATGGTGCGCATTTGCGATGAACTTCGCCCAGATTACGACTGGGTCATCATCGATTCGCCCGCAGGCATTGAGCGCGGCTTCCGCAACGCCCTCGCTCCCGCAGATCGGGTTTTCGTCGTCACCAACCCCGAGGTGTCAGCCGTGCGCGATGCCGATCGCATCATCGGGATCACCGAAGCCGAAGAAAAAGGCCCGGCTCAGCTTATCATCAACCGCATAAACCCCGCCATGGTGGAACGCGGCGACATGATTAGCACCATAGATATTGTCGAGTTATTGGCAATTGAGTTGATTGGCATCATCCCCGAAGATAGCAATGTAATCGTCAGCACCAACCGCGGCTTGCCGATTGTATTAGATGGAAAATCACAAGCTGGGCAAGCCCTGCAAAATATAGCCCGGCGAGTTATGGGCGAAAACGTGCCATTCTTGGATTTGAACGATCAGGGCGGATTCTTCAAACAGATTGGGAAGTTATTCTCATCCGGAGGCAAAAATGAGTAATTTCATGGCCCGCCTCGCGGGGCGTAATCGCAAAAGCGCCAATCAGGCCAAAGAGCGCCTGCAGTTGGTGCTGATACATGATCGCACCAATCTTTCGAACAGCGTGCTGGAAACCATCAAAGATGAAATTATTGAAGTGCTCTCACGTCATATCGATATTGAATCCGACACAGTGAGCGTAGAAATCAACAATGATGGCCGCCAGCAACGTCTGCTCGCCGACATTCCCATATTAGGCGCAAAGCGCAAACGTTAACCACGGAATTCTGTCAAAAGGGATATTGCGGGGCTACGCCCTGCAATATCCCTTTTGACAGTTTTTTATTATGCAAAATATCTCCTGGCGACATTTCGATTTCTGGCTTCTCGGCGCGGTAGCGCTGCTGACTCTTTTCGGCATCGTCATGATCCGCTCTGCTATTGCCGGAAATATCGAATTGGTTGAAGCCAATACCGTACAAAAACAAGTCATCTTTGCCGTCGCAGGCTTCATCGTCATTGGCATTATGTCGGTGGTCGATTACAAACTACTGGCCGCCTTGAGTAACCCACTCTATTTTGGTACGATTTTTGTTCTGGTCGCCCTCAATCTGGTCGGCGGCGCGCTGTTTGGGTCCGCACGCTGGTTTGTTCTCGGCCCAATCCTGATCCAACCCTCCGAAATCGCCAAAATTGTCATGATCATCGTGCTGGCCGATTTCTTCGCCCGCAACCAACACAAACTCGGCGATTTTCGCTGGGTTCTGCGTAGTTTATTCGTCACCATTGGATTAGCAATGTGGATTTTATTGCAGCCCGACCTGAGTACATCGATTGTGATCTTCGTGATCTGGTTTGCGCTGGTATGGGCTGCCGGGCTGGAAGTAAAACACCTGCTGATTGCCAGCGGGGTTGGCGGGCTTTTCCTGGGTATCAGCATCCCGTTATTACTCATCACCTATAATCCTGAAAATACAACCGGATTGATCAAACCTTATCAAGTCGGGCGTATCATCAATTTTTTATTCCCCGCGGCAGATGCTACCCACGGCGATCTCTATAATGTGCAGCAGGCGCTGATCGCCATCGGCTCCGGGGGGTGGCTGGGTAAAGGCTACGAAGCTGGCACTCAAAGCCAGTTGCGCTTCCTGAAAGTGCGCCACTCCGACTTTATTTTCTCAGCCCTGGCCGAGGAATTTGGTCTCGTAGGCACATTGGTAGTGATGGTATTGTTGATCTTTATTATCGTCCGTTGCTTGCGCGCGGCTCGGTTGTCCAGCGACACCTTCGGGGCGCTGATCGCCTACGGCGTGGCGACCATCCTGGCTTTCCAGGCCATGATCAACATCGGCATGAATCTCTCGCTGCTACCAGTTACGGGTCTGCCGTTGCCCTTTGTCAGCTATGGGGGGAGTTCATTGCTATCCATGTTGCTGGGCATCGGATTGGTGGAATCCGTGATTCTGCGCCACAAAGCCCTCGATTTCTGATAAAATCTCTCCCCGAATCTGGAACAAACCATAGATCACTGAGGCAATAATGATATCAAAGACACAACCAGCCCGCGTGCGCTTTGCACCTTCCCCTACTGGACGCACGCATTTAGGCAGCGGGCGCACAGCCCTCTATAACTACTTACTGGCTCGTCAAACCGGCGGACAGTTTATTTTGCGGATTGAAGACACCGACCGAAAACGCTATGTGGATGGAGCAGAAGAAGAATTAATGGAAGGGCTGCGCTGGCTGGGGTTGAGTTGGGATGAAGGCCCCGACGTGGGTGGCCCCCGAGGGCCGTACCGTCAAACTGAGCGTAAAGAGATGTACCAAAAATACGCACGTGAACTCATCGAGAGCGATCATGCCTATTATTGCTTTTGTACGCAGCGCGATGACACCCTAAGCGCACCAGAGCAACACCAACAACACCGCGAGCTTTGCCCTACCAGAGATTTGCCAATCGCTGAAGCCGATGCCCGCATCGCTGCCGGAGAAACGCATGTTATCCGCTTCAAGATGCCCCGTGGTGGCAGCATCACCGTCACCGATGCCATCCGCGGCAACATCATCGTCGAAAACAGTACCCTTGACGACTACGTACTTGTCAAATCCGATGGCCTGCCAGTGTATCACCTGGCCGTAGTCATTGACGATCATCTCATGGAAATCACGCACGCCATCCGCACCTCCGAGTGGCTGCCCACATTCCCGCTGCATGGGCATATCTACAACGCCTTTGGCTGGGAGCAACCCATCTGGATTCATCCCTCCATTTTCTTGAAACCCGATGGCAAAGGCAAGATGAGCAAACGCGATACCGAAGCTCTGCTGGCCGAGGGCAAATCCATCTTTTTGGGCGATTTTGAAAAAATGGGCTACTTGCCCGAAGCTGTAGTCAACTGGGCTGCTCTCATCGGCTGGAGTTTCGATGACAAAACCGAGTTTTTTATACTGGAAGATTTAATCGAAAAATTCAGCGTTGAGAAACTCAACCCATCTCCCGCCGCGATCAACTTCAGTAAACTCGACCATTTCAACGGGCTGCACATCCGTGCGTTGAGCATTGATGATTTGGCCGAGCGCTTGCGGCCTTTCTTTGAGCGCGCTGGCTACACAGTGGACAATGCAAAGAAACTGCACCAGGTTGCCGAAGTTTTGCAAATACGTCTGGCAAATCTGGCAGAAGCCCCCGAGAAAGGCGGTTTCTTCTTCAAAGATGAAATCCACCCCGAGCCAGAGTCGCTCATCGGCAAAAAACTCAGCGCGAACGAATCCCTCGAGATGGCGCGTCACATTCAAACGCTAATCCAATCATTGCCCGATTTCAGCGAAGATACAGCCAACCAGCCCCTGCGCCATCTGGCAACGAAATTGGGCTACAAAGCCGGGCACGTTTTCAGCTTCTTACGCAACGCACTCACTGCCCAACAAGTTAGCCCGCCGGTATTTGAAACCATGACCATCATCGGGCGTGAAAAGGTTCTTGAACGCATCAGCAACGCCATAGCCACGCTGGAAGAAATAGCACGAACTTCGCCCTGAGTAGTTTGACGAATAATATTGGCGGTGGTAAAATCTCGCTCGCAGTGGGGGCTCGTCTAACGGTAGGACAGCGGTCTCTGGAACCGTCAATTGGGGTTCGAATCCCTGGCCCCCAGCACGCGAAAACACCCCGAAGTTCCGGGGTGTTTTTATTTAGGGATATTCGCCTGGTATGAGAAACTCTATCAGACTTCTCAAAATCTAGGAGTAAGGGGGCAATCGCCTGATCCTGCTGACTACTTAGAATTGCTCAACGTGCGTCTGGGGGTCAGAAAAATCCCTGATCGCGCAAAATTCCATTAAAAGCTTGTTGTGCATCGGCAATCGCTTTTGCGCGCCAGGTCTTTTCGGTGGGTGCAAACAACTCGCTAAAATCGGCTTGCACGCGCCTTGCAGTCGCTTCGCGCAAAGCCCCATGCCAGTGTACCTGATTCTCGAAGATCATCGCCCGCAAACTGCGAATCGCAGCGGGAAGCGAAGTACCCAAAGTGCCAAATTCAAAAGCCGTGGCATAAAGCATCTTTTCTGGAAACTCGGTCTGCACAAGTAGATAAACCCAATCAATCATATCACCCTGAATGGCGTAAAACTCCTCGGGAATAGCTGCGACCACTTCGGGGTAATTAAAGGCTGTTTTCAATTCTGTGGGGGCACGTCGCTCCGTTGGAGAGTTGACCAAACTCATCTGGTAGCGCGGGCCATAGCCGGTGTGCATATCCAGATGCAAAATCTGCGCATAGGGTTGCACAGCTTTTCGATACAAATCCACCATCACCCAGGTTTCTTCTTCAATTTGCCCGCCGCCAAAATAAAGTCCCTGGGAAAATTCGTATTGTCCCATCAACATCCCAGAGCGCAAGGCCGATTGTCCCGGCGAAACCATGATCTTGATAAGTTTGGACAAAAATTCCAATTTCGAGCAGAGGCTCCCACGGAGGGTTTTCTGCGGATTCAGAAAGGGATGCAACGGTCTGTACTCTGGGTTGGCAGCGGGGATGAAGATTTTCCCATCTCCAATAAAATTGCGATTCAAATCCACATTATTGGAATTTACGCGGCGGTTGTGCTGCATCCCCCAAGGATTGATGGCATGTACAAGCAGCAGTCCGGTGTTCTGCGGATTCAACCGGGGAAGATATTCTTCGATGAAGAGTTGCATCATCGCCGCGCCAACAATACCCTCTGCGCCGTGTTCGCCAGTGGTCAAAATGATCAATTTCTCGGGTTGGGTCAAGGCTTCGGCGCGCAACCAATCCAGGGTCAATTCGGGGTGTTCAGCCAGAGCGTACTGATGCAATTCGGCATTCGGCCAGTGTTCCTGCACATGAGTGATTTGGCCGCGGAAGCGCTCACGTGAAGCCATGTAGTTCTTGGGAAACAAATTGAGAAGCTCTGTATTCATTTTTTGTTTTCAATCTATTTTTACGATCGCTTCATCAACCCAAAATAGACCAACCCCACGATCATCGGAAGAAAGATCAGAGCCTTCCCAATTGTGAGCAAACTGATTTCATTGAAGTTGAAAATCCCCGCAACCGGGATAGCCATCAACAACAGCCCTAAAATGCTAAACAAAATCGAAACTTTTTTCCCTTTCAGGCCAGATAACACTACCCAGGCGGGCAAAAACATCAAAAGCGGAAGTATGATCGCAACCGGTTGAAAGTCGTTATTTTGAATGTCTATAAATGCCTGATAGAGAATTCCTCCCGCCATTACCAAAATATATAGCCAAACGTAAACTCGCAGCGCTTTTTTCCACATACGATTCTCCTTTTCGTTGTTTACCAAAACTTCCACTATTTTCACACACAATGGCAACAGAAATTCGCCTTTTCGCTTAAAACGGCCCGTAACCAATTGCCACGCCGAGAGCCAGAAAAGCCAC
>JACKQG010005924.1_pt1 | contig 13214 bp, 10 predicted proteins | sample 8237621 | NCBI WGS metagenome assembly JACKQG01 (sample SAMN15677084, study PRJNA649215) | marine metagenome | biome: marine; feature: Black Sea; material: saline water; isolation source: suspended particulate matter (SPM) from the Black Sea western gyre | collected 2013-06-09/2013-06-10 | depth...
TGGTCGAGTTCATGGCACCATCATGGTCAGGGGGTGTGACAGCCGAACCGGCGTCGGGCCCGTGGCCGTTGGCAGCAGCGCCGGCGTCGATGGTCGTCCCGGTCGCAGTCGTCGAGGTCATGGCCCCATCATCGCGAGGGGGTGTGACAGCCGAACCGGCGTCTGACAGAAGGACCGGGGCACAGGGTTGCGACTGGGCCGGTCGGGTCGTCTACAATGTCAGCGATGCGACACACCTTCGACCTCCTGCTTCTGACCTAGGGCGAGCGCACATACGCGTTCGTCCGAACCTCCCGCCTCCGGGCCGGGAGGTTCTTCGGTTTTCAGGGGCAGTCGGCCCACATCGTCGCAACCAACAAGAGAAACCAACAAGGGCAAGCAGACAGGAACACGCCATGAGCACGATGACAGCAACGGAACGGGTGGTCATCTTCGACACCACCCTCCGCGACGGCGAGCAGTCCCCGGGCATCTCCCTGGACGTCGGTGAGAAGCTCGAGATCGCCGATCAGCTGGCACGCCTGGGCGTCGACTACATCGAGGCCGGCTTCCCGATCGCCAGCCAGGGCGACTTCGATGCAGTTCACGCCATCGCCTCGTCGGTGAGCGGCCCGGTCATCTGCGGCCTCTCCCGCACCGCCCACAAGGACGTCGACCGCTGCTGGGAGGCCATCGAGCCCGCCGAGAAGCGCCGCATCCACGTCTTCATCGCCACCAGCCCCACCCACATGGAGCACAAGCTGCGCATGAGCCCCGAGCAGGTGCTCGCCGAGGCTGTCTCGGCCGTTTCCCGGGCACGCGAGTACACCGAAGACGTCGAGTTCTCGCCCGAGGATGCCTCCCGCTCCGACTTCGACTTCATGTGCGACGTGCTCCAGGCTGCAGTCGACAACGGTGCAGGCACCCTCAACATTCCCGACACGGTCGGCTTTGCCGTGCCGGACGAGTGGGCCGAACGCATCCGGGCGATCCGCCAGCGGGTGTCGGGTGACTATGTGATCAGCACGCACTGCCACAACGACCTCGGGCTCGCCGTCGCCAACTCTTTGGCTGCGGTATCTGCGGGCGCACGTCAGGTCGAGTGCACGGTCAACGGCATCGGTGAGCGGGCCGGCAATGCCGCCATGGAGGAGATCGTCATGGCCATCCGCACACGCGAAGAGCAGTTCCCGGGCGTCGAGGTGGGGATCGAGATCGGCGAACTGGCCCGTTCCAGCCGGATGGTGAGCCGCCTCACCGGCTACCCGGTGCAGTTCAACAAGGCCGTGGTCGGTCGCAACGCCTTCGCCCACGAGGCCGGCATCCACCAGCACGGTGTGCTCCGGGAACGCACCACCTACGAGATCATGGACCCGCAGGCCGTGGGTGCCGGCGAGAGCCAGATCGTGCTCGGCAAACACTCGGGCCGGGCGGCGTTCAAGGACACGCTCGCCAAGATGGGCATCGAGATCCAGGGCGACGCCCTCAACGCCGCCTTCACCCGCTTCAAGGAGTTGGCCGACCGCAAGATCCAACTCACCGACGCCGACCTCGAGGCCCTGGTAGCCGAGGAGATGGGTGGAAAGGTCGACCACGAGTACGAGTTCGTCAGCCTCGACCTGCGGGGCGGAACCGTCAACACGCCTACGGCCGTTCTGGAGCTGCAGGTGTCCGGCCAACTGGTCGAGGTGACCGCCACCGGGGACGGCATGGTGGATGCCTCGTGCACCGCCATCAAGGAGGCGACCGGCGTCGAGGGCAGGCTCACCGACTACACGGTCCTGTCGGTGACAGGTGGCGTCGATGCCCTCGCCGACGTTGCGCTTTCGTTCGAGAGCAGCGACGGCGTGAAGGTGTCGGGCCGTGGGTTGTCGACCGATGTCGTCGAGGCTTCGGCGCGGGCGTTCGTGTCGGCGCTCAACAAGATCGCCCGGATACGGGCCACGGGCGAGGATCCCAACGCCGTGGACCGTCCCGGACACATCGGCTGATCAGGCCTCGGCGGGTCCGTCCTCGCGGCGCAGCGCCTGCCAGGCCATGGTGCCCATTCCCCCCAGCAGGGTGAGCGTGAACAACACGCTCATGGCCAGCACGACGCTGCCCGACTCGGCGGAGAGGTAGTAGTGGCCGTACAGGCAGTCGTAGTCGCCGACGCGTGCATACCCGTAGGCGCAGTCGCCGCCGTAGGCGCTGTCGTACCCGTAGGCGCTGTCGTACCCGTAGGCGCTGTCGTACCCGTAGGCGCTGTCGTACCCGTAGGCGCTGTCGTACCCGTAGGCGCTGTCGTACCCGTAGGCGCTGTCCGAGGCGCGGCCTGACCCGTAGTCGTCGAGTGCGGCGGTGTCGTCGAGCGAGATGCCCTCGTCTTCGGTCGCCATCTCGGCAACGGTGGTGGTCGTAGTCGGAGCCACCGTCGTCGGAGCCACCGTCGTTGTCGTAGTCGTCGTAGTGGTCGTCGTAGTGGTCGTCGGTGCCACCGTCGTGGTGGTTGTCGGAGCGGTAGTGGTCGTCGGCGTCACCGTCGTGGTCGCCGGCGCCTGCACCGTGGGTAGGGCGGCGTTGCGGGTTGCGGGCTCGTCGTTGCCGCCGCCGCAGGCAGTGAGGACGACGACTGTCAGGAGCAGGAAGGGGAGGGAGCGCCGCACCGGGCGAGTCTGGCAGCCTCGCATCATCGCGCCTGTGATGGCTCCAACCCCGGGCAGGAAGTCCTAGAGGTTGATGGCGTCGAGGCGGGCCAGGCCGTCGAGGGCGTTGGACTGGAGGCGCCCGTAGCTGTACGACCACAGGTCTTCGCCGATGACCAGCGTGCGCTGGATCGGGCGCTGCCACTCGTAGTTCTGGGGCCAGCAGGCGGTGAACATCTTGCCGTCGGGGAGCGTGAGGTCGTCGATGCCGAACTCCTCCGCATAGAAGACCGCCTCCTCGGTGGGGAGGGACTCGCAGGAGAAGCCCTTCATCTGCGGGTAGACGCCGTCGTCGTCGCAGAACATGAACACGATCGTCTCGGTGGACATGCCGAAGAAGGAATCGCCTTCCTCGGCGCCGAGGTCGGCGGGGTCTACGGTCGGGCACGGCGGCTCGACGAGCGGCGCCACCTCGTCGTCTTCCGGGGAGTGGTCGATGCGGCCGACCTCGGTGATGGTGCCGTCGGCGATGCGCAGGGCCACAGCGGCCGCCTCGCCGGTGTTCCAGTCCTGGAAGGGCAGCACGGCCAGGTCCAGGGGTGCCCACCACAGGAACGCCCGGTGGTCCCACTCGGCGCTGCTGGAGCCGCCGCCACCTGGTGCCCAGGTGTCGAGCGCCGTCGGGTTGTCAAGGTCGGAGACGTCGAACAGGGTGACCTTGGTGCCCAGGGTGCGGCCCTCCTCGGTGGCCTCCTGGCCGATGCCCAGCACCAGGTCGTCGGAGATCGGGTGGAGGTAGCCGCTGTAGCCGGTGATCTTGAGTTCTCCCCGCACGACCGGGTTCGTGGGGTCGGAGAGGTCGATCGTGTAGAAGGGATCGGTCTGGCGGAAGGTCACGACGTAGCCGACGTCGCCGACGAAGCGCACCGAGTAGATGCGCTCGCCCTTCCCCATCTCGCCGACCTGGCCGACCTGGACGAGGTCGCCGCCGGAGTCGGCCGCCAGCACGGTGATCATCGACTCGCTTCCGGTGCCGGACCAGGGGCTGCCGACGGTGGTCGCCACCCGCAGGTGGCCGGCGTGCTCCGACATCGAGAACTGGTTGAGCACGTGGCCGGGCACCGAACCGGAGCCGACGTACACGGTGGCCGCCGGGTCGGACACGTCGAACTGGTGGATCGAGGTGGCGTAGTTGCGTTCCATTTCCTCCCAGGAGGATTCGTCGTCCATGCGGGTCGGATCGACGTAGCTCGTCGTGGCGACATAGAGGTTGCCGCCGCCGGCGTAGATCGTCTGCCCGTCGGCCAGCACCGAGGTGGCGTCTGGGACCCCCATCGGGGCGGTCAGGTCGACGGTCACGACCGACAGGGCGGAGAAGCCGGCGAACTCGGTGGGGTGTGACACCCGGTCGCAGTCGACTAGCAGGCCGTCGGTGATGGTGCCGTCGGCGGCTTCGTGGACATACGACGGCAGCCAGTCGGCGACCACGGTCTCGGCGATGATCTGGCGGTTGAACTCGGTGGCCCGCTTCTCGCCGGCCTCGTTCTGCGGGTAGACGAACGGCATCTGCTCGGGGCCGCTGGTGACGACCACCCGGGCGGCCCCGTTGACGACCCGGGCGCTCACGTAGCTGCCTTCGAGGGTCAGGGTGCTGACGACCTGCAGGTCGGACGGATCGGAGAGGTCGACCTCGACGAGGCTGGTCAGCGACATCCACCCGCCGGGGGCGACCAGGCGGCTCACGGCGCTGTCGGTGGTGACACCCTCTTCGTAGTAGGCGCCCTTCTGCGTGAGCACCAGCAGGCGGTCGCCCTCGAGCAGCAGCTCGGAGCCCCAGTGGTTGGGCAACTCGATCGTGTCGGTGAGCACGGCGGTGTCGCCCGAGACGTCGACGAGGTGGAGCCACTGGTCCTCGATGATGATGATGCGGGTGCCGTCGGTCTTGATGAGGTCGGGTTCGTCGATCCCGAGTTCCTGGACGTTGGTGCCCGAGAAGTCGACGCCCTCCTGCATGGAGTTCTCGTCGCCACCGTCGAATGTCTGCGTGGCCGGCGCCATTGTGGTCGCCGATGCGGTTCCTGCAGAATCGGCGGTGACTACCCCTGATTCGGCTGCGAAGGACATGCCGCGCGCCATGTCTTCCATGATGAACATGTCAGGCCCGCCGGCGTACCAGCCGCCGCCCAGGAGGCCGTAGGGGCCCACCCGGGCCGAGGCCTCGTCCCGCAGGTAGGAGAGCAGGTCGTCGCAGGCGGTGAACGGCACCAGGGCGCTCACGAACGTGAGGTCGCCCAACTCGACCTCGGGGAGCGAGGTGACGGTGGTCGAACCCGGGACGGTCGTGACAGGAACGGTCGTGGTGACGGTCGTGCCCGGAAGGGTCGTGGTGACGGTTGTGGTGCCGTGGCCGCCCGAGGTCGTGGTGGTCAGGACCGTGTTCTTGTCGGGCAGGGTCGTCGTGCCGGATGCACCGGGGTCGGTCGTTCCGCTGCCGCATGCAGCGGCGGCGAAGGCGAAGGTCAGCAGGATGGCGGCAAAGCGGCGCATGGTGGCTCCGTGTCTCGAGGTCGTTCCAGTGTCTCAGACGACGCCGGCCGGGCCGGAGGTTCCCGCCGTGGAGAAGTTTTCTCAGGTGGTTGGCAGCCAGGCCGGACGCTTGGCCTCGAAGGCGTCGATCTCGTCCGTGTGACGGCTGGTGATGCCGATGTCGTCGAGCCCCTGGAGGAAGCGCTCGCGGGTCGAGGCATCGAGCGGGAACGAGCACGCAATGCCGGCGTCGGGGGCCTCGAGGGTGAGGCTCGCAACGTCGACGACGATCATGAGGTCGGGGTCGGCCTCGACGGCGTCGAGCAGCGCCTCGCCCACCTCGGCCGACACCTGCACCGGCACGAGGCCGTTCTTGGTGCAGTTGTTGCGGAAGATGTCGGCGAACCGGGGCGACACGACCGCCCGGAACCCGTACTGCTGGATCGCCCAGACGGCGTGTTCACGCGACGAACCCGTCCCGAAGTTGGGGCCGGCCACCAGAACGGAAGCCCCGTCGAAGCGCTCGTCGTTGAGGACGAAGTCGCGGTTGTCGCTCCACTCGGCGAACAGGCCCTTGTCGAAGCCGGTGCGCTCGATGCGCTTTAGCCAGTCGCTGGGGATGATCTGGTCGGTATCGACGTCCGAACGGCGCAGGGGCACAGCGGTGCCCGAAACGATCTCGACGGCCTCCATGGCGAGCCCCCTATCCCCGGTCCAGGTCGGCCGGCGTGGCGAAGGTGCCGGCGATGGCGGTGGCGGCGGCGACGGCAGGCGAGACCAGGTGGGTGCGTCCGCCCCGGCCCTGGCGGCCCTCGAAGTTGCGGTTGCTGGTGCTGGCGCAGCGTTCGCCGTCGGTCAGCTTGTCGGGGTTCATGGCCAGGCACATCGAACAGCCGGGCTCGCGCCAGTCGAAGCCGGCGGCGATGAGGATCTCGGGGATGCCCTCGGCTTCGGCCTGGGCCTTCACGGCACCCGAACCGGGCACGACCAGTGTGCGGACGCCGTCGGCGACCCGGCGCTCCTCGACGATCTGTGCGACGGCCCGCAGGTCCTCGATGCGGCTGTTGGTGCACGAGCCGATGAACACCGTGTCGACGGAAATGTCCCGGATCGGCGTGCCGGCGGTCAGCCCCATGTACTCGAGCGCCCGGGCTGCGGACTCTCTCGCTGCCGGATCGTCGAATGCGTCCGGATCGGGGACCGACCCGTCGAGGCGTGTGACCTGGCCGGGGTTCGTGCCCCAGCTCACGTGCGGGGCGATGTCGGCGCCGTCGAGGATGATCTCGTGGTCGAACACAGCGTCGTCGTCGGTCACCAGCGACCGCCAGTCGGCGACGGCGGCGTCCCAGTCGGCACCCTTCGGGGCGTGGGCACGGCCCTCGAGGTAGGCGAAGGTGATGTCGTCGGGAGCGATGAGCCCGGCCTTGGCGCCCGCCTCGATCGACATGTTGCACACGGTCATGCGGCCCTCCATCGAGAGGTTGCGGATCACCTCGCCCCGGTATTCGATGACCGAGCCGATGCCGCCGCCGGTTCCGAGCCGGCCGATGATCGCCAGGATCACGTCCTTGGCGGTCGAGCCCTCGGGCAGCGTGCCGTTGACAGTGACGGCGAGCGTGCCCGGCCGCTGCTGGGGGAGCGTCTGGGTCGCCATCACGTGCTCGACCTCGCTGGTGCCGATGCCGAACGCCAGGGCACCGAACGCCCCGTGCGTGCTGGTGTGGCTGTCGCCGCACACCACCGTCATGCCGGGCAGCGTGAGCCCCATCTCGGGGCCGATCACGTGCACGATGCCCTGGCCCGGGTCGCCCATGGCATAGAGGCGCACACCGAACTCGTCGCAGTTGGTCCGCAGTGCCTCGACCTGCCGGCGGCTGACCGGGTCGGCGATGGGCTGGTCGACATCTGCAGTCGGGACGTTGTGGTCCTCGGTGGCGACCGTCAGGTCCGGGCGCCGGATCTGGCGACCGGCCATGCGGAGGCCGTCGAAGGCCTGCGGCGAGGTGACCTCGTGGACCAGGTGCAGGTCTATGAACAGGAGGTCGGGCTCGCCGTCGGCGGCATGCACGACGTGGCGTTCCCACACCTTCTGGCTGAGCGTCTGTCCGGCCATGCGCGTTTCTCTTCGGATCGGGCGGACCCTCAGACTACGGGCGTTCGACCGGCCTCCCAGCCTCAGCGGGTGCCCGGCGGCGCCCACCCCCGTGCAGACGTCAGAGGGCAGACAGAAAACGTAAGAGGAGTGCACGATCCGAAGCAGCCAGGGCGACAAACGCTCTTCGCGCCGATTCGGCTTCGCCTCCGTGCCAGAGGATCGCCTCTTCGACGCTCCGAGCCCTTCCGTCGTGGAGGTAGTGCTCGTTTCCCACCACTCCGGTGAGGCCGATTCCCCAGAGGGGGGCGGTGCGCCATTCGCTGCCGGTGGCGATGCCCTGGGGGAGGTCGTCGGCGAGGCCGGGACCGAGGTCGTGGAGGAGCAGGTCGGTGAACGGGGTGATGACCTCGTCGGACAGGGCCTGCACGTCCACGACGGTGGTCACGTAGGGCTCGGTGCGGTGGCAGGAGGCGCAGCCGACCTGCACGAACCAGGCGGCACCGGCACGGACGTCGGGGTCGTCCAGGTCGCGTAGGGCCGGCACGGCGACGGTGCGGGTGTAGAAGGCGGTGTCGGCGAGGAAGTCGTCGCCGAAGCGTTCGGCTGCCAGGCCATGGTCGAGGTGCATGTCGACGTCGAAGGCGTGGCGGGTGGTGGCGAGGATCGAGGCGTGCTGGGCCTTCCAACCGAAGCGGCCCGGGGCGGGCGTTCCGTCGTCGCCGGTGGCCTCCTGGAGTCGGCCGCTGATTCCGTCTCCGTCAGCGTCGTCCGGGTCGGCCATGGCCCGCAGGTCGTCCACGGATATCGCCTCGAGCAGGCCACCGCCGAACACCGGTGGGGCGGCGCGCAGAGAGGTTGCCAGGCTGGTGACGTCGGCGCCGTCGACGGAGACCACCGGCCGCCGCAGCGAAAAGCCCGTGCCGTCCGGGTAGGTGCCCGGTTCCTCGACCCAGTCGACGGTGAGGATCCCGTCGGCCTCCGGGCCGCGGTCCTGGAGTTGCTCGCCGAGGCCGGGGTCGGGTGATCCGTCGACCAGGCCGAGGAGCAGGATCGGCCCGGCTTCGGCCACGAAGCCGTCGGGCGAGGGGGATCGGCCGTTGTTGACGTGGCAGCCGAGGCAGCCGTCGGCGTTGTGGGCGGCGCCGAGTCCGTCCTCGGGGCCGAAGGGGTGCTCGAACGGGACGTCGCCGTCGGCGAAGCGGATGCGGTCCGGCAGGCCCATGCTGCGGGCCGAGAGGCTGAACGCCCGCTCGCCGGCGTGGACGGTGGTGGTGCTGCCGCCCGAGCGCAACAGCAGTTCGGGTGAGACGGTGTCGAGGACGGGCGCCCCGGGTGTCGGTGCCGGCCCCCGGTCGACGAGCAGCCAGGCCAGCCCGACTAGTCCGATCAGGCCGGCGATGCCCAACAGGGCCCGCAGGCGGGGCACCGGGGTCTATGCGCCCGGAGTGGGTACCCCGATGGAGTCGAGGTCCACGGCAGGCGGAGCCACGGGGGCATCCGGTGGGGCCGAGAGCGCATCCGGCATGGTCGGCTGATCCGGGGGTACGGGCATCGTCGTGTGGTCGGCCTTGGTGTACTCGCCGAAGTTGGGGGCGCCGTTGTCCTCGAACCCGGAGGCCTCGCCGTCGCAGGGGGCGACCGTCTCGATGTCGGCGGGGATCGACGTCTCGAAGGTGTTGCCGGCGAAGCAGTTGCCCATCGGCCCTGCGGTCGACTCCCAGACCATCAGGAACAGGTCGTAGGGGCTGCCGCTCACCACGTTGTCGGTGACCGTGTTGCGTTCGGCGTGCCATAGGTTCTCATCGATGAAGACGGCGGAGGCGATGCCGGCGAACGAGTTGTCCTCGACCAGGTTGCGGGTGATGAGGTTGTCGTTGCCGCCTGCCACGACGATGCCGACGCCGAAGGCGGCGTCCCAGTCGGAGCTCTTGCGCGGGGTGTCCTCGTTGCCGTTGTCGTGTACGTAGTTGCCGACGATCACGATGTCGCCCTGGGGTGCGAGCTCTTCCGAGTCGAGGGTGTTGGGCACCATGCCGATGCGGTTGTTGCGCCATTCGGAGTCGTGGATGATCAGGTTGCCGCTGGCGTTGGTGCCCGAGTAGCCGAGGGCGTTGTTCTCGGCGATGACGTTGCGGACCACTGCGTCGCAGGGGTTGCACTGGCCGATGTAGAAGGCCGAGTCGGGGTGGCCGCTGCCGTAGCTGTTTTCGATGAGGCCGTTGGTGGCGTTGAAGGCGTAGATGCCGTAGAGGCCGTTGTTGTAGGCCGTCACGTACGAGGCCCGGTAGCCGTCGAGGATGAAGTCGGTGCCGTAGTCGCCGGTGAAGAACACGCCGTTGGAGGTGTGCGAGTGGGTGGTGAGGTTCTCGATGGCGACCCCGTTCGAGAACACGATGAACCCGTTTTCGCGTTCGTGTTCGCCGTCGATGATGACGGCGTTGCGGTCGGTGCCCCGGATGACGAGGCCGTCGGTTTCGACGACCACGGCCTCGTGGTAGGTGCCGGGTCCGATCAGGACCAGGTCGCCGGGCATCGAGGCGTCGACGGCCTCCTGGATGGTGGCGAAGTCGTCGGGCACCCTCAGTGCGTCGGAGAGGGTGTCGACGGTGGTGACGGTCGGCGGCTCGTCCATGCCTTCATCGTCCACGAAGCCCTCGATGAGCCCGAGGGGCCCTTCCCCGGTCGACACTCCGCATTCCCGGCTGACGAACGTGTCGATGCGGAGCCCGGCCAGGTCGAGTGCATCCAGGTCGTCGCCCAATGCCAACATGGCCGTGAACAGGACGGACATGACCGCTTCCTCGGTGGCGGTCTCGGGGTCGATATCGGCGAAGGCGGCGGTCAGGTCGGTGAAGACGGAGCGCACCAGCTCGGCGTCGGCGGTCAACTCGGACGGCACGTTGTCGACCATCCAGGCGTAGAGCGGGTCCATGGATGTGAGGAGTTCGACCAGCTGATCGGGGGAGGGGTCTTCGTCCATGTCGCCCATGGCCGGCATGAGGTCGGCCACGATGTCGTAGACCTGCGCCTGGAGGCCGGCGCAGAAGCCCGCGGGGGCGTCGGGCAACTCGCCCTCGTACTCGGGTGCTGAGAAGTCGTCGCCAAAGGGGTCGTCACCGTCTCCGTCGCCTGCCATGTCGTCGTCTTCTTCGAACATCTCGTCGAAGATGCTGAAGGTCTCTTCGATGGCCTTGAAGACCTGGTTGTCGACCGTGCCGCAGACGAGGAGGAAGTCGTCGATCGCATACTCGGCCTCGCCGGGCTCCTCGAACCCGAACTGCGTCTCGAAGTTCATCACGAGGGTGTAGAACTCTTCCAGGCCGTCGACAAAGTCGTCCTTGCCGTCGAAGGCGTCTGCTGTCTGGGCGGTGACGTACTCGAGGGCCTGGGCGTTGATGACGAGGTCGTCGGGCAGTTCGCCGGCCAGCCATGTCAGGTACGCATTGGCTGCCCGCATGGTGTCGGCGAACTCGGTCGGCGTGGCCGGGGTCGTGTCCATGGCGGCGAGGGCGGTGGCCACTTGCTCTTCGTTGGCGGCGCAGATCGCCGGCAGCGTCGTGGTCGGGGCTGCGGTAGTGGTCGGAGCGGTCGTGGTCGGCGCAGCCGTTGTGGTGGTGGGCGCAGCGGTCGTGGTGGTGGGGATCGGCACGCTGCTGCCACCGCAGGCGGCGGCAACCATGGCGAGTGCGAGGACGGGGACGAAAAGGCGAAGGCGTGTGTTCATGGCGCGCACCGTAGTGCTACTGGATGTGCTTTACACATTAGAACCGGCCGGCGTTATCGACTCTTCTTCAGGTCGCGACCACGATCACCTGGCCGCGTTGGCCGCGGCGGGCGGTGCCGTGGAAGGAGCAGTAGTACGGGAAATCGCCGGCGTCGTCGAAGGTGATCGACCCCGGGCCGCCCTCGAGGGCCTCTCCGGTGATCTCCGTGAACCAGCCCGGGCCCGGTTCCCTGGCGGCCGGCCTGACGTTGTGGATGTTGCGTCCCGTGTTGACCCACACGACCTCGGTGCCGGACGACACGACGATGACGCGGTCGGTGAAGGCGTTGTCGGTGACCTCGACCGTCACCTGAGAGGAACCCCTGTGGTCGACGGCACCTTCGGGGACCTCGAAACTGTCAGGTGGCCCGCCTGGCGACGCCGACCCACAGGACGACGCCAGAAAAATGGCGAGCAGGCAGGCGACAGCGGTTCGTTGCATACGAAACGGGGAGGATACGAAAGAGGGTGTCAGGTGCCCAGCCGGGCCCGTTCGACGAGATCGGCGAACCCGTCGGCGTCCAGCGGCCCCATGTGGCCGAGCACCGTTCCCTCGGCGGTGACCACGGCGGTGGCCGGCTGGCCGAACACGCCGAAGCGGGCCCAGACCGAGCCGTCCATGTCGGCGATGTGCGGGAAGCCGTCGATGCGCAGTTCGGCGGCGGTCATGGCGATGGCCTCGAACCCGTCGATGCCGCTCGACACGCCGATCACGGTCAGGCCTCCATCCCTGCCATCTTCTGCCATCCCGGCGACCGCCGGGGCCTCGCCTCGACACGTCGGTCAACTGGGGGCCCAGAACCAGAACAGGACGTCACCGCCGGCGAGGTCAGAGCCGACGAAGGTCGTGCCGTCCGCCAGGGTTGCCGTGAAGTCGAGGATCCCGACGGTCGAAGGTTCGGCACCGGTCGTGGTGGTCGTGGTGGTCGCAGGAGGTTCGGTGGTGGTCGGTGTCGCAACCTCAGATCCGCTGCATGCGCCGGCGACCAGACACAGGATGACGATCAGGCGATTCACGGAACCGTGCACGCCCATGACCCTACGGCCGGTACCGTCGTCACCGTGAGCACGCGGATGCTGGTGTCGATGGCCCTGGCATGCGGCATGGTGATCCTCGTCGCCTTCGCCGTCCAGGTGCTGGTCGCAACGTGAGCACCGCGCACGACCTCGTAGTGATCGGTGGGGGTCCGGCCGGCTATGCCGCCGCCCTGTTCGCATCGGCGTCCGGCCTCGACGTCGGCCTCGTCGAGGAGTCGAAGTTGGGCGGCACCTGCCTCCACGTCGGCTGCATCCCGGCCAAGGAACTCCTCGAAACGGCGTCGGTACTGCGCACCGTGCAGCACGCCTCCGAGTTCGGGGTCACGGTCGGAGAGCCCGTGGTCGACCTGGTCGTGAGCCAGGAACGCAAGCAGAAGGTGATCGACGGCCTGTTCAAGGGCCTCGACGGCCTGCTCGCCAGCCGCAAGGTCACCGTTTATGCGGGGACCGGCCGCCTGGGCGTCGACCACACGGTCACCGTCGACGGCGAGGAACCGGCGGTTCTCCAGGCGCCCCACATCGTGCTGGCCACCGGCTCGTCGCCCCGCACGATTCCGGGGTTCGACATCGACGGAACGTTGGTGGTCACCAGCGACGAGCTGCTGTCGATCACCGAGGTGCCCGCACGGGTTGCGGTCATCGGCGGTGGCGCCATCGGCTGCGAGTTCGCATCGATGCTGTGCGACCTGGGCTCGGCGGTCACGCTGCTCGAGGCACTGCCCGAGATCCTCCCCGGCTGCGACGCCGATGCAGCCAAGGCGGTGCGTCGTGCCTTCAGGAAGCGCAGGATCGACGTCCACGTCGGCGTGTCGGTCCACGGCCACGATCCCGACGGTTCGGCCACGAAGGTGCGGTTCGGGCCTGAAGGCGATGCCGGGGCGGTCGAGGTCGACCTCGTGGTGGTGGCCGTCGGCCGTCGGCCCCGGGGCGATGCCGCCGGGCTGGTCGGCACCCGGGTCGAGGTCGACGAGCGGGGCTTCGTGGTCGTCGACGAGCGACTGCGCACCGGCGAGCCGGGCGTGTACGCCGTCGGCGATATGGTCGCCACCCCGCAACTGGCCCACGTGGGCTTCGCAGAGGGCATGTTCGTCGTCCGTGACCTGCTGGGCGAGAACCCGGTCCCGGTCGATCCCGCCACCGTGCCGTGGTGCATCTACAGCCACCCCGAGGTGGCGTTCGCCGGGCTGAC
>JACKQG010005925.1_pt1 | contig 13214 bp, 16 predicted proteins | sample 8237621 | NCBI WGS metagenome assembly JACKQG01 (sample SAMN15677084, study PRJNA649215) | marine metagenome | biome: marine; feature: Black Sea; material: saline water; isolation source: suspended particulate matter (SPM) from the Black Sea western gyre | collected 2013-06-09/2013-06-10 | depth...
ATCAGACGATCCAAAAACTCATACATGCGTTCTTTTCGTAACGTCACCTTCAATCCGGTTTTGTCGCCTTCTCGCTCTTTAAAGTTCGACACGCTCTTCTTCGCTTTGCAGATAAGGGGTTTTTGGCCGGTGATGACCGTCATGTCCTTGAATGCGTTATCCATGAATTTTTTATCCTGGACCGCTTTGCCGACACCCATCGAAACGACAACTTTCTCAATCCGCGGAATCGCCATCGAGCTGGAGTATTTGTAACTTTCCTTCAGCGACGGAGCAATTTTACTGTTGTATATGTCTTTTAAACGAGCCATTGACTATCCTTTAACCCTCAACTTGGTTATTATTTCTTCTTTGCTTTGGTCACGATGCTGATTTCGGAACCATCCACAGCAACGCGTTTTTTGTTTCCCTTGGCATCCACTTCAAAACGAACACGGGTACCCTTATTAGTTTTCGGATTCACCGGTAAAACATTGCTTATATGGATCGGCCGTTCGACACGAATCCGGCCGCCCTGAGGATTCTTCTGTGACGGACGAACGTGCTTATGGGCAAGATTAATCCCTTCCACAAGAACCCTGTCTTTGCCCGGAATTACACGCATCACCTTGCCCGTTGCGCCTTTGTTAACGCCGACAATAATTTCTACTGTATCACCTTTTTTTACATGTTTTGCCATTATTATCCTCTTTTGCGTTTTCCGGCAATGTTATACAACTTCACTGGCCAGAGAGACGATCTTCATAAAATTCTTTTCACGCAATTCACGAGCAACCGCACCAAAAATACGTGTTCCAACGGGATTCTTGTTTTCATCGAGCATCACCGCTGCATTGCTGTCAAACCGAACATAGCTTCCATCTGGACGACGGATTGGATATTTGGTCCGAATAATGACACACCGGTAAACTTTCTTTTTATCCAGCGAACAGTTCGGAAGGTGTTTCTTGATCGCTACAGAAACAATATCCCCGACAGTCGCTGTCGGACGGGTTTTTTTCCCTTTTCGCGAACTTCCTCTGCCCAGCACTTTAATGCACTGTGCTGTTTTAACGCCGCTGTTGTCGGCGATTTCTAACATGCTTTCCTGCTGAATCAATGGTCCGCCCTTTACTCTAAAACCGCTTTTTTCAATACTTTTACCAGACGCCAGTTTTTGGTCTTACTAATCGGTCTGCACTCCGTTATTTCCACAATGTCGCCGATTGCCGCAAGATTCTGCGGGTCATGAACACCCATCTTGGTTCGGCGACGAATATATTTTCCGTAACGCGGGTGTTTAACCTTATAATCAATCTGGCAAGTGATGCTCTTATCACCGCTCTTGGATACAACGAACGCTTGTGTGTTCTTTTTTTGTTCTTTATTTTCCATGCCTTTACTGGACCTTACCCTGTTCTTGGTTCATAATGGTTTTGACCCGTGCAATCTCGCGACGCACATTGCGTATCGCATGACGGTTCTCCAGATTCTCGGTAACGGCTTGAGCACGAAGATCAAACAACTGTCTCTGCAGGACCTCGAGTTTTTCCTGCCGTTCATCCGACCGCATATCTCTTATTTCAGAAGCTTTCATATCTCTTTCGATTCCTTATCCAAGTGCATGTCTGCGTGCTACAAACCGGCATTTGACCGGCATTTTATGGGCCACACGCAACAGCGCCTCTTTGGCTACATCTTCCGCGACGCCGCCGATTTCATATAAAACGGTTCCGGGCCTAACCACTGCGACCCAACCCGCAACTTCAGCCTTACCCTTACCCATTCGAATTTCCAGCGGTTTGGCTGTGTACGAATGGTCCGGGAAAATGCGGATATAAACCTTGCCTTCACGACGCAAAAAGTGAGTCGCTGCAATTCGCCCCGCTTCGATCTGTCGACCGGTAATCCAATGCGGTTCAAGTGCCTGCAATCCGTATTCGCCAAAAGCAACATAATTCCTGCGAGAGGCATTGCCTTTCATCTTCCCACGCATTTGCTTACGATATTTTACTCTTTTTGGCATTAATGCCATGATTCAAATCCTTTACCTTAGCTGTTATCCTGATTATTCTCTGTCTGTTCTGGTGCAGCAGGAGCTTCCGCCGGAGCCGGAGCCACTGGTGCCGCTGCTGTAGGAGCAGGTGCTGGAGCCGGACGAGATGCTGAACGACCACCCGAACGACCACCTGAACGTCCTCCTCCCGGCCCTCCACCAGGTCTTCCACCTGGTCTTCCGCCGCGGCGAGGTTTATTCTGAATGATCGGCGTGATCTCTTCACCAAACTTACCTTTATAGATCCAAACCTTGATACCGATCGCCCCATAGGTTGTTCGGGCGGTAGACTTGGCATAGTCAACATTTGCGTCGAGCGTCGAAAGGGGGATACTTCCCAATTTCTGCACTTCGCTTCGAGCAATTTCTGCACCTGAAAGACGACCGCTGCAAAGCACCTTGACACCAAGAGCTCCGGCGTTCATGGCGGTTTCGCAAGCCATCTTCATAATACGGCGGTGGGCCGAACGCTTTTTCAATTGTTGAGCAATATTATCACCCACCAACTTGGCATCCAAAGCCGCTTCTTTGATCTCGATAACATTAACACTGATCTTTCGATCGATCAGACCTTCGAGTTCTTCCCGGAACTTATCAACCTCCGCACCGCGAGGGCCGATCACCATGCCGGGACGGGCAGTATGCAACGTAACCTTGACTTCGTTGCGGGTACGTGCGATCTCGGCCTTTGATACGGCTGAATAAGGTGGCTGAAGATTGAACTTCTTTTCCACATAATCCCTGATCTTATAGTCTTCAATCAGGAACTCACCATAGTTCGCCTTCGGAGCGAACCACGTACTTTGCCACCCGAGCGTAATTCCTGTTCTAAAACCAATTGGAGATGTCTTCTGACCCATAAATATTCCCGCTTTAAGATTAACCTTCCGATACTGTTATATAAATATGACTGGCTTCCTTGCGAATCGGATGCGCCCGTCCGCGATCTTTCGGATGCCAGGATTTTGTTCCGATCCGACGGCCCGCCTGATCAACACGAGCTTCAAAAATACAGAGATTATCGACATCCGCCTCCTGCTCATCGGCGTTGGCGATCGCGCTCTGCAGCACTTTCTTCACATGAACTGCTGCCCGTTTGTTCGTAAAGGTCAACAGGTCCAGGGCATCCTGCACGTCACGTCCTGCGATGAGCTCGGTGACCAGACGCGCCTTCCGAGCTGACATCGGAGCATAACGATGACTGGCAACCCATTCGGAGATCGCGTTAATCTCAACTCCTAATGCCGTTGCAAGATGTTCCACATCCTCCCGGCTCGGCTGGGTTGCGAAACGCGCTTCTTTCCAGTTGCGGATGGCCGTCAGGGCATCATCTTTACTCATGCCCCCGCGAGCCAGATGTTCCGCCAACTGAGAATCTGAAACCTTCTGCTCTTTACAAACTTCTTTAAATTTTTTTGCACTCAGCATATTAATCTAACCTTATATTGCCCTTGGGCTTCAACACGTTGTTTACTTCTTGCCGCCGGAATGGCCTCTGAACGTACGAGTCAGCGAAAATTCGCCCAGTTTATGACCCACCATATCCTCGGATATCAACACTTTATGAAACATTTTCCCATTGTGAACAAGAAACGTAAAGCCAACAAATTCCGGAATGATCGTGCAGGCACGCGCCCACGTCTTGATCGGGTCCTTGCTGCCGGCATCGATCTGCTTTTGTACCTTCAGGTACACTTTCTCATCTACATACGGGCCTTTTTTTGTCGAACGTCCCATTCAAATTCCTCTTTTTTACTGGACTGCTTTTTTTCGTTATGCGGCGTTAAAGAACAAGCTGCAAGCCGCGATTCGATTTACGACGACGAATGATGCGATTATTTGACGTCTTGCTGCGACTACGCGTTTTTCCACCTTTTGCGGGAACACCCGTCGGTGAACAGGGGTGACGTCCACCATTGGCTCGACCTTCACCACCACCCATCGGGTGAGCAACCGGGTTCATCGCTTTACCGCGAACGTGCGGTTTGCGACCCATATGACGCTTACGACCCGCTTTACCGATCTTAACATTCTGATAATCAGAATTACTTAAATGACCGACTGTAGCCCGGCATTCCTTGCGAATCATACGCATTTCACCACTGGGCAGAATAATTGAGGCCCAATTGCCATCTTTAGCCATCAGGCGGGCAACTCCGCCGGCACTGCGAACAAGTTTGCCGCCCTGACCGGCAGTCATTTCAATATTATGAATTTCGACACCGACCGGAATCCCTGACAATGGCATTGAGTTTCCAATCTTGGGTTCAACCACCGAACCGCTTTCGACTGTCATGCCAACTTTGATACCTTCCGGAGCGAGAATATAACGCTTTTCGCCATCTTCATACTGTACAAGTGAAATAAAGCAATTGCGATTCGGATCGTATTCAATGGATTGCACTGTTGCAACAACGCCATCTTTATTCCGTTTAAAATCAATCATTCGGTAGATTTTCCGAGCACCACCACCACGAAAACGAACCGTCACTTTACCGTGATGGTTGCGTCCGCCGTTTTTCTTGATGCGTTTGCACAGCGTCTTCTCCGGCTTGTCCGTTGTCAGAACAGCTTTATAGTCAATGACCGAAGCATTCCGTCGTCCATTACTTGTCGGTTTGTAAACTCGTATAGCCATAATTCAAGTCTTACTTTCTTTTCGTGTCCAGCTTATTTAGAACAGATCAATATGATAGTCCTGATGCAGCACAACAACTGCTTTCTTCCAGTTCTTGGTATAGCCAATAGTCCGACCTCGGCGACGGGGCTTGCCTTTGACATTCGCCGTCCGAACATCTACCACCTTGACCTTATACAATTTTTCAACCGCACTGCGGATTTGGATCTTATTGGCCTTTTTATTGACTTCGAACGAATAGGCATTTTTGGTATTCGCAAAATGCATCCCCTGTTCGGTTACCAACGGCTTGATAATGATATTATAATTATCCACAATTCTATCCTGTATTCCTAATTGGTTTTCTTCTTATCCAGCAAGGCCATAAATGCGTCTTTGGTAAAGAGTACATTTTGCTTATTGCAGATGTCGCCGGCGTTCAGATCGTCCGTTACAATAACGTCAACCTTAGGGATATTCCGGGCAGATTTATAAATATTGGCATTCTGCTGACCGATCGTAACCAAGCAGCTTCTGTCAATGCTAAGATTGCCCAGGACACGAGAGAATTCCTTTGTCCTGGGGGCATCGAAATTCAGCTCATCCACAACAACCAGCCGTCCCGTCTGCAGTTTGACCAGCAAGGCCGAATCACAGGCCAGGCGACGCTGCTTTTTGGGCATCCGTTTTCCGAAGTCCCGCATCACTTTGGCAAATGTCACACCGCCGCCAACGCGAACAGGCGTGCGAGCATTTCCCGCACGAGAATTACCGGTACCTTTCTGTTTGTATAGCTTGCGGGTTGAACCCTTCACCATCCCTCGGCTCTTGGTGGCCGCCGTACCCACGCGTTTATTCGCATGGTACATGACCATCGCCTGTTTCAATAACGCAGGGCGAATTTCACTGCCAAAAAGGCTTTCGTCCACCTGCAGGCTTTCCAGCTCTTTGCCTTCTCGATTGTAGACTTTTACGTCAATCATATTAGGTATCCACTTTTACGTTGTTTTGCTGTTATTAACTTTGGGGTCTTGTATGAGAGCTGTGAATCTCAATATATCCACCGGAAGGCCCCGGCACCGCTCCCTTGATCACCAGAAGATTCTTTTCTTCGTCAATTGAAATCAGCTTGTGGTGCTTACTTGTCACGCGAGCCCCGCCCATACGGCCAGCCATGCGTTTGCCCTTCTTGACGTTTCCGCCGTGTCCGGCATCTGAAGCATGTGATGAAATCGAACCCGGAGCACGGTGCTTACGCTCACAACCGTGAGAGGCCGGGAAACCACCAAAACCATGACGCTTCATCACACCGGCATACCCTTTACCTTTACTAGTTCCGCAAACATCAACAAGCTTAACATCTGCAAATGAAGTAACGCCGATCTCGTCACCGGCCGCATGCTCTACATCTTGGCCAGCTTTCAAACGCCATTCACGAACAAATCGTTTCGGCGTTGTGCCGGCTTTTTTCGCATGGCCTTCCTGAGGCTTCTTGGCCCGGCTGGCCTTCACATCGTCAAGACCAACCTGCAACGCATTGTAGCCGTCAGTCTCAGGCGTCTTGACCTGCATCACCTTGCAGGGGCCGGCCTGAATAACCGTTACAGGTATCAACTTGCCCGACCCATCGTAAATTTGAGTCATTCCAATTTTTTTACCAAGCAACATTGCCATTATTTATTCCCTTGTGCTTGTTGCGTTTCTTTTCGTATTCTGATGCGTTTATTAACGCTGTTACAACAATTTCTTTAGGACCTAAGCTTTTATCTTAACAAAAACGCCCGCAGGGACAACCAGCCTGTTAAGGGCTTCAACCGTGCGGGCATTGGCATCATAAATATCAATGACGCGCTTATGGGTACGCATTTCGAACTGCTCACGTGCCTTCTTGTTGACGTGAGGACTGCGAAGTACAGTATATCTCTCGATACGCGTCGGCAACGGAATCGGACCGCTGACACGAGCATTGGTCCGGCGAGCCTGCTCAACGATTTCCTTCGCTGAACTGTCCAACGCCCGATGGTCATATGCTTCCATTCGAATTCTGATCTTTTCTGTATCTACCATGGTAAATCCTTAATTTCTACCCGCAGTGTCGCCAAATAATATGGAAAGCTGGTGAAAATACCAGCATTCCCTGCAAAATACAAGTATATTTATACAAAAAATGCGCCTATTTATAAAATAATGACGTTTTCTTTCTGTCTAAGGCAGGAAAGGCATCTATTCGCCTTCCTTCGTCGAGGCCCTCTCTTTCGGGCGTTTGAGGCCATGTTTTGCCGGCCAAGCGGAACATTCAATTTCACAAGCCTTATTCAGGCCAAAATTGCCGTCCCAGTACTATTAATCATCGAAATGATCAGCCCAACTCGTCACGCACGAAACTCCCTTCCGTGCTCGCTCCGGCTGAAAAGTATGTAACTATCAAAAAAAACCGAAATTGTCAATAGCCTAACAATATTTTTTCTGAAATTTGTTCAGGAACCTTCTCATAATTGAGTGGTTCCATCGTAAAACTGCCGCGACCACCGGTCACACTGCGAATCTGGCCGGAATAACCAAACATTTCCGCCAGTGGAACATTGGCATCCAGGACTCTCATGTTGCCATGGATATGCGTATCAGTAATCACACCACGCTTGGCAATCAATTGCCCCTGCACCGCTCCGTAATTCGATTCCGGCACAACGATCTGCACTCGCATGACAGGCTCGAGCAGAATTGGACCCGCTTTGGAAAGAATTTCACGAACCGCCATGACTGCGGCCTGCTCAAAGGCCAATTCCGATGAATCCACCGCATGAAATGAACCGTCAATTAATGTAACCTTAGCTCCAACAAGAGGATAGCCTGATAATGGACCACTTGCCAAGCCTTCTTTGGCACCGCGTTCGATTCCCGGGATATATTCTTTGGGAATTGCACCGCCAATGATTTTATTTTCAAACAGGTTCTGACGGCTATAATGCCCGTCGTCGTCAAACAACGGTTCAATTTCAATCACAACGTGACCGAACTGGCCTCGTCCGTCAGTCTGGCGAACAAACTTGCCTTCTTCCTTAGCTGGCCGACTGATCGCCTCCTTATAAGCAACTCGGGGCTTGCCAACACGCACATCCACGCCCATCTCACGCACCAGTTTGTGTTCGAGCACCTCAAGGTGAAGTTCTCCCATTCCGCTGATGATTGTCTGCCCCGTTTCAGGATCATAATCACAACCGAATGTCGGGTCTTCCCGCCGTAACTGAGCCAACGCCTCACCCAGTTTAGCCCGATCCGCTGCTGAACGAGGTTCGATCGACATGCTAATAACGGTCTCCGGAAATGTAATACTCTCCAGAACAATATTATTGTGAGAATCACAAAGCGTATCACCGGTCAGCGTTTCCTTCAGGCCCACAACCGCGATAATATCTCCGGCATGGGCCTCTTCCAGAATATTCCGGCTGTTGGCATGCATCTGGAAAATGCGCGTCACATTTTCTTTTCGATCTCGATTACTATTCAGGACTCGTGAGCCGCTTTTAAGGGTACCCTGGTAAACGCGCAGGAAATACAGGTCGCCGTGCTTGTCACTGGTAATTTTAAAAGCCAGACCCACAAATGGTTTATCCGGGTCACAGACCACCTCGATTTGCTTTTCCTTGTCGCCATTGCGATAGCCGACAGCCGTGGGCCGCTCCAGCGGTGCAGGCAAATAGGCCACAACCGCATCCAGCAACTTCCGAACCCCGATGTTTTTCAAGGCCGACCCAACTAATACCAGATTCAGTTCCCCATCCAGTGTACCCTTTCGAAGTCCGGCAATGATCCGTTTCGAATCGATCGGCTTATCATTGATATAAGCTTCCATCAGCTGTTCATCATATTCGGCTGCCGCCTCAATCATCACATGCCGATACTGCTCAGCAACGTCAATGAGATCGTCCGGAATCGGCTCCTCATGAAAACTGGTTGCCGTCTGTTCCTCCTGATACAAAACTGCCTTCATTGTCAGCAGGTCTATCAGGCCGCGAAAATTGGCTTCGGCACCAATCGGAATCTGGACCGGAACCGGATTCGCCAGCAATTTGTGGCGAATACTTTCGACACACATTTCAAAATCAGCACCGATCTTGTCCATCTTATTGACAAAACACAGACAAGGCAGATTGTATTTTTTTCCCTGACGCCAAACCGTCTCACTCTGGGCTTGGACCCCTTCTGAGCCATCAAATACCGCAACCGAACCATCCAATACACGAAGCGAACGCTCAACCTCCGCCGTAAAATCAACGTGTCCCGGCGTGTCGATCAGGTTGATATCGAAACCGTCCCAAGGACATTTGGTGGCCGCCGATGTAATGGTAATACCCCGTTCCTGCTCTTCCGTCATGAAATCCATGACCGCGGTACCCTCATGGACTTCACCGATCTTATACGTTTTGCCGCTAAAATACAGAATGCGTTCCGTCACGGTGGTCTTGCCCGCATCAATATGAGCCATGATCCCAATATTTCGTACTTCAGACAGGTCCGCTGCCATAAACGACTTCACCTCTTTTGCTGTATTCTGCTCAATACCGCTATAGTTAATCCATAGTTTTCATAAAAAAACTGCCACGGAGTTTCAGAAAACGCCCGTGGCAGTTATATTTAAAAAATTACCATGCAAAGTGAGCAAAGGCCTTATTGGCTTCGGCCATACGATGCACGTTTTCGCGAGTGGTCATCGCCGTACCTTCTTTTTTATAAGCATCCATTAGCTCGGAAGCAAGACGAATAGACATCGGCTTACCCTTCTTGCCTCGTGAGGCCGCGAGAATCCAACGAAATGCCAGCGACTGCTGACGTTTGGGACGGACCTGCATCGGCACCTGGTAGCTGGCACCACCGACGCGCTTGCTGCGAACTTCCAAAAGCGGCTTGACATTCTCAATCGCCGTCTCGAAGACCTCCAACGGAGGAGTCTCCTTAACCTTTTTTTCGATCTGCCCCATGGCATCACAAAAAACCTTGTAAGCAATGCTTTTCTTGCCATCCAGCATGAGGCAGTTGACGAATTTCGACACCAGTTTACTGCCGTAAACCGGATCCGGTTTTAACTGTTGACTTGACGCTGTAAATTTCTTTGCCATTCTCTATACCCTATAGGTTATTGATATACGTTACGACTTCTTGGTTCCATATTTACTGCGGCCCTGTTTGCGATTGGCCGTTCCGGAAGTATCCAGCACACCGCGGACGATGTGATAGCGAACACCCGGAAGGTCACGAACACGTCCGCCCCGAATCATAACCGTGCTGTGTTCCTGCAGGTTATGGTCAATCCCGGGGATATACGCAGTCACTTCCTTGCCGTTGGTTAAACGGACACGCGTAATTTTCCGCAATGCCGAGTTCGGCTTCTTGGGAGTCTGCGTCCTGACGATCAGGCAAACGCCACGTTTCTGCGGGCACCCGGTAATATCGGAAATACGTTTCCGACCTTTTTTCTTCCTGCCGTTCCTAACTAACTGATTGATGGTTGGCATACTATCTCCAAACTAATACTGTTTTTCTCTCAAACCAATTTTTCTATGTTCAATGCCTCAATTTTAGGCTATTCAAGTCCCAATGCAGCCTTGACTGCCTTATCTGCGGCAGCTTCAGCTTCCTTGGCATCCCGCAATTCCTCGAGCTGTTTCGGAATCGGTGGCTCTGCCAAATGTTTCACTTTCATGTCCAGATATGGCTTAAATGCCGTTCCAGCAGGGATCAAATGCCCGAGAATCACATTCTCTTTCAATCCGCGTAATTGGTCAATTTTACCAGCCAGAGCTGCTTCTGTCAAGACCTTTGTTGTTTCTTGGAAGCTGGCCGCAGAAATAAAGCTGTCTGACTGCAACGAAGCCTTGGTAATACCCAGCAATAGCGTATTGGCTGTCGCCGGACGTGGTTTTTTGCCCTTGGCGGGGGTTCCGCCTAGAACTTCGACCTTTTCGTTGGCCGCTTCAATCTCTTCCTTTGTGACAACCTGGCCGACTTCTAAGTCCGTATCGCCCGAATCTGATATCTTCAGACTCTTTGCCAGTTCCATATTCGCCCGACGGAATGCAAACTTATCAGAAACTTCTCCCGGCAAAAATAGGCTATCCCCAACATTTTCGATCTCAACCTTATTCATCATCTGAGACAGGATAATCTCAACGTGCTTATCATTAATGGTTACGCTTTGGGCACGATAAACATTCTGAATTTCGCGGAGCAGATACCGCTGCAGCGCCTCTTCACCTTTAATTCGCAGAATGTCGTGGGGCACCAAGGGACCGTCTGTCAGCGCGTCACCGGCCTCCACCAGGTCGCCGGTATGGAAATTCAGGTGCCGGTCACGCGGGACATGGTGCTCTTTTTCCATGCCCGATTCGTTGCGTACGATAATCGTCATTTTTCCGCGACGCTTATCACTCTTGAGTTCAACTGTACCGGAAATTTCTGACATCGCAGCCGGCTCTTTCGGCTTACGGGCTTCAAAGATTTCCGTCACACGCGGCAAACCACCGGTAATATCCTGTGTACCGCCGGAACCACGCGGCAGACGGGCCAGCAGTTTACCCGCCACCACCTCTTCACCGTCATCGACTTCGATACGAGCCTTGGAAGGCAGATAGTGCACATCAAGGATATTGCCGTCCGCATCTTCAATCACCACCTGCGGGTGCTTATCGCCTTTGTGTTCGATCACTACCGGACGGCCCTTCTGTCCCTTGCGTTCCTCTTCAACACGCATGGTCTCGCCTTCGATCACATCCAGCAGACGCACAACACCGGCTACTTCAGCCAGAATCGGCACACGGTGCGGATCCCACGCATACAAGGTTTGCCCTGTTTTGACCTTGGCACCATCACCGGCAATAATAATTCCGCCATAGGGAACCTTGAATCGCTCAAGCTCACGACCCTTATCATCAACCAAAGCCATTTCACCATTTCGACGCAAAGCGATACACTGCTTCTGTCCGTCAACGTCAACTTCAACCACATTTAAATCGATATATTTAACAACGCCATCACGCGGTGCTTTCTGGTCCGTCTCAATCAGTGAAACAGAGGCAATACCACCCGTATGGAACGTTCTCATCGTAAGCTGTGTTCCAGGTTCACCAATGGACTGAGCCCCGATAATTCCAATAGCCAGCCCCTGCTCAACAGGGAGGCCCGTACTTAAATCCCAGCCATAACATTTGGAACACATGCCAATTTCGCTTTCACATGTCAGCGGGCTGCGTACGCGTATCGCTTCCAGACCCAACTGCTCGATCTTATCGGCCGCTTCCGGCGTGAAGATTTCGTTCTCGCGAACGATCATTTCGTCGGTGATCGGGTTGCGAATATTATCCCGTGCCGTACGACCAATCATCAGCTGTCGCAACGGAATGTCAACCGCTTCACCCTTATAAACGGTCGTTTTCGTAATCCCCTGTAAAGTGCCGCAATCATACTGACTGACCATCACGTTCTGAGCAACATCCGCCAGTTTACGCGTCAGATAACCGGAGTCTGCCGTCTTAAGAGCGGTATCGGCCAATCCCTTTCGTGCACCGTGTGTAGAACTGAAGTATTCCAGTACGTTCAGCCCTTCACGGAAGTTTGACTTAATCGGAGTTTCGATAATCTCACCACTCGGTTTGGCCATCAACGCACGCATACCGGCAAGCTGCTGTATCTGGTCGATACTACCACGAGCACCCGAATGCCGCATCACCCAAATCGGGTTCAGATACAGTTTTCCATCGCGGGTATCACTCTTCATCGCGTTCATCATTGCATTGGTCACCGCCACACGAGCATGAGTCCAGGCATCAATGATCTGGTTGTAGCGTTCACCTTCGGTCAGAATTCCGTTATGGAAATTCTTCATAATCTTATCAACGCGTTTTTGCGTCGCATTAATAATCTCCGGCTTTTCTAACGGAATCAGAAGATCCGTAACGCCGATACTGATGCCGGCCAGTGTTGCACGTTTAAAGCCAAGCTCTTTAATGTTGTCCAGAAGGTCGATCGTCGCGCGATTGCCGCAGATTTCATAGCAATCATGAATGACCGTGCCAAGACGTTTTTTATCCATCACAAGATTATAGAACGGCATCTCTGCTTCCAGAACATCGTTAAACAAACAACGTCCCGGAGTCGTCTCAATCACGCCGCCGGCTTCATCGCCCCGTTCGCCGACAACCTTCTTTTCTTTCGGCAGACGAACCTTAATGACCGCATGAGCGTGAGCAACTCCCATATCCAGTGCCGTAATCGCTTCGGCAGAATCCTTGAAGATCATGCCCTCACCCTTTTGACCAATTGCCATATGCGTAATATAATAGTTACCAAGCACCATGTCCTGAGAAGGCCCCAGCATCGGTGAACCGCTGGCCGGCGAGAAAATGTTATTGGTCGCTAATATCAGCGTATGCGTTTCAACCTGTGCTTCGATACTAAGCGGCAGGTGAACCGCCATCTGGTCGCCGTCAAAGTCAGCATTAAAGCCCTGGCAAACCAGCGGATGCAGCATAATGGCGTTACCTTCAACCAGCACCGGCTCAAAAGCCT
>JACKQG010005926.1_pt1 | contig 13213 bp, 8 predicted proteins | sample 8237621 | NCBI WGS metagenome assembly JACKQG01 (sample SAMN15677084, study PRJNA649215) | marine metagenome | biome: marine; feature: Black Sea; material: saline water; isolation source: suspended particulate matter (SPM) from the Black Sea western gyre | collected 2013-06-09/2013-06-10 | depth...
GCTACGGTCCGGTCCAGAGCCCCATGCTAATGAACATCCTCGACGTGCGCACGCGAGACTGTCCCGCGGAACCACTGGAATCAGACGAGAGTTTCCGCGTGACTCGGCGAGGCCGGCGCGGACCGAGTGGCGGCAATCTGTACGCCGATCTGCCGACGATTGCAGCCATGGTCCGGCTGTCGCGAGCCAGCGGCGACGACCGCTACAAGCAGTTTGCCGCGAAATCGGCCAACCACACCATGACCGAACTGGTCGACGACAAGGGACTTTTCTGGTGGGGATGGCATCGTCATTACGACGCGTTTCGCGATGTGATGACTGGGCACGCCGGCAACCACCACGAGATTCACGTCCAGCGTGTCGACTGGCCATTCCTTTGGGAGGTCAATCCGCTAGCAGTCCGACGAGAGATCGAGGCCATCTGGGAGTGGCACGTGATCGACAAGACGACGGGCGAAGTGAATCGGCACGCCGACGGGCATCGCGGCTGCGATTTTGCCATGAGCGCCGGCGAGATGATCGGTGCCTTCGCCTTTCTCCACACCAAGACGAACGACGATAAGTGGCTGGATCGCGGCAAGCTGCTGGCGCAATACTACTGGGAAAGTCGCAACGAACAGACCAATCTGATCGCCAACCGGCCCAACGCCGGTATGGATCGTTTCGATGGATCGCACTTCGACACGTCGATAACCGCTTTTCTTTGTCGCGGTCTGCTGGATGCTCACGAGTATACCGGCGACCCGCTGTTCCGCGAACACGCGTTGGCCTATCTCAAGGCTTATGCCAAGCACGGTTACGACGCCGGGACGGGCAAGTTCTGGGGCTGTCTGAAACTCGACGGCACACCCGAACCGGGCCCTCGCGTGGTCGGCGGATACGCCCAATACGAGCCGCGCGGCCCCATCGACCTTTGGCAGCCGTACGCAGCCGGTTACGAGCATCCGATCCACTCGGCGCAGGTTTACGCTCGGGCATACGAGACCACCGGCGACGAAGTGTTGCTTGAGGCAGCAAAGCGATGGGCGGAGTTTATCCGCGCCGGTCTACCGGCCACAAGTTGCCTGAACGCAACCTGGTACCGCGTATACGCCGAGCAATGGGCCCCACACGGAACCTACGCCGGCAAATACGGAAGGACGATCTCGTTCTTCTGTCACATGCAGCGTCTGACGGGCAACAAACAGTACGGGCAAACCGCTCGACAAGTCGCATCCGAAGCCGTCAGCCGCCTGTACTACAAAGGCATGTTCCGCGGGCACCCGGTCAAGCCGTACTACGAGTCGATTGACGACGTGGGTGATCTGCTCTCAGGCCTCTTGGATCTGCACGAATTGACCGCGAGCTAGGTTCAGTTGGAGGACTCCAGTGGCCGCAAGTCACAGATGAAGGTAGACTGCTCCTTAACCGATAGCGTCGATACCGCGAGGTATGTGACGCGAAGTCGGCGATGGCTGGCCTGATGACGGAAGTGGAGTGTATGAACGAGACCTTGAAGGACATCGAACGACTCGAAGCCGACCTGTGGGAGGCGGCCGATAACCTGCGTGCCAATTCCAAGCTGACCTCCAGCGATTATTTCATGCCGGTGCTGGGCATCATTTTCCTGCGCCACGCTGCGAATCGCTTCGAAGCGGCGAGCCGACAGATCGAAGAGGATCGGGCCGCGGGCCGGATGCCTAAACGCAAGGTGCTGCCGGCTGATTACATCCGCCGCCGGGCTCTCTGGTTGCCGAAGACGGCTCGTTACGACTGGATCATGGGAAAGGCGGCCACCAGCGGCACTGATCTCACGAAGCTGGTGACCGGCGCTATGACGGATATCGAGACCAAATTCGAGCCGCTTGCCGGCGTACTGCCGAAAGACTACGGCATCTTCGAGCCGACGGTGCTCGAAGACCTGATGCGGTTGTTCAATAGCGAGCAGATCACGCAGGCCACCGGCGACGTGTTCGGCCGCATTTACGAGTACTTTCTGGCCAAGTTCTCCATTCAGAAAGCCCACGACAACGGCGAGTTTTTTACGCCGTCGTCGCTGGTCGAGACCATCGTCAACGTGATCGAACCGGACCATGGGACAGTGTTCGACCCGGCGAGCGGTTCCGGCGGCATGTTCGTACAGTCCAGCCATTTCATCGAGCACGCGGGCGGCGATACGGCGCGCAAAGTGGTCTTCTACGGCCAGGAGAAGAACCGCGACACCATCCGCATCGCCAAGATGAACCTCGCAGTCCACGGGCTGGAGGGCAAGATCGCCGAGGCGATCACGTATTACCAGGACGAGCACACGCTGGTCGGCAAATGCGACTTTGTGATGGCCAATCCACCGTTCAACGTCGATCTGGTGGACGCCGAGCGGATCAAGACCGACCCACGGCTGCCGTTCGGGCTGCCGGGCGTCACTAAAGGGGGCGGCAAGAACAAGGGCGCAGCAAAGAAGCGCAAAGGAACCGTTTCCAACGGCAACTATCTCTGGATTTCCTATTTCTGGAGCTACCTGAACGAGCAGGGCCGCGCCGGCTTTGTCATGTCGTCCCAGGCGTCCAGCGCCGGGCATGGCGAAAAGGACGTGCGCAAGAAGATCGTCGAAATGGGCGATGTGGATGTGATGATATCGATCCGTTCAAACTTTTTCTACACACGCTCGGTGCCCTGCGAGCTGTGGTTTTTTGACCGCGCAAAACCGAAGAAGCGGCGCGGCAAAGTGTTGATGCTGGACGCCCGCAACATCTACCGCAAGGTCACGCGCACGATCAACGACTTCTCGCCCGAACAGATGCGCAACCTCTCGGCGATCGTCTGGCTGTATCGTGGCCAACGCGACCGGTTCTTGAAGCTGATCCAAGACTACTTCGCTGCTATCTGCCGCGAGGCTGCGGAGGTGTCGAACTCGTTGTCTGACTTTGAATGTGAGTTTTCCGCCGTGGACGAAGTTTTCGCCAACGTCCGTTTCGATATCGAACAAGGCGTAGTCGTTGCGAGCAATGCAGAATCGGTTTTCCTGGACGCTGTCGAAGAGTTGTCCGAGGCTTATCAAGCCTACAGCGACGACCGTACGGAGTTGTGGTCCGCGATTGCCAAATTCCGGAAGCGTTACGAAAGCTCGCCGCCTGGAACGAACGCTAAACAACACGCCGCGCGCAGAGCATTCGACCCAATCGCCGAACGCCTCCGAGGTCTGGTCAAACAGGTCGACCAGATCTTCAAACTCACCTCGCGAACCGCCAGTGTAGCCCTCTCGCTCCGCGAGAGGGAATCCGGGGAACCCGACAAAGACCCTCACGCGGAGCGTGAGGACTACACGCTCGACCGCCGCAGGCTCTCCCGCCTGGTCAAGGACCTGGACTCCGCGCGCAAAGCCGCGGTCGAGCAACTCAAGCATGCGGTCTACTTCCATCGCCAGGTCGTGTGGCTGCAAGACCGTTTTCCCGAGGCCAAGCTGGAAGACGTACCAGGCTTGGTGAAACTGGTAGACCGCGCGGAGATCGAAGCCGCCGACTGGAGCCTGACCCCCGGCCGCTACGTCGGTGTCGCTCCCGCGGAGGAAGACGACGACTTCGACTTCGAAACCACCCTGCGCGACATCCACACCGAGTTGGCCGATCTGAACGACGAAGCCACCGAACTGGCTGCCAAGATTCAGCAAAACTTGGAGGAGTTGGGCACATGAGCAAACTCGTGTCGAAAGACTACGCGGATCTTCTGGCGGCGGTGAAAGAGCGGGTCCGCGCCGCTCAATACAAGGCGCTCAAGGCGGTCAACAAACAACTGGTTGGTCTCTACTGGGACATCGGGCGGCTGATTATCGAGCGCCAGCACGGGGCCTCATGGGGAAAGGCGGTGGTGGAAAAACTGGCCGCCGACTTGCAGGCCGAGTTCCCCGGAATCAAAGGATTCTCCGCCGCCAACCTCTGGCGTGTGCGACGTTTCTACGAGTCCTACGCCGCCAACGAAAAACTCGCACCATTGGTGCGAGAAATTGGCTGGTCCCACAACCTGATTATTCTGGAACGCTGCAAAGACCCGCTGGAACGCGAATTCTACATCCGCATGACGAAGAAGTTCGGCTGGTCCAAGAACGTGCTGATCCACCAAATCGAAAATCAAAGCTACCAGGCAACGTTGCTGGGCCAAACCAACTTCGATCAGGCCGTGACGCCGGCCATCCGCGGACAGGCCAAGCTGGCAGTGAAGGATGAATACACCTTCGATTTTCTTGAACTCGGAGCGGAACACAGCGAGCGCGAGTTGGAGCGGGCGTTGATCGCCCGGATCGAAGACTTCCTACGTGCCATGGGTGGAATGTTCGCTTTCATCGGCAGCCAGTTTTCCATGGAGGTGGAGGGCAAGGAGTACTTCATCGATTTGCTCCTCTTTCACCGCCGTTTGAGATGCCTTGTGGCCATCGACCTGAAGATCGGCGAGTTCGAGCCGGAGTTCGTAGGCAAGATGCAGTTCTACCTGGCCGCGCTCGACGACCTGGTGCGCGAACCCGACGAAAACCCGTCCATCGGCATCATCCTGTGCAAAGAGAAACGCCGGACGATTGTCGAATACACCCTGCGCGACGCCCGCAAGCCGATCGGCGTAGCCACGTATCGCACCGTCAAGCGGTTGCCCAAGGAACTCAAGGGCCAATTGCCGTGCCCGGCGGAAATCGCCAAATTGCTCGAGGATGCATCATGAGCGTTCCGCGGATGCAAACCTGGCGCGACATCCACACCGAGTTGGCCGACCTGAACAAGGAGGCGGTCGAACTGGCGGCGAAGATACAGGGGGATTTGGAGGAGTTGGGGGAATGAAGTGGCCGAGCATCAGTTTCTCTGAGCTATTCCGCGTAAAACACGGTTATGCATTCAAAGGCCAGTACTTTGAGTCTGACGGTCCTTTCGTCTTGTTGACACCAGGCAACTTCTGCGAAGAAGGAGGTTACCGGGACCAGGGTGACAAGCAGAAGTTCTACACCGGTGATGTTCCCGAAGCATTCATCCTCGATCAAGGCGACGTGCTCGTGGCGATGACAGAACAATCACACGGATTGCTGGGCAGTTCGGTGTGGATTCCGACATCGAATCGTCTTCTCCACAACCAACGGCTTGGGCGGATTGTTGATTTGGATGAAACTCGCCTCAACAAGCGATTCCTGTACTACCTTTTCAATACGCGTGACGTTCGACATCAAATCGCCGCGAGTGCCAGTGGCACCAAGGTTCGACACACTGCGCCCGACCGCATTGGTCAGGTCGTCGTGAACCTCCCCCCACCCAAGGTCCAGTGCCGTATTGCCGACGTTCTCTCCGCCTACGACGACCTGATGGAGAACAATCGGCGGCGGATGGCGTTGTTGGAGGAGGCGGCGCGGCAGCTTTACCGGGAGTGGTTCGTCCGCCTCCGCTTCCCCGGCCGCGAACATACACGCGTCACCGACGGCGTGCCGGAAGGGTGGGAGCGCGTGCCGGCGCCCGAGGCTATAGGAATAAACCCACGAACACCGCTATCCGATGAACTAGAGCATTGGTGGGTCCAAATGGCAGACCTGCCGACCGACAGCATGGTCATACAGAATGCAGTCAAACGCGAGGGCAGGGGTGGAAGCAAGTTCCGCAACCGCGACACATTGTTCGCTCGCATTACTCCTTGCCTGGAGAATGGCAAAACGGGTTTCGTGAATTTCATGGCCGAGGGGGAAGTTGGCCGTGGCTCAACCGAGTTCATCGTGCTCCGGTCAAAGCGACTGACTCCGGAGTTCGTGTATTGCCTAGCGAGGACCTACGACTTCCGTGAAAATGCGATTAAGAGCATGGTGGGCTCGTCTGGTCGCCAGCGAGTACAGGAGAGTTGCTTTCAAGAGTTCTTGGTTCTCGTACCTTCGCGACGTGTGTTGACGCTTTTCGCCGAGTCGGTTGAGCCGTTGTTCCAGCAAATCAAGGTGCTTCACTTGCAGAACCAGAAGCTCCGCGCCGCCCGCGACCTGCTGCCGCGGCTGATGAGTGGGGAGGTGGCGGTGTGACCGGCGGAAGGAGAAGCGTGATTATCGTTGGGCCGAATGGGGTCGGGAAGACGACGTTCGCGCGCGAGTTCTTGCTGCATGAGGCGACTTGCCTTGATTCCTGTGGCAATCGGCCGGTTTTCGAGTCAAAATGACCCTCTCGCACTTTGATCGATAAAGGAGGCAAACCATGAACCAGCCACCAGCTTCCAGCGAAGACCCCGGCATTCGCGACTCCGAACCCGCCCTGCGCCGGGCCGCCCAGAAGGCTCGCGAACTGGGCGAGCAGACACGGACTCCTGTCTATGTATTGCGTCATGGCCAGATCGTGGATCTTGTTGCAGAAGACGGCGAGCAGCCGAAGCGAAGACAAGAAGGGGACGATACGATCCGGACAGCGCCGATTTGCCCGGACGGCAAACCGTAAAACAGCGCCAAGTTGCGTCGTAGCCCCGCCGGCCCCGTGCCGGTGGTTTACAGGTTTGGCGACTAATGCATGGACAACTACAGCAACAAGAGCCCACCGGCCCCGTGCCGAATGGTACGAGGTTAAGGCTTGCAGGAGCAAATTCCTGCCACGGCAGGGCTTGTCCCTGTCGAGCGATGTTCACAACCAGAACGCGACTCAACCACATCCTGACGCCACGGCGGAGCTTGCCTCCGTCGAGCGATGTTTCCGTGAAAACCCTTTGGAAACACCGTTCCACGCTGGCGAGCAGCGTGGTGACGCAGTGCGAACCGATGCCACGATCTGGTTTTGAACATTCCCCCACGGAGGCAAGCTCCACGGTGGGAGGACATCTCCGCAACCTTAGTCTCGCACCATTCGGCCCCGTGCCGGTGGTGAATCGCTTTGACAACTATACGCGGAACCACGATAACACAAACATTGCCGCTTGTTTCCAAACCCTCTCCCACCGGCACGGGACCGGTGGGGAGTCGGTGCTGGCAGCAACCGCCGCTTAGTGTTCAAACCCGTTTCCACCGGCGCGGGGCCGGTGGGGAGTCGGCAATATGATTACCGACGTCAACAGCGAAGACCGGCTCGTCCAGCAGACGTTCGCTGACTACCTGCGCGATGAACTCGGCTGGGAGAGCGTCTACGCCTTCAACCAGGAGACCTTTGGCGCGCACGGTACCCTGGGCCGCACGAATGAACGCGAGGTGGTGCTGGCGCGGGATCTGCGCGCAGCTCTGGCTCGGCTCAATGCCGATTTGCCCGAAGCGGCTCGCGAGCAGGCAATCGAGAAGCTCACACGCATCGATTGGGCACGTTCCCTCCTGCAGCACAACTGCGAATTCTACGGGTACATCCGCGACGGAGTTCCCGTGGAATGGCGCGATGCATCCGGGGCAACACACCGCGAACGCGCCCGCGTGATCGACTTTCAAGATGAAATCGGCTTGGACGGAAAACCGAACAATCGTTTTCTTGCCGTGCGCGAACTGAAGATTCAAGGCGTGCGCGTGCCGCACTACAATCGCCGGGCCGATTTGGTTTGTTTCGTCAATGGCCTGCCGCTGGCGTTCATCGAACTGAAGGCCGTGTATCGCAACATCCGGGCCGGTTTCGACGAGAACCTGACGGACTACCTGAGCGAGCACAGCATCCAGCACGCCTTCCACCACAACGTCTTCCTGGTCGTGAGCAATGGCGACCGCGCCCGCTACGGTTCCATCACCAGTCGCTGGGGACATTTTGTCGAGTGGAAACGGAACGATGAAAAGGACAAGGGGCGTCTGGACGCCCAAGCATTGCTGGATGGGATGCTGACCAAAGAGCGGCTGCTGGATCTGGTCGAGCATTTTGTCCTGTTCGACGACAGCCGTCCGGGCGGCACACGAAAGATCGTGGCTCGCAACCATCAGGTGCTGGGCGTGAACAACGCTGTCGCATCGGTGGTCGCTCAAGAAGAACTCAAATCCCAGTTCCCGCCAGAAAAACGACTGCGTCATCGCGTCGCTATAGTCGAGCCGAAGCCAACCGTGCCGTACCCGCACGCGACGCACGAGCAGGAGGATGCCGTTTCGCTTGTAGCCGATCAAGCCCCCGACACCACGGCGTTAACAGAACGGACCCGCCATGCCTTTGAATTGCTCCTGGTCGAGCGGGCTCATCCCGATCTTGGGCGGTTGGGCGTGTTTTGGCATACGCAGGGGAGCGGCAAGTCGTACTCGATGGTGTTTTTCAGCGAGAAGGTGCGGCGCGTCGTGCGCGGCAAGATTGTGAACGAGGCGATTCGTGCCCAGGAGCCCGGAGAGGACCATGCCGAAGGTCTGACGGTGGATCTGAGCCAGATCGACTTCGTCAAGCTGCGCGACGAGTTCGCCAAGCGAGTGAAACGAAAACACGCGGCTTTACAGGACATCCGGGATGTGGTCGAACAGAAGCTACAAGCGATGCTCGCTCGCAATCCGATGCGGATGGATTACTACAAGAAGTACCAAGAGATCATCGCGGACTACAATCGCGAGAAAGACCGCGTCACGGTCGAGGAAACGTTCGCGAAGCTAGTGGAACTGGCCAGCAGCCTCGACGCCGAACAGAGACGCGCGGTTGAGGAAGGGTTGATCGACGAGGAACTCGCCATGTTCGACCTGCTTTTTTGTGAGAACATTACGAAGGCGGACCGAGAACGGCTGAAACAAGCCAGCCGCTCGTTGCTGGGATCGTTGCGCGAGTTAGTTGCCCCAATGCCCGCGTGGACACAGAACGCTCAGACGCAGGCCGAGGTCAAGGTGTTCATCCTGGACAGTCTCTGGCAGAACTTGCCACGTCCGCCGTATTCCGATCAGGACTGCGAAGTGCTGGCCGAGCGGGTATACGACCACGTCTGGAGCCAGTGCGTCGCCGGCAGTTTCGCGGCCTGATGTTTTGCAGCAGTCAAGTCGCCACCTCGATCACTCCGCCCAGGATCGTGACTGAGACGGTTCTTCGCACTGTGTCGTTCCTCCGGCGCTCGTCGTGCAGCCGATGGTCCCCCTGGAGCCACGTGAGTATTCGCCGAAGAGGTGGAAGGAACGTGAGCGGAACGGCGCTAGCCGCCGGTTTCCCTGAAATACCGGTGGCTAGCGCCATGCCGCTCACATCTTCGGCGAATACTTACCCTGGAGCGCACCCATCCTATTTCAACACGGGCACTTTGATCTTGCCTGCCAGATCGAACAGGAACTTGCGCGATTTGTCGTACTCTTCGGCGCCCTTCATGTGTTCGATCATCAGCGGTGCGTCGCCGGGCAGTGCGGCCAGGCATTTCAGGTAGGTCTTGTAGTCTATCGAGCCGGTGCCCAAAGTCACTTCGCGGAAGTGCATTTGCATCTCGACGTCCCACGTCACGTCCTTGGCGTGGCAACTGACGATCCATGGACCGAGCTTTTCGAAGCACTCTTCGATCATCTTGGCGTTTTGATAGAAACGCGCGGGCGAGTTGATCAGGTTGCAGGGATCCAGATGGACAGCAAAGGCGTCTCGCTGGACGGCTTTGATCAGCTCGACGTACGAGTCGGCACTGTCGGGCAAGGCCCATCCCATCATTTCGTAACAGAACTTCGCCCGCTTCGGCTTGACTGCGTCGATGATCTTCCGCGCATTTTCGACGATCTCGTCAAAGAACTTCCGTGACAGGTTCTCCGGATGCGGACCGTACCAAACCTCGGTGTTATAGGAACCGGCGATGTCAACACAGCATCGTGCGCCGATTTCGTCGGCCAGAGCCAGTCCGTCGGTCACGCGTTTCAGGTTCTCTTTACGCTGGTCCGGCTTGGCTTCCAGCAGGTTGCACCAGCGGCCGACCTCGGCAATCACCACGTCGTGCTTGGCAAAGGCGCGCGAAATCTCTCGAATGCGATCGGTTTCGTCCAGAGCCACACGCGGACAATAAGCGGCGGCATAACCGAGCTTTCGGTGAGCCAGAGCCAACTCTTCCGGATCTTGGGGAGCGTCGAAAACCGGGGCCCCCACACGAATCGGCTTCAATCCCTCGGTCTGCCGGGCCGCCGTGCCGCGCGCGGCCGCTTGGGAAAGCAAACAGCCCGTGGCGGCGGCACGCTTAAGGAAACTGCGCCGGTCGATCGGTGATGCGTTCATGGTGGTCTCCTGGACGTTGATGGCAAACTTGGACAGCCGCTCACTTGGGCAGCAATTGTATCGCGTCTACGACGACGTAGCCGTCGGTGTCTTTGTTTTCGATGATGATGTTCGTTTTGCGGCCTGCCGGCAACTGGAATTCGCCCAGCGTGTGAAACAGGTTGTCGATTTCCGGCCTTTGTCGCTGGTTAACGATGACCGTCTTCGGACCTTGCGGCGTAGTGATGGTCACCGGTGTATTGGTGGCCCGGTTGCTGAAGGGAACATAGGCGATGCGCACTTCATATGTGCCCGATTTGGGCAGATCCGGTGTGAAGACGATCGACTTCTGGCCCTTGCCGTCATCGCCGTCGTGCAAGTAGCCGTCCAAGACGTACGGCCGTGCGTAGGTGGAGTTCACCCAGCGGCCGGTCTGTTTCGCTTCGCCAGCGTCGATTACGATGCCCGGCAGTTTCTTTGGATCTACGTCGATCATCCAGACTAGCGCCGGAGTCTCGTCGCGTGCGGCCATGTTTTTCGCGGCACGGTTCGCTATGTCCACCAACCGCTGCGGTTCGTCGTAAACGCGGATCTCGGACACGGTGCACGGTCCGGCGAACACGACGCGAAGCGCGGACGCACGAGTTTGCGCGAAACCCAAGACATGCCGACGATGTCGAACGTCAGCCCGACTGACGATCGTCTCCCACCGATTATCCTGGAACGCCTCGACGCGGAAGCTATCCGGTGCGTGTGCCTTCGTCGCAAACGTCACGTGAACCATGTTGAACGATACGGGCTGGTTCCACCGCAGTTCCAGCCAGTGTGGTTCCGTGCCGTCGGAGGCCGGGCACCAGGCGTTTGTCTTGTCGTCGGCAGCCCGCGCGTAGCCATTGATTGCATTCGATGCCGCCATGGTTTGGCCATCGTCGCAGGTCTCTTCGCTGGACGCCGTAATGATCGCTTGCCTGGCCAGATCGCGTGGGTCATCATTCTCTAGCCCAATAATGTGCGCGCCGTCTTTGAGCAACTGCTGTTGGAGCTCCTTGATATGATCTTCGTAGACGCCTCGTGGTGTTGTGTTGTGGGCGGCGCACATGGCGGCGGCCGCTCCTGCCGCTTGGCCGATCACGGCGCAGGTGAGCATTACTCGCGTGTCCGACAACGCCATATGGCTGGCCGAAATATCGCGTCCGGCCATCAGCAGGTTGTCGACGTTCTTCGAGTAGAGGCTTCGATAGGGAATCGAATACAACCAGCCTTGGCAGGCGTCGAGGCCGCCGGGCCGGTCCATGTGGATGCCGAACGTGCCGCGATGGAAGAAGCCGTCCGAGTAATGATCGTCCAAACACCAGCCGCCATAGGCCACGCGGTCGGGAAACAGCGTTTGATCGCGAATGTCGTTTTCGGTCAGTACGTAGTCGCCGACCAGCCGCCGGTTTTCGCGTTTGCCCGCCACATGGCCCACCCATGCCAGGCGATGGTACGCCGCCGCCTCGCCCTGGGGCGGACAGTGATTCTTGACGTGGTCCCAGAGCCCATAGATCAACCGCAAGAGATCGTCGCGGATTTCCTCGGCGTCGGCATAGGTGTCGCGAGTTCCACCCAATTCCAGCTTCCACTGCCAGCCGATGTCGCCGCCCAAGATGGGATGCCTGCCCGGCGCGAATTCTTCACAAGTGGGAAACATCATGGCCCACGGCTGCGCCGTGAATGGATGCAACAAGTCCGTCTTGACGCTGACATACTTCAGCGAGTTGCCCATCGTGTGACGACTGGCCTCAGTGGGCGCCCACGGTTCGTTGTACATCGAGCGGGGTTCCTTGCCATGCCGGTATTCGGCGCCGGCCGCCACGCCGATCACTGCGTCGCCGGTGCAGTCGATGAACGCTCGTCCGCGAAAAAGCATCCGCGCGCCGGTCACAACATTGACCGCCTGCACCGAGTCGATCTTCTCCGGGGCGTCTGGGCACATTCGCGCGTCCGTGACGTGTGTATTCAAGTGCAACGCAAGATTCGGCTCGCCACGAACAAATCGCATCAATCGCTCGGAATACAAAACACCTTCGGAGACACGCTGGTTACCGGCCGTGCGATATTCCTCAATCAAGCCCGTCTCGCGAGGATCGAGCGAATCCTGTTTCATATGAGGCCAAACGCCGACCGGCGGTACAAGGATTTCAGTGCTCGCGTTGCCGCCCAGAATGGGCCGGTTCTGAATAAGGACCGTATCGGCGCCCATGCGAGCCGCCGCAACGGCCGCGGTGCATCCCGCCAACCCGCCGCCGACAACGACCACGTCGAACTCGCCCGCATCCTTGACTTCGCGGCTCACGCCACCGTGAAACTCGCGCAACTTGGCAATCGCCGCCATATCAGCAGGCGGAGTCCATTTGAGGTCCTCAACCAAAACGATCGCGTCACAACGACCGTAGTAACCGGTCAAATCGTGCAAACGTAGTTCGACGCGATCCGACAGCTCGAACACACCGCCGTCTTCCCACTGCCAGCCCTTCCGGCCGCTTGCACCAAAGCATTTGTCCGCTGCTTGGCCCCCGACAACAATCTGGAAGCGTCCCGGGTGATGCTCGGGCACCCAGTCCTTTGTTCGCGCCCACAGCCGGTACCGGCCAGCGTGCCGGACGGTGACGTTGGTGACCGCATCCTCAACGGGCGCCCCCAAGCCAACAGCCAGCAGATACGGCGATCCCATCTGGTCGATGAACTGAGCATCGTTGGTCCAACCGCCACATTCTGTGAACTGCTCCGCTTCGATCCAGACGATTTCACCTGCGGCGGCGATATTGTCGAACAGAATGAGGCCGAGTAGCAGAAAGGAAGCGACAGTCCATTTGCATGCCCGGCTGACGATGTGTAGTGCTCGCATTGTGTTTTCCTCCGATGTCCTTGCCTGCCATATTCTTGCCATTCTCTTCCTCGAGCACTAGGTTGGCAAGAATACCAATTCGACATTGACAATATGTTGTCTCTTTCGAGACTTGATCCAATAGGAATTTGTAAAGGTGGCGATGCTGGGAAGCCAGCGTGTGTGTGCCACTGCTTTCGATTGGGGGAAGCCGACCATTTGGCGACGCCCACCACAATCGAAAGCAGTGCCGTCGGGCAAGGGCAACGCGCGCGTACGCATGGCTACGACG
>JACKQG010005927.1_pt1 | contig 13212 bp, 9 predicted proteins | sample 8237621 | NCBI WGS metagenome assembly JACKQG01 (sample SAMN15677084, study PRJNA649215) | marine metagenome | biome: marine; feature: Black Sea; material: saline water; isolation source: suspended particulate matter (SPM) from the Black Sea western gyre | collected 2013-06-09/2013-06-10 | depth...
GCCGAAGGCCTCGTAAACGGAAAAATCGCCATCGGTGCTCGGCACCATGAACGGCTCCGGCTCAACGGTGAAATTAAACCCATCCTCGCTGACGGCCTTGCCGATGATCGAACGGCCTGTATCCAAATGGGAGCGAAACAGCATAATATACCGCCCGTTGTGCTTAACCACGCCAGCATTATGAACGGTTTCCACCTTATACGGCACATCCGCCTTCGTCAAGATCGGATTGCCCTCATAGCGTGTCACAAATTCTTTTCGCATTGTTATTCCTTCCGTATCAATATCTCACATGCATCTTTTCTTCTTCGAGTCGGAAAATGTCCATATACACTTTTTCATAGGCTGCAACCATGGTTGAGATCGAAAACTTCTCTTCCACCCATCTGCGGCAGGCTTTTCGGTCTATACGGTCAATTTTTTTGACCGCTTCAACAGCCTCATCGACATTGGTTACCAAAAAGCCCGTTTCGCCGTCAGCTACGACCTCCCGACAGGAGCCTCGGTCGTAGGCGATCACCGGAACGCCCGCGCCCATCGCCTCGGCCATCACCAGCCCGAACCGCTCCGGCAGTTCATTCAGGTGCAATACGGCATATGCATCTTTAAATAATGCATCACGTTCAGATGGCCCCACCGGACCGATATAGCTGATCTGCTTATCATCGATATATGGTTTAACTTTTTCGTTGAAATAGTTTTCATCCTGAATGATCCCGGCAATGATGAGATCACTTCCCGCTTTTTTTGCCGTTTCGCAGGCTAAATGCGTGCCCTTATCCGGATGGATGCGCCCAAGAAACACGAGCTTATCGCCGGGCTTTTCGCCCACCGTCAGATTCGACAGGTCGATGCCGTTATAGACGGTCGCCAGATACGGCAGTTCCGGGTCGCGGTCCGAATCGCTGATCGAGGGATAATACGAATCATGCTTGTATTTATGATAGACCCGCCGGATGTTGTCAGATGAAAAACCGTGAATGGTCGTCAGCATCGGTGTGTGAATCAGACGGCTGTAGGTTAGGGGCAGAAAGTCGTAATTGTTGTGGATCAGGTCAAACCGGTCGGCATGCTCCATGACCTCAGATATCTGCAGACATTCGACTACTTTCGCCTCCTGTGATGGGTCTTCCTCATAGCCGCGATCGATCACAGCATGGAGTTTGGCATCGGTTATGGAATCGCCCGTGGCAAACAGCGTGACATCCCAACCCCGCTCGACAAGCCCTTCGGCGATATTGCTGGCCACGGTTTCCCATGCCCCGTACCGCCGGGGCGGCGTCCGCCACGCCACCGGCGATAGAACCGCGATCTTTTTGGTCTTTCGTATCTCGTCTAATGTCAACGGTCTTGTCATAATAGCTCACGATTTAAACCCGTTATGGTGACTCGAATTGTACCGGAAACACCGCCGGAAAACAAACACTTTGAATACCCCGTGAAAGCTGGCCCTAAATGAGGGCAAAATGTCGCTGGAAACTGCTCCTTAGCCCTCAAAATGATTTTTTCCCTCGAATTCGGGTGTTTTTTCTTGAAATCCGCTGTATAATCTTTACAGTATTGAATTCTTTGTTCGGAGGTGTAGCTCAGTTGGTAGAGCAACGGCCTTTTAAGCCGTAGGTCTTGGGTTCGAGCCCCAACACCTTCATTTTGTTTTTTACGTAAATCCATTTTAATTAATTGGGTTACGTTAATCATTTTCCCTCTTGTTCCCAATTTCGATTTTGAAGATTCTACCGGATTTTGCCCTCGCTGAGAACTCTCAGAGTTAAATTCATTAAGATAGGAGCTAATGTGGTCGAGCAATAAGAGTCGAAATGAGAAAATTATTTGAAATATATTTTAAAATGGGGGGTGTCAAATCCAATGAAACTGGAATATCTATATGACAGGCAATCTTTGAAGCCTGTTTTTGGCTTGTGGTGGGCGTTGTTTACCTCCCAAACATTCGCCACAAGCCAAATTTTAGCCTTGTTAGGAAGATGATGGACAATAATACACCAATTAATAATACAGATGACTCTAAAAGGTTTATTTCACTACTAATGCCTATCCAGAAGAAGGTATATGCTTACGTTGCCTATCACGTCCCCAACAAAAATGATTCAGATGATGTTTTTCAGGAAGTCGTTTCCACGATGTTAAACAAGTTTGGTGATTACGAAGAGGGGACCGATTTCTTGAGGTGGTCAATTACAGTTGCGAAATACAAGATTCTTTCTTTTCATCGAGATAAAAAACGCATGAGGATCGTCTTTGATGAATCGGATATGGATCAAATCCATCATGAAGCTCTAAAAAGAATTGATTCGCTTGAGGAAGAATCAAAGGCCTTAAAAGGATGTTTAAAGAAATTGTCAGATAAGCAACAAACGTTGCTGAATTGCCGCTATAGACATGAAATGACCTATCGTCAAATTGCCAAGCAATTCAATATTTCGATGCAATCAGCCTACAGGGCAATTTCCCGTGTCCATGCTTCCCTCTTAAAGTGTATACAAGTGACTTTAAAACGAGGTGAGGTCATATGAAAAATCCTGATTCACTTTTGATATACAATACCGATCTCTACGCTCTCTTCGCTGATAATGAAATGAGTGATACAGAATTTGATAAGATAAAGGCGTTGTTGAAAAAGAATGAAGTCGCTCGAGATTATTATTATCATATCGTTAATCTTGAAGTCTTGCTGAGAGATTCAGAAGGGCTTGGTGAGGGATTTGAGGAACTTCCTGGCAGCAGTGACATGGATTTTTGGCATGCGATGGCTCAACACGAAAAAACCGCTCCAGTGATGGAGGTCTCTGAGGAAAAACCGCAGCGGGAGCGGGAGTTGATACAACACCTTGTTTATCCTCCGAAAAAAAAATATGTAATAAGTAGATCCAGCGTTTTTTGGCTTGCCATGAGCGCTGCGGCAATGCTTTTCTTTTTTCTGTTTTTAAGGTTTGTTCCTCCCAAACAATACCGTGTTGAGGTAGCGACCCTTGTTGATCAGATGAATGTCCAATGGGCTCAACCCGAGGCAACGCTGGAAACCGGCAGCCGTTTATGGACGAATGAAGCACCGCTTTATTTACAGAAAGGGATTGTCAAGGTCCAGTTTGATGAAGGCGTGGAAGTGCTTCTTGAAGGGCCGGCGGCATTTGAGATTGACAGGAAGGGACTTTTTCTGGAATACGGGCACTTGTACTGCCGTGTTTCTGAAATCGGTTTAGGTTTTACCGTCAGAACTCCAACCTCTGAGTTTATTGACATGGGAACTGAATTCGGAGTACATGCCGATATTAACGGCTCTTCGGAACTGCATGTGACCAAGGGAAAAGTTCAATTATTTGCCGGCAAAAAAGGAATTCCCAAAACCGCTAAGATGGTATCCGGAAACAAGGCGGTCCGGTATAATGCAAATACCGGCCGGACCCGTGAAATCCCCATTCAAACAGAGGCTTTTGCCCGGTCTTTCGATTCCAAAGCGAAATTTATCTGGAAGGGCCAACAGTTCCTGCGTCTGACGGACCTTCTGCTGGGAGGCAACGGATTCGGGACCGCGTCTCTGAAAAGCATTCAATACGAACCCGCCACTGGTACTATGGTTTCTGTCGGGATACCCGAGTATCGAGAGGGCTCAGGAGAGATTATGGAGATTCGGCAAAGTCCTTATCTCGACGGTGTATTTGTTCCCGGAAGTCCAGATACAGATGCGATCATCAGTTCAGCCGGTCATCACTTTGACGAATGTCCGACGACGAGCGGATTGTATTACTCGAATATTGTTTTCCGAAAAAACTGCACATTCTTTGACCCTCTTCAGCAGAACTTTGAGCGGTCCTCTAAACAGTTTACCGATTCCGGCTTTCTTTATCTGCACAGCAATATGGGCCTGACGGTGGATCTGGATGCCGTGCGGAGTGAGGCTCCCGGTTGCCGGATCGCCTCATTTTCTGCTTTTGCAGGGATTATGAATTTCTTGAACAATGCCGAGGCGTTGGATTACGCCGAGGTCGATATATGGGTTCTGGTGGACGGTCAACTTCGAACCTCCCGTCAGGGGCTTCGTGCTGACCAAGGATATGATATCCATGTGGACCTCGCTGACCAGGACCGCTTCCTGACCCTGGTGGTAACCGATGGCGGAACCCCTTATCTGGACGAATCCATTGCAAATCATTTCGATTCCTGCGGATTTGCCGAGCCGGTTTTCCAGCTCGTTTCACGCGAGAAAAATTAAAAAGCGTTTATATTATATCGCGGTGTAGCGGTAAAGATTTATTAACTTATTTTAGAAAGGTGATGAACATGAAGAATTTATTTGCATTGTTATGCGTATTGGCAGTGATCGGCACGGCCAACGCAGTATTTTTGACCGACAACGGTGATTTCGAAGCCACCAGTCCTGGCGAAGGTTGGGGCGTTTGGGCTGGTGGAGGAGCAGTTGCCACCGAAGAGCTTTCGGGCGGTAACCCGAGTCAATTTGTATCTATCGATTGCGGCACCCTTGGTTGGGCCGGCTGGTTTAATCAAGACGGCGTCGGCGGAGAATTAAATGTATTGGGAATCCCCGCCGGTGAGACCGTTACGGTAGCGTGCGACATCAAAAGCCTCAGCGGTGCTCTTAACGTTGGCGGCCTGAAGGCCGAGTCTTGGCTCGGAGGTGTAGGTGGGTCTAGTGTTCACGACTCCGGCAATGTGTTTTTTACGATTACGACAAGCTGGGCAAACTATTCAACTGACTACACGCTCACCACTGATGCAACAGAGCTGGTAGTAAGTATGATGAATCTTGCAAGCGACTTTGGTACCCCTGCCGATATCGGGTTTGATAATATCACGGTTACCGTGCCCGGCAAGGCCTTACGCCCCATTCCGTCCGTTGGCTTTGGTTACGCTGCGACCGCTACTTCGGTCAGCTGGGAAAACCCGGCCGGTGCAACTTCCGTGGCAGCCTATCTGCTGGAAAGCGATGTGCCGTTGAATGACCCGAACATGGGCCCGACCATTTTCGAGCCCGGCGTTGTAACATTGACGGTTGATGGTGGACTGGAATCAGCGACTGTTTCACTTCTTGATGATAAGTACTACTACTGGGCGGTTCATGTCGATGCCGGCCAAGGGTATGTTTGGGATTTCCAGACACTCGATTCACCTCCGACGGTAGCTGCCGGTGACGACCAATATCTCCTGACAACAGGAAGCCCCATGGTGCTGAGCCTTGATGCGACAGTGACCGATGACGGTACCCCGACGATCACCTGGACTGACATTTCAAATGCAGGTGACATGGATCCGGACACCGTCGTGACGATCAACAGCGCAAGCACAGAGGATACGACCGTTACACTTACGAATGGTGTTTCAGGTGCTGTGACGGGTTGGTACCAATTCCAAATCACGGTTGATGATGGTATTAATCCTGCTGAAACAGATACAGTTGCTATCGGTGTCTATCCCACTTGTGCGGATGCAGCCGCCGCAGATCCCGCTGATGGCTGGGCTTCGGTTGGCGATATTGACGGTGACTGCAAGGCCAATTTGACTGACTTTGCTTTGTTTGCTGCCGCTTGGCTTGATTGCAACAGCAACAGGGTCACTTGCCCGTAGTGCTGTGGTCAAGTAGTTGATTTTAAGTGTCTTCATGCTCAGTGTCCTCTACACTGGCATAATATCGGCCTCCGGTAAGATTCTTACCGGAGGCTTTCTTTATATGTATGTAAGCAGATCAAATATCAAACGATGGCTCTTCTGAAGATTGTGAAAGCCCTGTCACACCATGACCTTACAGGCCCCTATTGTTCTAAAGACTCCAGATGTACCCTGCTCCAGATATGTCCCGGGTTCAACTTAAGAGCATCAGAAAACTCTTTTTGGGCCTCCGCATTCTTTTCCATTCCCTGATAGGCCAGGCCGACCAGATAATGATCATAAGCAGTCTGCATGTCTTTTGAGCGGGAGCCCTCAAACTGTCTGAAAAAATCACTTCCGGTTCGCTGCTGGACGGAGTCCAAAAGGTCCTCAAATACTTTCATGGCCTTTTCTTTTTCACCGAGTTCCTTTAAAGCCATGCCTCGATAATAAACGTATTCATCACCCCGATTGACAATATCCACATCCAGGGTTTTTTCAAAGTTCTCTTTTGCAAGGGATTCATTGCCCAGCTGTTGGTGCGTTTTACCCATCAGGTAATAGAATTGCGCGGTTCGCGACCGTCCCCATCGCCCGATGGGGAAGTCCATTGCTGCCTTGAAGTCTTCCAGTGCCGGCTCTGCCTGACCGTCGCTAAGTTTGCCCATGCCTCTTAGGACAAAGGCACTTTGGTAGGTATCCTGTCTTTCTCGTCCCCCCTCGAACTGCGAGAAATAATTGTTCAAGAGGATATCTATCGCACGATCATAGTCGGCGACCTGAAGCGCCCGTGTCGCTTCCCTGAGCAATGTTTCATGACGCCTTTTGGCGGTGTCGTGATTCTTTCTGAGCGAGTCATACCTTATTTCCGGAGACACTTTATTGTTTTCATAAAGCTCGTCGAGTTCAAACAGCAACCGCGGGTCATCATGATAACATTCGACCGCTTTTTCAACGCTTGCCAGAGCTTTTGCCTGATCGGCCTGTACTTGTTCATAGGCCAATGCGAGATTCCGATGAACAATATAAAAAGTGCCGTCTAAATCTCTGGACTTTTCCCATTCAATGACTGCGTTTTCCGGCTGTCGTTCATAGAGAAGATTTCCCAGATAATACGGGGGCTTGGCATCATCAGAAGCCATCGCGGCCGCATGACGCAGAACATCAATGGACTCAGCCCGGAACGGGAAACAATACTCATGCGGCAAGGTACCGGCTGCCTTGTAATACTGTTGAGCTTTGGCAGTATCCCCTTTTTTCTCCCAGTAATAGCCCAGATAGTAATAGACCATTGGGAATTTGTTCTGTTTCGCTTCAAGCCTTTCAAGGATATCAATCGCTTCATCATAAAAACCGCAGTTGCTGTAGTCCGTTGCCAGTTCGAGATATGACTGGATATTGTCGCGCATCATTGTATCCAATTTATCCTGAGCGATCTTAGCCTGATCGTGCGATCCATCCGCTTTTTGTAACAAGATCAGCTCATTGGCCGATTGATGATCCAGTAGATCCATCTTTGCAACCGTCTCTGCGGCCTGAAGAGCCTTTTGGAGTTGGCCCGCTTTTCTCAGCGCAACAGCTTTAAGGTTTAATGCTTTAAAATGATTCGTATTTGTCGTAATGGCCCTGTCCAAATGCTCGACAGCCTTTTGGTAATCTCCCCGCTTACAATCTATTTCAGCTAACTGATAATACGCCGGAGTATGCCAGGCCGAACTCCAGGTGGCTTTATAAAAGTAATCATAAGCCTGATCGTCCTGGCCCTGTGCCCTCAGCGCTACAGCAAGGTAATAGAAAGCCTCACCATCTTTTGGGCGCGTGTAGTTTGTGGTGATCCTGTCCACAGCAGCTTGCAGGTGTTCGGCGGCCTGCTTCCACATGTTTCGCTTCAGGTACAGGATTCCCAACTGAGTATTCACACGATAATCACCGGGATCACGTTTGAGGGCTTCCTCATAATAAGGTTCTGAATCGACGGATGCATTATAGAACTGGTCAAGCCTTAGCCCTGTCAGGTACAACTGCTCAACGGTTTTGATCTTTTCAGGCGACAGAGGCGGTTCGACCGGATCCGGAATAGGCACATCGGAAGGCTTGTGTTCGGCAGGTTTATAAGAAAGCAGCGTCTGGTTCTTTTTATCGAACAATGAAAGGGATAAATCATCTTCAGACACATCCTGTGGCAATTTAACATCAGCCGAAAACGGGCTATCAGGATCAATGTCGATCGTTTTCCGGAAGAGTGTTCTATCGCCAGCTACAAGGACCACATTGGCCTGTTTGTGTATGGAAGTCGTATTTAAGCACAATGCGGCCGTCGTATTATCAGAAGACATTTCAAGATTTAACGCCCCGTTGCGATTGGCATACTTTAGCCCCCCCAGTTGACGGATCGGGAACCAGATCATCTTAACGTCTTTTGTCTCATACGGCTGAAGCCAACTGTAATCCGGCTGATTGTCCGTAAAGGCCCCTGCCATTAGCTCAATATAATGGCCATCCTCATCTGTCAGTCCGTCATTGGCCCTGTCTCCGGCCGGGTTGTTCCCCCATGCCCAGAACTTCATCCCGGGACTGGTGTGATGGTTGCCGACCCAGGCAGTTCCGGCCTGTTTTCCGTGGTCGTATCCTCCAAAATAATCCTCTTTAGGGTCCCATGAGAAAAAGGAAGAAGGAACGCCAATATTCTTCCACCAGCTGATATTCACATCGGTGTAATCGTAATTATTGTATCGTCGGTCCGAAACGGGCCAGGTCGTCATTTCGCGTTTTGCATGCTGAGTCACATACTGTACCGAGGGCGGAAAAATGACCTGGTAGTTCTCGTCAACATGCACCGAAGGATTTGCCCAGAACAGAAAGGAATTGACGATCGGTGTTCGGTTTATTGGCCGGATGGTCATTTCGATGACTGAAGAATCCGGAAAAATGGTGTAGCCAACGAGAACTCTCATGCGGTGCCGTTGGTCTGTGTTGGCGACCCAGACAGTCTGACTGCCATCGGGGTTACTCTGAATACGATAGTCCATAGCTTTAGCCGTATTAGGCCCGTGATGATGGGGAAATCCCCAGGCGTTGCTTCCTGATATCCAGTATCCAACCATACCGATGAGTGAAGGCTTAATAACATGCTGCCGATAAAAAAAGTCGTAACCATTGGTTTTATCCACAGCGGAGAATATTCGTCCGCCAAGCGTCGGCATGACACCAATCTTGAGATATTCGTTTTCGAGGTAGATGATGTCGTAGGTTCTGTCCTCTTTTGTTGAAGTCAGGCCATCGTTCATCGGATAAGGATAAACTCTTCTTTGAACGCCCTGATGTGTTCTTCCTTCGTAATACCTCGGCATTGGATTCGGTGGATCGACCTTGTAAGTCGGAATGACAAGCGAGGTTTCCTCAACCTCTACAGCAGCACAGGTTATGCCGCCGGAACAATATAACATTATTAAGATCAGGGTTGAGTAAATCAGAGTCAAAGAACCGTTTGAGCCGCTTTTTTTGCATGGACTTGTCTTCATTTCGCTTCTCCCTATCGCTTTATTATGTTATGGATCAGACATTGAAACGGAAATTGATGATATCGCCGTCGCTGACGGTGTAGGTTTTTCCTTCCAACCGCGTTTTGCCGGCAGCCTTGACGGCCTTTTCATCGCCCAGCTCTTTCAGGTCCGCATAGGCCATCGTTTCGGCTCGAATGAAGCCCCGCTGGATATCACTGTGGATCTTGCCGGCGGCCTCTACCGCACTGCTGCCCTTCTGGATCGTCCAGGCACGGACCTCGTCTTTGCCCACGGTCAAAAAACTGATCAGCCCCAGCGTCTTGTAGCAGCACTGAATAAACTTATTCGACGCCGGCTCCGTCAGTCCCATGTCCGACATAAACTCGGCGCGGTCGGCCTCATCAAGCTGTGCCAGTTCGCTTTCCAGCGAAGCGCACAATTGAACCACTTCAACCTCATCACCGACGGCCTTTTTCAGATCGACCGTTTCTTCGAGTTGTCCTTCACCGATATTGACAACAACCATGATGGGCTTAAGGGTCAGAAAATTCAGCGGCTTGATCATGTCCAGTTGCAGATCATTTTCAATGACGCTGCTGATCGGCTTTTCGGATTCGATGGCGGTTTGCAGTTTTAACTGCAGTTCCAGTTCGGCCTTGTCCCGCTGCTGTGTCTTAGTGGGCTTGTGCACCTGCTTTTCCAGCCGGTCAATGCGGGTGGTCACCAGTTCCAGGTCAGCCAGCAGCATCTCGGTCTTCAGCTCTTCCAGGTCGCGAGCCGGATTGACCGAATTGCGATACGCCGGAACAGAAGGATTCTCAAATGCCCGCACTACAACCACAAACATATCAACCGTACGAGCATCATTAAATAACCGGCGGGCAGCCGAGCGGCCATGATCATCCATAAACGACAACCCGGGGAGGTCCTGACAATCCACCGTCGCACACACCGTTTTCTTCGGCTGGTACAGACCCGTCAACCAGTCCAGGCGGTCATCCGGCACCGGAACCACTTGCTCATGAATATCGGTCGAGCCCATCATCGCCGGTTCCTTACCGCTAACCGCAGATAATATCGTGCTCTTGCCGGACTGCATTAAACCTATCAACGCAACTTTCAAATCAACTCTCCTATTATGTTCATCTTAAATATCAAAGATATAATATCAAAATCACAGAATCCCGACGTCGTCGGAATGATTCCTTTATTTGTTCTTTCAACTGGTCCTTTTTCTTTTTTCCCACTTATATCGTTTATAAAAAGTGGCTGCAAAAACCAAAGAAGATATAATAATTGTAGAACAAGAAAAAGAAACTAGTATAGCACCTGGGATGGCTAATAAACTTAATAATGGTTTACTAATGCTGAAGAATACTGGAGAAGGAGCATTCTCATCTATTTCTTGAATGATAAGGTTATATTTTCCTGAGTGGTTTATATTTATATAATAAACAGAAAACCCCTTCCTTCTTTCTCCGAAATTATACGTTGAATTAGGCATAGCGGGTTCAACCTTAACTTGGTCTCCTTCTTCACTTTGTATTAAAACTGAGTAATGCTTATAAGCGTCATTCGAATTATGGTATTTTACACCATTATAAACTGTGTTATATTCATGATAGATAGCATAGCTGCCCGGTTTATCTAAAACTATTTCTTGTTCTGATGGAGCCATATACAATCGTTGATCATTTATAACCCGAACAATTAACATCAAAAAGAAAGTGATAAATAGTATCCCACCAACAATTAATAATGTTCCAGAAATCCAATATCCTGCTGTTGATGGTTTTTTTTTCATCTTTGGCATCTTATCATTATATTCAGGGATATTTGCATTCATTACACATCCTCTGAATTCAGGGTTTCGTAAACGCTGTTGCCATAGCAGTCATACGCCACGATGGCCGGAAAGTTTTCGAATGTCAAGCATCGGATCGCTTCAGTGCCGAGTTCCTCATAGGCGACAATTTCAGCTTTTGTGATATGCTTGCTAAGCAGCGCCCCCGCTCCGCCCAGGGTCGCAAAATGAACACCGCCGTAACGGACCATCGCTTCGCGGACGACCTGTCCTCTATAGCCCTTGCCGAGAGTTGCCTTTAAGCCCTGAGAAAACAGCATCGGTGAAAAGGCATCCATCCGTGCCGAGGTCGTCGGTCCTGCCGCACCAATCACCTTCCCCGGCCCCGCCGGCGTCGGCCCGACAAAGTAAATGACGGCTCCGGTTAATTCAATCGGCAAGGGACCTCCCTGCTCGATCAGTGCGCACAGCCGTTTATGGGCCTGGTCCCGGCCGGTCAATACCGTTCCCGAAATCAGCACCTCGTCGCCAGCATGCAATTGACGCACTGTTTCATCGGTTAAGGGCGTTTGGATGCGTTTTTCCTGTTCCATTTTGTCGAAACCTTATCAATCTATTGTCTTATCATCAATTTTTGTATTGTATAGCGAAACCCTCCTAAATCCAGTAAAAAAAGCCACTGCGAAATGAAGACCAAAGGAGATCTGAATATTTTCACTTTGTCAAGGCCGCCATTGCATGTCATCGCTGTTTCTGGTATAAAGCCGCGTTATGGAAAAGGACATTCTAATCGGTATTATTTTGACAGCAGCGGCTTTATTGACAGTTATTGTGATAACCTTGCTGTCAAGGGCTTCGATTGAGCGTATTGCTTCGGATGGCTGCCGGACGGCCCGGGAAACCCTGAAGGATAAGAATAATGGCAAATAGCCCCGGCTCTTCGTCCCAGCCGACACCGGAACTGTCCCGCGAACTGTCGCTCTTCCATATCACAATGATGGGCCTCGGCATGATGATTGGTGCCGGTGTTTTTCTCGGCATGGGCATCTCCATCGGCGAAGCAGGCCCCGGCGGAGTGGTCCTGACCTTCGCCCTCAACGGCCTGCTTGCCATCTTCACCGCGATGAGTTTTGCCGAATTGAGCTCGGCCATCCCCCGTGCCGGCGGCGCCTACAATTTCGCACGCATCGGCTTCGGCCGCGGCACAAGTTTTCTCGCCGGCTGGATGGAATGGTTTGCCTCCTCGGTTGCCGGCAGCATGTACGCACTGACCTTCGCCATCTACACCGTCCGTTTCGTCAATGCACTCGGCTGGTTCAACGGTGTATACAATATGGCCGGATTTACCCCGGGCTCTGTCGAAGCACAAGCAATTGAAATGAATATCGTGAAAGTGGTCGCCGTCATCACAGCGATCACATTTATCTACATTAACTTCCGCGGCGCGTCCGAAACCGGCAAGATCGGCGCCTTCATCACCATGGGCCAGACAGTCTTTGTCGTCACCATCGGCGTCGTCGGCGTTATTGCCGTGATAAAGGACCCCTCGCGTCTTGCCAACTTTACGCCGTTTATGCCCAAGGGCTGGTCACAGTTACTGGTCACGATGGGCTTTACCTACGTCGCATTCGAAGGCTACGAGGTCATCGCCCAGGCCGGCGACGAAGCCATCGACCCGCGCCGCAATCTGCCCAAAGCCATGATCTACTCGGTATGCATCGTCACGATAATTTATATTCTCGTCGCCTTTGCGACCGTCGTCTCGGTCAAGACCGGCACACAAGGCGTCGAAGGCCCCGCGTGGCAATGGATCGGCAGCTTTCACGAAAAAGGGTTTGGCGAAGCCGTGTCCCGGCTGATGCCCTTCGGCAACTTCATCTTAACCCTTGCCGTTATCTTCTCGTCAACGTCGGCGCTGAACGCAACCATCTACTCGGCAACGCGTGCCTCCTACGCCCTCGGCCGCGACAGCATGTTGCCGAAATTTTTCGCCCTCATCCACAAAACAAAGAACACGCCCTACGGCGCCCTGCTCGCAACCAGCGTCGTTATCCTGATCGTCACCACCCTGCTGCCGACAAAAGACGTCGCCTCCAGCGCGTCCATCATGTTCCTGTTCCTGTTCTTCCTGGTCAATCTCTGCGTTATCAAGATTCGCCGGTCGATGGCCGACGAGTTGACCTATGGCTTCCTCATGCCGCTGTTTCCGCTGTTCCCGATACTGGCGATTATCTGTCAGGTCGTCCTCGCCATCTGGCTGGTCCACATGAGCCTCATCGCCTGGAT
>JACKQG010005928.1_pt1 | contig 13212 bp, 3 predicted proteins | sample 8237621 | NCBI WGS metagenome assembly JACKQG01 (sample SAMN15677084, study PRJNA649215) | marine metagenome | biome: marine; feature: Black Sea; material: saline water; isolation source: suspended particulate matter (SPM) from the Black Sea western gyre | collected 2013-06-09/2013-06-10 | depth...
ATGGATTGGGATAATTAGCAGACATGGAGAATTTATCCGGTATCTTGGTGTCATCATCTGTGCTTAATCCGGTAATAACGAAAACACCATTATATGAATCAAACTGCAAATTATAATTACCAAAAATATCTGTTAGGATTGCTGATTCAAAAATCATATTTACATTTCCGTCAGGAGCATCACTATTGACCAAATAATTGATTTTAAAAATGGGGCCATCTCCCACTGCAATGGAATCGCTAAAATTCGATCCGGCCACCAATAGACCATCATCTGTGATTTGAAAGGCTAAATCCCATGATGAAATGCGATTTGTTGCTTGAACAACAGGAGTCCATTCTCCATCATTATTCATATCTGTATAATCTTCTCCATTATCATATTGACTATTTTGATTTGCGTCAACATAGGTTTCTTCAATAGGAAGTAAATAATCGGGCGAATCAATTATTTCGGTCATGAAACTCTTTATAGGAACATTATTTTCAAGATTAACACCCATTAAACTTGTCGTACCTACTTCGCCATTAACAGAATCAAACGATATTGAATTTGTTATTGAATTTACTAAAAACGTACTCTCATTAAATGTAAGGCATACCATATTCCCGGAAGCGTCCGTTGCATATATATCTTCCGCACCGATAGTTAATGAAACGCCCGACCCTGTATTTGCAAAAACAGCAAGTGATAAAATATCGCCATTTCCCGCGGGAATATTCGGATTTATTAATTCAATTAAATTATTGGTAAAAATAATTGAATCCGCACTGGCTCTACCAGAAACAACAATGGATTCAATGGATAAAATATTCGGATATTGTGTTAATTGAAAAGAAAGTTCATTCACATCAACGCTATTCGACATGGATATGGATAAATATCCAACTGAATATGCATCGCCGAATCCAATCGCATCCATCGTTCCTGTATCAACAGCATCAAAGGATAGGTTAAATGACATTATTGAATCGGGATCAGAAATATTTGTAAAAGCAACCATGGATGGGACAAAATAATAACTGACAGTGCTTGGTGCCGAACAGTGAGTAAAATCACGATTATTTGTTAATCCCGGGTAAGGATCACCTCCATCGCTGGAACCGTCGTTTTCCAAATTGAATAATCCATCTGCTTGCTCAAGTCCAACGCCATAATGAGGTTCATCATTATTAACGCCCCATCCGGATGTTTTTTCCGTATCAATATGCCAGAACAATATCCCCGGTTGGGGCATGAGGTTATCCGTCCCTCTTTTCTGTCTGTTTTCTATCAACCAGTATTCACTGTTATCATTTGGATTATCCACTTTATAAATTGAATTGTTTGAATACGATTGTTCTAGAGTTACATCTGTTTGTTCTGAGGAAAGTTCAATAACATTCGACCAGCCCATTTCCGTTTTACACCATGCGTTCATTGCTGAAGGATACCAAGGTGAACTACCTGATGTACCCCAAGATCCGCTGGCCATTAACGCCAATTTTCCTGATCCTGCCGATGAATAATCTGTATCGTATAAATCTGGTAATCCAAGAACATGTCCAAATTCATGAGAAATCACACCAATGGCGACAATATTATTGTTATACATTTCTGGATTGATATTATAATCATTAATTAAAACACCATCGTAAGAGACAGCATTATTACCCATAGACCAGCGGTGAGACCAAATATTTGATCCGTCACCTTGTTCAGCTCCCAATCCGGAATGTACAAAGGTAACACCATCCACATCTCCATCACCGTCATTATCAAATTGCGACCAGTCAAAACCGGCCGCTTCCGCTGAATCCACCATTGCCCGTACAAGTTGGCGAACACGTGTTCCATAGTTAGCGCCATCACTCCCATAATAATCATGATTGTGTGGTGCTGTAAAAACGCCAACAACCGTTGACATAGGACTGAATTGATTATAAGAAATTTCTTCATAAAATTCTCGAAAGCTTCCGGAATTGGGTTGTCCCGGATAACCATAGCCTTCCTGATTAAAAATATTGTCAATATCTGAAAGCGGGTATGTTGCACTCTGATCAGGAAATTGAAAGAAAATGACTGGGATTTTAAACGTATCTGTACGTGCAGAATTCAGATTAACATTCGATTGATGTATCGGGCGAAACTCTGCAATAGGTTTTAAATGTTTTTCAATAAAAAGCGGTGGCTGATTCTGGCCAACAACAGAATGACCTGGTATAAGAAATCGTCCGGAAATTCCTTCGGCGTAAACCCAAACGTCAACATCATTTTTTGTGATACTCCATCCGTCAAGAGTTTCATGCCAACTTGCCCATTCATCTCCTTTTATATAAGATTCAATTGAAGTTCCATCAGGTTGGTGAATTGTTATAATTCCAGGATATGCGCTAACAGCCCATAAAATGTTTGTTGAGTATATTAGAATAAAAATTCGTTTAATCATTAAAGTATCGTCCTTTCAATGAGTGGAATATAATTGTATTTTTTGTTTTTTTTATCCTTGTAAAAATATAATGATTGAGCTACACTCCACGACTTGTTTAGGAAAATAATTTTTAATTTGAAATGCAGGAGTAATATCATGAAGAAATGGTTAACCATCTTTTTGAATATCACAGTGTTTACGGTCTTAAATGCCAAGGTACTCACCATTGAAAAACAGCAGCCCGTCTCAAGAGAGTACACAAAAAGTATTAGTGAAACTCAAAATCAGAATCCTTTAGCATTCCCGAAAGTCAACAGAAATAATGCTTCCCGGAAATCTGCTTTAAATCCTAACGTAACATCTGTACTGATTGATTCTTCGGTCCATGGTTACGGTATGGTTGTACCCCAAACCAATCCACTGACGTATGTCCCCGGAACCGGGTTTGTTATTGGATATAGAGGATGGGTATTACCTCCATTTACGGATGAATATGGAAATACAAGTTCAGCAAATAATAGTGGATTTGCCAAAGCGTCTTTGTCTGAAGATGGAATAGGTTTTACCAACTATTCTGGATTAAATGATGAAATTATTATACCTGGAACTGGTGGTCCTGTTGCTGCAGATGGTCCTTTGATGTGTAGGTACCCCAGTTCTGTTGCAAATGAAATTTTTCCTTATGTTGTTTGGACAGAAGCGATTAATTATACAGGAAGTGCAACAAACAATGGTGGAAGACCTATGTATTCGTTTGATCAATATGGTTGGTTTTCTAATGCATATTCTGATATTGCAATTGATATTAACTTCGGTTGGAGTGATGGTAATGAACCACTAGATGCTCCTGCCGATTTATGGGTGAACAGCCCTGTTTTAGTGGATGACGGATTTAATAAAGCAATGGTTGTCACGTCAACACAATGGAGTTCTTCCCCTGATCCTACTTATCTTGATAAATCAGCTTATGTCATGAGAGGCGTCCCAGTATTTGGGGGTGGTACATATCAATTTTCTTCCATACCTGAAATAATGTTTGATCAAAATGATCTTGGCGGTTCAGGTGCAACAGGTACAACCTCACAAACGTCAATGGACATTAACAGCAGCGGTGTTGGTTACGCCATGTGTACAGCTTATTTAACTGATTCGACTCAATCTGAACGACATAATTTCATTGTTCGTAAAACGACGGATTATGGTCTCTCATGGAGTACTGACGGATTAGGTGGTTATGATTATTATTATTTACCTGATACAACCATGGAACGTGTATTTGTTGAATCCGAATTTCTGCCTGATTCTGTTTTGTTTTGGGAAATTGATACAACTACCAGTGATACTATTTGGACTCCAACAGATTTGCCAGGAGTATTTCCACTTTATGATCATGAAGTCAGGGTGGATGAAAGCGGTACATTACATATTATTACAACAATGGTTGTGGAATCTGACCAAGCTGGGTTTATTTATGTAGGATTGGAAGGAGTTGGCCTATATCACTTATGGTCAGATGACCCTTCTAATCCAGGTTCTTGGCAAGCATCACAAATTGCAGAATTGTCTACAACGTTTAGTTTAGACGGAATGCCGGATGGAAATGGCGGTGGAAACTACTTTAATGTTTTTGGAACTTCAGCGATTAGTAATCAAAATGATGATGTGATGTGGGTTGCCTATCATGCTCTGGGTGATACATCAGCCGCTGGATTTAATTGGGATATTTTTGTGTCAAAATCCATAGACGGTGGAGAGACTTGGTTAGAACCTGAAAATATGACTATGACCAATGGGTTGCAAGAAGATGAAATGTATGTACACATGGCACCAGTTGCCACAGATTCAAATTGCTTCTTCGTATATTACCAGCCAGATTATTCAGTTAATCATTTAGGTGATACTGGAAATATGGCTGCATTCCAACAGAATATTTGGTTTGTGACTTACGGAAACCCAATTACAGTAGGAATTGGAGATGAAGGAATATTGCCAGGTAAATTTTCTTTATCGCAGAATTTTCCGAATCCGTTTAATCCTGTAACTCAAATTGCTTACAGCGTGAACAATGCGGGAACAGTCGAAATGACTCTGTTTAATGTATTAGGACAAAAAGTTCGAACGCTTATGAACGAAGTCAAAGAACCTGGTGATTACTCTTTTAAACTAAATGCAGGCAATCTTTCCAGCGGAGTCTATTTTTATAAAATGACTCAGCAGGGTCAAACATTGACACGCAAATTAGTTTTAATGAAATAACCAAACTAAACGAGTTAGTGTAAGAAATTGTAAGCGGTGTTGTCAGATGTGTCAGCACCGCTTTATTTTAACATCTTGAAATTTAAGTATTTAATTATTTCATCCGTTAATTAATTAGAATGAAGAACAGTCTAATCCACCTCCTGATAATTCCGATTATTTTATTTTACATCAGTTGTGAAGAACCGGAGAAAAAACAAGAAGATGTAGTGGCTTTAAACAATACACTTGAAGATGCAGACTTGGGTGGAAAAACAGGTTATATCAGTGAATATTTCTACAATTTTGATGATAATGTTGATGTTGATTTTTATCGCTTCACATCCAGCTATTTTACCTTTGATTTTGAACAATATCTAAATTTATTACAAGAAGAGCCAGTGATACTTTCATTGCGAAGTTTTCCAGAATATTTAGTCGAAATTACTCCTCAAGCAAATCAATATACTGAGCGGTCATTGATCGACTCTTTAACAACTAATGATGTCATAATAAACGGGGAAATTCTCATATCATCAACACAATTCAAAAATGTAGAATCTCTTATTTGGGATACGGATGCTGAAGTGAGTGCCCAGAGGTATAAACCCAATAATTCAGAATGGGTTTTTGACACAACATTAGTAATGTACAAAGATACAATGAATATAATCTCATACAGAGCTGTTGTGGATACTCCATTAATTGATCAGGGTATTCTATTTGTTGATCAAGCTGAATGGGTAGATACAACTTACGAGTATGTTTCAAATGATCGAATGGAATTCAGTCATGTGTTTCATTTTCAACGCAAGCAATTAAACAGTGATTCTTTAATGTTTCGTGTGAATACAGATTGCAATGATAACGGAACGTGGGATGATGCAGAAACGACGGATATGGGAAATGGTATTTTAGATCCGGATGAACCCTATTATGATATAAATGAAAATGGTGTCCGAGATTCCAATGAGCCTTTTGAAGATCGGAATTGTAATGATGTATGGGACGAGGCTGAAACGGTTGACGCTGGGAATGGATTGATTGATACTGCTGAAGAATTCACGGATCTTAATGGGAACGGACAGCCGGATGAAAATGAATTATTTGTTTTTAATCCTATTCCCAATCAATTACTTGTTACGTGGGATGATTCGAACAATCCAACTATTTTATCTAATATAGTACCAGGTGATTCTCTTGTAACTCGATGGGGTTTTACATACAGAAACATTATTGAAGAAATAGAATATGATAATACCAAGACCGTGTTTGTTATGGATGTTGATTCGCTGGTTACTCTTTATACAAATCAAGTTGTTGCGCATATCACAAATAGCAATGGAACAGATGATTACTTGATTGTAAAGACTGAATGGGAAGATGATAATACAGATGGAAAAGACTACGACTACTTACTTTTTAAACAGAATGATCATATATATAAACTGATTAAACCCAGTTTTTTTAAACCCTATGGATATTATTGGTCAGATGGTCAACTAGCTTCAGGTTTTTGGTTTAAAAATCTGTTTGAAGATGAAGTTCTTTATTATACTTCCAACGGTTTAATCCGTGAAGGAGAAATCGTCGAGGAATCCTTTTATGATACAACGACTGTGGCTATTTATAAAATTGATCGATCATTTCAAGTGGAAGTAGAAGATATAATTGTGCCGGCTAAAAAAGTTCGTGGCATTATTAATAATGAGGGAAATGTGGAATGTTATACAAATCCTGCTTGGGCAGTGAGTGATATTTCTGAGTGTCCAGGTGTTGATACTACATTTGTTGATGCATTTAAAATTACCAATACATTAACACAGACAATGATTGGCACTGATGTTGAATTTGGTGAAAAAAATATCACATGGTTAGTCAAAGGTTATGGGATTGTAAAAGATGAATTGTATATACGTTGGACGGAATATCCCATGTCAAATGGAGATGAACAATGGGTCGGAATATCTCGTTGGGAATTAGGTCGCATTTCAACTACGGCAAATGGAGGCGGACGATTAAACAGATTATTGAAGCGAGCCCAAACAGTGAAGATTAATGAACTCCAATCTATACCTGAATTAAAAGATCCCTTCCACATTAAAAGAACAGCCGGTTTACAGCGTGTGGAATTACCACGATGAAACAACTTAAAAATTCAATTTTGATGATACTTTTTTCCGGATTTCTTTATGCCGGAACAGACGGAACAATCAGAGGACAAATAGCAGATACCGAAGGGGGTGCACTTCCAGGAGCTCAAATATTTATTCCTGAGCTTTCATTGGGCGCAATTGCGGATGCTAACGGGAATTACATTATTTTAAATATTCCGGTGGGAGATTATGATGTAATTGTTATGATGATGGGCTATCAGAAACAAACCATGAAACAAGTAAATGTTATTATGGATCAGACTCTTTGGCTGAATTTCAAATTACCATTGGCTGTTATTGAAGGCGATGAAGTTGAAGTGTACGGTGAAAAGCAATTAGTTGAAAAAGGACAAACGTCTCGAAAGGTAACTGTCGATAGTGAAACAATCGAATCGCTTCCTATCCGTGATTTAGGAGAAGTCTATTCATTGCAATCGGGTGTTGTGAAAGTCCAAAGCAGAACTCACGGTATTCCGGATTATGAGGAAAAAGGTTTAGAAGAACTTCACGTTCAGGGGGGGCGATCCGGTGAAATTGCGTATATGATGGATGGAATGTATCTTCGAAATCCAATTTATAATGTTATAGGCAGTGGTACTCGGTTAAACCTGATGGCGATTAAAGAACTGGATTGGCAGCCGGGAGGATTTAATGCTGAATATGGCGATGCCATGTCCGCTGTTTCCAATATCCATACCAAATCAGGTGGTGAAAATTTCTCATATGGATTTCGTTTTGAAACCAGCAATGTCGGCGCATCACTCGGATCGAGATACGATGAATTAAGGGGGTATGACGATATTTCTATTGGCATGGGCGGTCCGATTTTTGGAATAAACAATTTAACATTTTGGTTATCCGGCCAATATACCAACAATGCTTCTTCAAGCGTGTTTGAATTTGATAACAAAGTATACCAAGCACTGCCAAATTTATCCAATGACAGATCCAATTTTGATGATTACATGACAGTCCTAAATCAAAATAAAGAAAATCTCGTTCAACCATGGGATTTGGAAAAAGGATTTAGGGGATTTGGTTTCCGAAAAACATGGGATATTTTTGGTAAACTAACATACAAACCTACTAATAAGATTCGTATTAATGGATCTTATTGGCAAGTGGCCAATCATCAAAAAGTATTTAATCCATCCTTTATGTTTTGGAATGATGGACAAACAGAATTATTTCAGGACACGTATCGTGGCTATTTGGAATATAACCAAACTCTAACCAGTCGTACATTTTTCACTGTGCGAGCAACTCGATTTATCCAAGATAGATTCTTAGGCGTTCGCTGGCAGGATAGTGACGATGATGGTCGTCCGGATTGGTTTGAGTGGCGGCATTCTGCCGGTCCATATCGGAATTATTCAGACCCCTATAATCCAAATAGTGTGCCCTATTCATTATCTGATAATGGCGATACATTGTTTTACTCTATGGTTGATTCCAGAAGCGGCTGGTATGTGGGTGCTGAACCGGGATTGTATAATTGGGATACGGCGGAAGATTTTACCGATTTGAATGGAAATGGTATTTGGGATCCGGGCGAACCTTGGGTTGATCGTGATGCAGCAGGATTTACTGATGGACAGTGGGATGGCCCTGAATTGGTTGTAGGATTATATGAAAGAGATGGGAGTTTTTGGTTGGAGCCGGAAATGTATGAAGATCCCTCACCTTTTACAGATTGGCAGTTTTTATCAAATCAGATTGGTATGCATCCGTCAATACATCCTCAAGCAAATCCGCAATTTCCCACAAGTAATGATTATTTAGGAAGTTTTTATACCGGTTTATCGGATGACCCATTTTACTACATGCCCAGTTTTGGTGGATATACGTGGATAGAAGGCAGCATTTTTGGAGGGAATAGTTACAATTATAACAAGTCTCGTGCAGAAACAAACGAAATTCGACTCGATGTTACTTCACAGATTACAGATGCCTTAAAAATCAGGGCTGGATTTGATTATAAATCCCACAAACTTGATTTTTATGAAGTATCATCGCCTTGGCTAGGAGAAGGTGCATTGCTGCAGACTTTCGCTGAATTCTGGGAAGATACTGGACCGGATTCATTGTTACCGACCGATGATGGCTATGAAGAACCTGATCGCGGTGAAGGAAATAATCGATATGATGCGGGAGAGCCCTTTGCTGATGCGAATGGAAATGGTGAATGGGATAGTTTTCGTGAGCCGGAAGAAATTTCTCTATATGTACAAAACATATTTGAAGTTCCATGGATGGTGGTCAATGCCGGTATCCGTATAGATGCGGTGAATTACAATACACAAGTTTGGGCAGACACTTCCGGAAAATTTTCACCAGGAAGACCTTGGTTTTATTCGGATAGTAATGACAATGGTAAATGGGATAAAGGAAGTGAAGAGGTGAGTAATTTAGCAGGACTGGCAAACCAAAAAGTATTGTTTACCGACACAAAATGGTCATACCAGATTAGCCCTCGGTTGGGCTTCAGTCATGTGATTACCGACCAAGCAACGTTCACATTTAATTATGGACTTTATTTCCAAACTCCGGTCTATCAAAATGTATTCTTAAGAACGAATATGCAAGAAGATCCTGAAGCGTTATTTGAATCGACATCTAATGCGGTTGTGGGTAACGCATCCATGTCTGCCCAGCGGACAGAATCATATTCATTTGCATTTAATATCCAGTTCAACCAACACTGGGCGTTTACCTTAGGCGGTTATAATAAAAATACAGGCCAGAATCTCTTTGCAAGAACCAATAGGTCCGGTGTGTATGAATATAAAGTTTTTTCAAATGGTGATTATGGCAGTTCTAGAGGATTGGAATTTACATTACAGAATAAAGGGATGCGTTTTAATACCATGGTTCAATATACGTATTCTGTCTCCAAAGCAAATAGCGCGTACGATTGGGCATCTGTAACTGGTGTATTTGTTGATGCCCCTTCTCAGGAATTTCGTATGCCATATGACCGCCCCCATGATTTTACTATTTCTGTTTTTACTCGAATTCCACTTGGAATTAGAGCCGGTTTGACTGGGTTTTATGAATCTGGTTCTCCATATACACCGATGATTTTTAACGGACGTGACCCACAAATTGATAGCAAAAATCCATATTCCAAGAGACAACCGGCATTTAAAAATGTCAATTTATTATTCACCAAAGCATTCCAGTATATGGGTTTAACGGTAAATACAGGTGTCAATATATATAATGTATTTAATTTGAAAAATGAATTAGATGTATATGCATTGACAGGAACAGCAGCTGATCCGGGTGAATTTTATGAAGAAACCGTTGGTTTACCGTCTGAAACACAATTTAGGCCAAGTTCTTATTATGATAGACCATGGATGTATTATCCTCCAAGGCAAATTAATTTTTATTTACGGGTAGATTTCAAATGAAAAAACTAATATTCCTGGTTTTATGTATTTCAGTTATTTTTTCTGAAGATACTCGTGTCGGTAAGGTCCAGCCGCTGGTTGTGACAAAAACTATTCCTGGAACCATTGAAAAAATTGGAGATTATCCATTTCCTACTAACCCAATAAATGATAGAGCAAAAGGGTATTTACTGCAAGGTAAAATCAAAAATGCTATTGGGAATTATGGTGGATTTATTGATTGGGAAAATCATCCCGCCGGCTTATGGGGAGATTATACATATTTGCCAAATGTATCATTTCTTGCGGGAGTTCCCGGGCAGAAATACACGTCAGAATTTAATTGGTCCATATATGAAACAGTCTCTGAAGGGGAAGAAGTTGTCCGCCAAACCTGGATTTCTGAAGATGCCTATGATGAATGGTTTGAAAATGGGGATACAACTTTCGTTGGTGTGTTATTTGAAGCAGATGATGATGATGGAATCTGGCGTCCGGATAGTGTAGCTAAAGTTCTAACCATTGACATGGTGACGGATCATTATCAATGGGGGATTGATGACTCCAATAGTCGCATCTTTTTGAGTGCCCTGGGTACTTCAGACCCAAATAATTCCGGATCCCGTATGGGATTTATTTATCCTTGGGCTTTGCGCCCAAAGCTGAAAGAAAGGTCTGATGATTTTGATATTTTACAGTATGGAAATGATAAGGAAGAATGGACAGGTGATGATGTATATGATTACTACGGAGCTAATGTTGCAGAATCCTGGTTTACCCGAGCGAATGGAAAAACCAATACTGATTGGCAGGCAACAACAAAAGCAAGAGTAAATACACATAATACGGATGTTTCTGCAGGAGATATTTTTGGAGATACACCATTTTCTTTTCCAGGTGATACCTATCCACTATTGGCTCATAGCAAATATTCTACAACCTGGCCGGAACAATTAAATATTGAAACAGGAGAAATGGAAAAATATTGGCCTGGCTGGTGGGCTGAAGAATATCTGGAAGACTTACCAGGCTGTAGTGGCACTCGGAAAGATCCCGATTGTTGGCAGGTGGTGCCAGGACGCTTTATATCAGATACAGAAGTGTACATGGAATTTGATGACCGCTGGGCTGAAAGAGGAAACACAGTTAATACGAATGATGAATATGAAGTAACCGGATATCCAATGGGATTAAAAGTCAAAGCAGAAGCTCATTCCTATGGAGTATCTTATGCAGAAGATATTATGTTTGTAACTGTTCGCGTACGGAATGAAAGCGGAGATTTTTATGATGAAGAAGGCAATTTTCATGAAGGATTGATTATGCCTGATGGCACTAAACTGAACCATGGTAAAGGATTTAATTATAAAAAGATATCTCTTGGATTTTATATGGATGCGGACGCAGTCAGTACAGATATCAACGGTAATTTTGGCGTTCACACTAATGAAGATGATTATATGGAATATTATGATGAACGCTTCGAAATCGGCGGCGAATCTCTCATTATCAGCATGGCAATGATTTATGATTATGATGATAATAGCAACGGCGCTACAGATCTGGGTATAGTTGCCACTCAGTTATTAGATACTCCAAAAGCCACACGAGATATTGATTTAGATGGAGATGGTTTTCCGGATCGTTTCACCGGTGAAGATTTGAAAATGACAGACTGGCACTGGTTTGACTGGTATAATCGTCCGGGAGTAGTAAGTCGTGAAGGAAACGGTAGCTGTTTCGCCGGAAATCCCGGATGTCCCCAAGCCAGAAATAAAGAAGAAATATTATACAAACTCATGGTTGGGGATACAACCAATTTGAAAGATTCAGAGCATGCGTGGCATTTTCATACACCCAATCCGGATACCGATCTGAGCTCGGAATTAAAACCCCATAGGGATTCTCTCGAAGGATTAGAAGAAGAAGATGCGTTTGTTGAACTCCCATTAGGGTTGGATTGTGTGTTTATTATGAGTTGCGGTCCATTTGATATGAAAGTCGGTGAAGAAGTCCCATTTTCATTCGCCGTTATTTTCGGACAGAATAAACAGGATTTAATCAGCAATGCCAAGTTTGCCCAGATCATGTATAATTCTCATTACCAAGGATATACACCTCCAACAAGGCCTAATGTTCATGCAGTATCTGATCACAGTAAAGTATCCCTTTACTGGAATAATGCAGCAGAACTTTCAACAGACATCGTAACAGGATATGCTGACTTTGAAGGATACAAAGTATATAAAAGCAAGGATGGCGGTAGAACATGGGGTACACCTGATAAACAGATTTTTGATGATAATGGCATTGCAGTTGGTTGGCAACCTTATGCTCAATTTGATTTGGGATCAGTAGAAGATTCAACGCATTGTATTTGGGAGAATGACGAATGTTCTGATGGATCAAGCCGTGGCAGATCTATCTCCGGCCCGGACCCTCATGCTCCGTGGTTTAGTTTAGGTTCGGACACTGGTTTTGATGCAATTAAAACGGCTGTGACCTTAAACGATCAGGATTATAATTATACATTTGTCGATACAGACGTGCAAGACGGAATTCAATATACTTATGCAGTAACAGCTTATGACATGGGTGTGGAGTCCGATTTCATTATTGATTGGCAGGCAGATTCATCAGGTGGATTTATTCCCGATACAACATGGTCTTATTCAAATCCGGAGCACTGGTCAAGTCCAAATGGTTATGCCAGTATTGAAAATTCCAAGGGAACAACTATTTTAGATAAAAATTTCGTTCAGGTGTATCCGGGATTTAAATCCCAAGATAAAATATCAGATATTGGCGTTGTTCCCAATCCTTATATTGTCCGTTCGCATTTGAATGAAAATGAATTTATTAGAGAAATCCGTTTTACAAAACTTCCTTCTAGTTGCAAGATTACGATTTATACTGTATCCGGAGAACGTGTTCAGACAATTCAACATGATGATTTAACAGATCAAGATTCGAATGAAATTTTTTCCGGAGGAGAAGCAGTATGGGATTTACGAAC
>JACKQG010005929.1_pt1 | contig 13212 bp, 13 predicted proteins | sample 8237621 | NCBI WGS metagenome assembly JACKQG01 (sample SAMN15677084, study PRJNA649215) | marine metagenome | biome: marine; feature: Black Sea; material: saline water; isolation source: suspended particulate matter (SPM) from the Black Sea western gyre | collected 2013-06-09/2013-06-10 | depth...
CAAAATCCTGTATATACAATGCGAACTTTTCCTGAAAACCTTAAGAATCCTGATAAATCACAATCATATTCAGAATGGACTGGTGGTTGGCTTGGAGTTTCTCAAAAACAAATAGAAGATTTCAATGATTTTCACGATAAATGGTATTTTAATGATTTACTTGAATGAAATACCACTAACAAACGTGTCAGTGCTCAAATTGAAAGAAGAGCAAGAAGAGCACCGCACACGCCATCTATTGTGCGATAATCATATTGAACATTGCTTCCACGACGAGTTTTGAAAAACTCATATTTCTCTTGCCCTACTGCGGTTGAACTGCAACCATTCACCCCCATCTGTTATTCACTCGATGCAATAAGTATTCCATTCTCATACACAGCATATCCAGAAAATCCCACACCTCTTTCAACATAAGTAAGGCGTATTTCTAATTTCGGATATTTTTCAGCCATTGTCTCTATCAATTTCAAGGGTGGAGACCAAGCAGTAAGAAAAGAATAGCAAATCTTTTCTTTGGTTTCATACTCTTTTAACACATCACAGAAACCCCATTTAGTATCCCAGTTTTTTATGCACCAATTATAGCCACTAGAACTGAAACCATCTTTCGGTCGCTCTCCAAATTCCTTGATAAACCCGTCTCTTTGCTTCTTTGTTAGTTTATCGCCACAATACCAGTTCTTCGCTCCTTCTTTCCCAACTTTTTTAGCATACTCACTTGCTTTTGCTTCCCACTCACGAGCCACTTCATCCTGCTCTCGGAATTTTTTAGGATAAGGGATTAGTTTCTCTTCATCAAGAAGTTTCTCCCCCATATCCTTTTTGAATTTATCAAGGTCTTCTTTGATACCCCTGATAACAAGTTCGTTTTCACACCAATTTGGCATCTTGTTCTCCTTTCTTTTTCCTTTTTATTTTTATTATGTTGAATTTCTTTCCAATGTCAATAAGGGGAGAAGCAATTTAACACTTCTCCCTATAATTTAACTCCCAAACACTAACTTCTCACCACACTTTCCACATCGCCGTATTAACTCAATGCTGTCTATATTACTTTCCACTAATCCATACTTTCCCCCATCCCATTCTCTTTTCTCAATAACAGGTTCAGGGTATTCTTCTTCAATTTCATCAGGAAACTCTTTACATTTTTTACAATAGAAATATTTTTTCATTTTTTTTATTTCATTTACCATAAGCCCATACATCACGCTCACAGCATTTTATTTTATCGACATACCACAACACTCAAAATCATTTTCTTTTAATCCTCCGCTATTTTTAGTGCCTTGATAGTCATATGGATATAATATAGTCGGGTCTAAATTCGTATTCATCGCAATACAAACTTTCTTCAGAATAACTAACTGCTTGTCTCAATAACTTATACTCAATGCTTTCTTTACTACTTCAACTACTTTATTACTAAAACCACCTATGTGCCAATTAACAATGTCCTTCGTTTCCAATCCATCAGCACCTAAATAATTTTTTCCATCTTTGTAATTGTAGATAGTGCCAATAACACCATCAAAATCAAAAGCCCACTCGGCATCTGTCTTATACCCATCTCTGTAATGTGGTTCTCCAAATACCTTTACCAATGTGTCATAATCAACCTGAATATAACCACGAAATGAAGTGCCACCTGTTTTATCTGTTTTTTTCATTTTGTTTTCCTTTCATTTTTTTACCCTTCCTTCCCTTTATTCTATTATGTTGAATTTCTTTCCAATGTCAAAAACTCTTTTTTTTGTATGCCAGACGGATACAAGAGTAGTATTTTTCCAACTTCTTTTATATCCAGTTATTGTTGATATTTTTCCACCTATGTTATATTATACATATAATAGGGTCATATAATTGTGATATTCGTGTATAGAGTATAATGTCTCTTTTTATTTTTATTGTGTGTTATTGGGTGGTTTAATAGATAATTTAGTGAGTGTTGGGGTATTATTAAGGTATTCTTTTTAGTTATTATGATTTTGTTTTAGTGTTTATATGGGGTCTGGACACAATTGTATGAATTGATTAACCTGGCACTATTTGAATATTTAGAGATTGATTGAGAGACGAAAGTCTTGACATTGTTATAGATATATTTACAGAAGTGTTAAATAAATGGATTGAACTTATGAAAATATCAAAGTGAAAACTAAACAAGGAGGTTTAAGATGGAATTCACAGAACCGATATTAGAAGCAATACACAAGGAGGAGAGCAGAGATTAAGAAATGAAAAAGAAAAATTTATTTATAATTATTGGAGTAATATTATTTATTATTGGATGTTCCTCTGTTGAAAAAGAAGTTATTGAACTTTATGATACTGATACAAAGAAAGCTGAAATTAAATCTTTAAATACTAACTTGCTAATAGAAGATATGGATAAATTTCATGGTAAAGGGAACTATAAGAATGGCAATAAAGTTGGTAAATGGATATGGTATCAAGATGATGGAACTATTGAAATGGAAGGAATCTTCAAGGATGGTAAAACAGTTGGTAAATGGACATGGTATTACAGTAATGGAAAGATAAAAATGGAAGTATTCTTTACTGAAGATGAAAAGATTACCAAATGGATAAAGTATGATGAAGAAGGGAATGTAATTGAGGAAAAGGCTGTTGGTAATCAATAATTTGAGATAATTGGCATTAAATAAGGCTTTACAAGGCACTTTTAAAGTGTTGGTGGTCTAATAACATTAAATAATTTGGAGGAGAAATGAAATTAATTAAATTAAAGGAGAATGAATTCAGAAGTGTTAAATAAATGGATCGAGAAATTTCAATCATTGAAAGGAATCAAATCAATAATATAGATATTGGCACGGATAAAAAAGACGTCATTACGACTACAGAAGGGCCACTTCTTATTATAGCCGGTCCTGGTTCTGGTAAAAGCATGACACTGGTGGAAAGAACTGTCCATCTAATAGTAGAAAAATCGATAGAGCCTCAAAACATCTTATTATCAACATTTACAGAGAAAGCAGCGAAAGAACTCATTACCCGTATTTCTAACAGAATAATTGAGCTCGGTATAAAGACCAATATAAATGAGATGTACATAGGCACCATGCATTCCATTTTCTTGGACTTTTTGGAGGATTATAGAGAGTATAGTTCACTTTTAAAAAACTATAAGATCTTGGACAGGTTTGATCAACAATATTTCATCTACAGTCGTATGAGTCAGTTCAATAATATTGATAATATTGATGCATTTTTTGAAAGTAAGCAACTATCCCACTGGTATAAATCCAGAATCATAGCTAAGTATGTGGCTAAAGTCGGAGAAGAGGCTTTGGCTCCGGAAATATTGATCAAATCAGATACAGTAGCAGTAAAGGTACTGGGGGAGATTTATAAGCTTTACAATGACCTGTTGGTGGACAATAATTGTTTAGACTTTACTTATATACAGACAGCCTTTCTTAATTTGATTAATGAGCATGAGGAGTTGTTAGAGGAGATCAGGGGCAAAATAAAATATATGATGATCGATGAGTACCAGGATACCAACACAATCCAAGAAGAGATACTTTTCAAAATTATGAACCCTGAGCATAAGAATATCTGTGTAGTAGGAGATGAAGATCAGAGTTTATATAGATTCCGAGGGGCAACAGTGAGAAATATTTTGGAGTTCCAGGATAATTTTGCAGATGGAGAGTGTAAGATAAAGACCCTGGAGACCAACTACAGATCACATCCAGGCATAATTAACTTTTACAACAGATGGATGGACCTTTATGATTGGACGGAGGACAGTAAGCGATTCAGGTATGATAAGCAGATAAAACCACAAGCAAGAGAGTTTGTGAAAAATCCCTCTGTCATCAAAGTGTCCAGCAAAGGCTCAGAGAAAGATTGGTATGAGGAGGTTTATCAATTCATCCATACCTTAAAGGAGAAGGAGATACTTACTGATTTCAATCAGATAGCTTTTTTGTTCAGTTCCGTCAAACATGAGAGAGTTATAGGACTGCATAATTATCTAGAAAAGCAAGGTATAGGCGTTTTTTCTCCACGTTCAGCCATGTTTTTTAACAGAGAAGAGACCCGGCTGATTTTGGGAGCTTTAATATTTATTTTTCCGACACTTTTTGAAATACTTGGTAACAGATCTTATCATAAGGAAATTCACCAGTACCTCAGTTCTTGTAAAAGATTATTCGCCAACTCCATTAGAAAAAATAAGGAAAAACATAAGTATCTTCTCAGTTGGTGCAACCAGAAAGCCAACATACACCTAAGCCTTTCTGAAAATACGGATTACTCCTTTTCGGGTCTATTTTATCAACTACTGGAGTTCTCTATGTTCTCACAGTTCTTGGAAACAGATCTTAAGGGCAAAGCCACAGACCAAAGAAAAGTTTATAACCTCTCTCTATTTTCTAAGCTCTTAACCAAATTCGAAGCGATATACGAAATAACAGTCTTTACTCCTAAAAATATCGAGACTATACTCAAAAATTTTTTTAATCGCTATCTGAAATTTCTCGTTAAAGGAGGTATGGAGGAGTACGAAGACTTTGTGGAGTATGCTCCTAGTGGGGCAGTATCCTTTATGACAATACATCAGGCCAAAGGTCTTGAATTTCCTATAGTAATGGTGGATTCTCTTAATAGTGTGCCCAAGAAGCGGTTTAAGGCTTTGGATGAGACTCTGGAAAACAATTACTACCATAAGAAGATGTTCGAGCCCTTGGAAAGACGCAAGTTTTTTGACTTTTACAGGCTATACTACACTGCTTTTTCCAGAGCAGAAAACTTGTTGGTATTGTCAGGTAATGAAAAAGAGGGAGGAGGTCTTAGCAAACTGCCTTCTAAATATTTCGCACCTGTTTATGAGGATTTGTTCTCCTGGCGTGATAAGAAGTTTGATTTGAATAAATTGGCTCTAGGGGAGATAAAGCCCGTAAATATTAAAAGCCAATATGCCTTCACTTCCGATATTGTGCTCTATGAGAAGTGTCCTTTGCAGTATAAATTCTTCAGAGAGCTGGAATTTGTCCCGATTCGACTGGGTGGCTCTATCTTTGGCAGTCTGGTTCATCAGACTATTGAGGATATCCATAAGGCAGTTCTAAGAGGGGAAAGAGAGGTTATAACGGACGCTAATATTGAAAGGTGGTTCGAGAACAATTACAGGAGTTTGTCCAAAGCCCTGGGCAGCTATCTGTCTGAGATACCGAGGAAATCAGCCTTGAAACAGGTTAAAAATTATAATGAAAGAAACAAACACAGGTGGGACGAAATAGTAGAGGCTGAAGCGGATATCTCGTTAGCCAAAGAAGAGTATATACTTAAGGGCACAGTAGATTTGATAGAAGGTAATAAAAATACAGTAGAGGTAGTGGATTTTAAATCAGACTCGCACAAACCGAATGTAAATGATCCCGAGGAAAGAAAAAAATTGCAAATTTATCGGAAGCAGCTTGAAGTTTATTCTCATATTATCCAAGAAAGAACAGGCAGGAAGGTGAGCAAGATGAATTTATACTATACAAGCGCTGAATCTGAGAGCCCTTATATAACATACGATTATGACGAAAAAAATATAGATAAAACTATCAATGAATTTGATAAAATTGTTGACAGGATTGAGGCTAAAGATTTCGATCATAAAAGCATTGACCCAAAAATGTGCAATGAGTGCGATATGAGATTTTATTGCAACCAGCACAAAAGATAAGGAATAAACCATGAGTGAGCAAGAAAAATTAGGAATAAATAATAATGAGCAAGAGTCTATAGAAGAGTATGAATTTGAACCTATAAGAGGCCGTTCTATGCTTAAGTGGAATGGGAAAAAACCTTTTAAAGGCACTCATTACTATCCGGCTCAGGAAAGAGAGGTTTATGGAGAGAAGAAAGATGGATGGATTAATGAGATTTACTGGGGAGATAATTTACAAGTTATGAGCCATTTGTTAAAGAAATATAGGGGGATGATAGATTTAATATACTTGGATCCACCATTTGATTCTAAAGCTGATTATAAGAAAAAGATCAAGCTTAGAGGAAAAGAAGTAAAGAATGACCATATGGCTTTTGAAGAGAAGCAGTATGCTGATATCTGGACAAATGGTGAATATCTTCAATTTATGTATGAAAGGTTGATGCTGTTGAGAGAATTGTTGTCAGAAACAGGTTCAATTTATTTACACTGTGATTGGCATAAAAGCCACCACTTAAGATGTATATTGGATGAAATTTTCGGAGCGGATAATTTTAAAAATGAAGTTATTTGGAGTTATGACTTTGGTGGTAGAAGTAAAGAAATTTGGCCTCGCAAACATGATTCATTATTTTATTTTACAAAATGCAATAAATGGATTTTTAATTTTTCTTCTCTTTCTAGAATACCATATAAGGGGAAAATACATGAATATAGGGGTGATTTAGAATCTAAAAAGGAAGGAAAAACTCCTACTGATGTTTGGGAAATTCCAATAATAAACACAATGTCTTATGAAAAATTGGGATATCCGACACAAAAACCTGAAGCATTATTGGAGAGAATTATAAAAGCCTCATCAAATCCTGGTGATATAGTCTTTGACCCTTTCATGGGTTGTGGCACGACCCAGGCAGTTTCCATGAAGCTTGGTCGCAAATTTATCGGAGCAGATATAAATATGGGAGCGATACAGACCACTATTAAAAGATTGTTGAATGTGTCTGAAGAGATCAAAAAAGATCCTCCAGAGATTGAATTTGAGACAGAAGAAGGAAAGCACTATGTCAACACTTTTTACACTGGATTGAGTGTATCTAATGTAAATAATTATGATTTGTTCAGGAATCCTGTTCAGGCTAAAGAGTTGCTTTTGGAGACTTTGGAAGTAAACCCTTTACCCAACAATTCTTTGTATGACGGGGAAAAGGATGGACGGTTAGTTAAAATAATGCCAATAAACAGAATAGCTACCCGGCAAGACCTTAATAGTCTTATTACAGGGTTTGACTATAAAATATTTGAGAAAAGGAGCACTACACATCCTGGAGAACCCGTGGAGTCATTGCTTCTGGTTTGCATGGGACATGAGCCTGATTTGGCAGCACATTTGCAGCAATCTGTAACTGATAAATATGAACTAGATGTGAAGATTGTAGATATACTTCGTGACAGAAACGACCTTGTATTTAAGCAGGACTCTGATGCCGAGATAGAAGTAGGGGCTGGTTACCTGGTTATTAAGAATTTCTATCCCATGAACCTCCTTAACAAGCTGAGTATGCGAAAAGAGAGCGTGGAAGAGTGGCGTGAGTTGGTTGATTCCATAGTAATTGATTTTAATTATAATGGTGAAGTTATGCAGCCTCAAGTAGTTGATGCCCCTGAGAAAAATGAGATGGTAGAAGGTAAATATAAAATTCCTGAAGATCACGGAAAGATTAAGGTAAAGATAACAGATTTGCTCTCAGAAATTCTGGAAGTGGAGGTGGAATAATATGCCTGAAAGAAATAAACTGGTAGATTTGCCCTTTTACGAATACCTTTGGCAGTTCTATGCTAAAAACAGAGGTAAGATCAGGAAACATTACAGAAAGATAACCAAGAGGTTTTTAGACTATAACGATCCGGAAAATCCTCATGCCTATTTGTGGAGGCCGCAATATGAAGCTCTGGAAATGTATGTTTTTCTTAAAGAATATCTCAATAATGACTCCATGACTGATATATTTACCCAATGGTTTAAACGAGGAGAGAAATTTGAAGGAAGAGACAAAGCTTATATGCCAGATAAAGATCAGATAGATGTTTTTAAAGCGGTTGATGGAGAGATGTATGAAGCGGTTTATGAAATGCTGGAAGAGTTCAAGCAATCTTACTCAAATTACATCTATGCCCTTACTATGGGTTTGGGTAAAACTACCCTAATGGCTACCTCAATTTTTTATGAATTTATCTTAGCTAATAAGTTCCCTGAAGATGAAAAATATTGCCACAATGCTCTGGTATTTGCTCCTGATAAAACGGTTCTTCAGTCTTTAAAAGAGATTATTGAGTTAGATAAAACCCTGGTTGTACCTCCTGAGTATGTCAATTGGCTCAACTCCAATATCAGGTTTTACTTCTTAGAGGATACGGGCGTTTCTCTCAATACCATAGACAGAACTGATTTCAATATCATTATATCCAATACTCAAAAAATAATCATCAAGGAGCAGCATAAGGAGATTGACCCCCAAAAGGTTCTTTTCTCAGGCATAGACGCTATGGCCATCAATGAAGAGTACAGAGATCTGTATATACTGGGGGATGAGAAAATGCTCAAGACCAACCAAAGATTTGAGAAGCTAACCCGGCTTAAACAGCTCGGCATATATGTGGATGAAGCCCACCATGTTTTTGGTAATAAGCTGGAGCTCGATATTGGAGTTCGTATAACAAAAACTAGTCTAAGAAGAACTATCAATATACTGGCCGATAAACTAAATAATTATGGAACCCATGTCGTAGGCTGCTACAACTATACTGGTACACCTTACTGTAAGAACAGGCTTCTGCCGGAGGTGGTTTATTCTTATGGCTTAAAGGACGCTATCGATAATGAATATCTCAAACAGGTAAAAATCAACGGCTACTTAAACATAAGATCAAAGGAGTTCGTGGATCAGTCCATACGGGACTTTTGGGATAAAAATGAGGACAAAAGATATGAAGGAATGTTGCCTAAAATCGCTTTCTATGCCGCTACAATAGATGAATTGGAGCAAGAACTTTATCCAAATGTTGAAGCGACCCTGATCGATTTAGGAATAGACACTTCGAAGATACTGATAAATGTAGGGGACCCTAAATTGACAACGAATGATGATATTCGAGAGTTCAACAATTTAGACTCAGCCCAGTCGGAAAAACAGTTCATTCTTTTGGTAGGCAAAGGTAAAGAAGGCTGGGATTGCCGTTCCTTATTCGGAGTGACTCTGTTTCGTAAACCCAAGTCTAGAATATTTGTACTGCAGGCTACAATGCGCTGTATGAGGAGGATAACAGATGTACAACAAACCGGCAGAGTATATCTCTCCAATGAAAACATGGATATATTAAGAAACGAACTTCAAGAAAATTTCAGACTTAAAATCGAAGACATAAATTTTACTCAGGATAACAAAAAAACTTATAAGGTACAGCTTACTACAGAAGAACCCATTACAATCAAAATAAAAAAGCTGAAGAAGTTATACAAGGCAGAAGAAAAGGAGCCTGGACCCGGCATTGATTTAGAACTTGATGAAATAGATGAGGATAGATACAAAATTATTCATGAAGAAAGAGATATTAAGAATATAGAAAAGAAAGCAAAGGTAAAGGAAGATATATCATACATTAAGAACCAACGTGAATATACAAAAATGACCCTGGTGGCTGAAATTGCCAAATATCTTAATAAGAGTCCTGTTTTAATTGATCATGTGATATGTGATTCCAAGCAAGGGGTAGAGAAAATACTAAAGGTCGTTAACAAATTTAATGAAACACTCTACGACTGGATTATTCCACACTTGTTTCAAGAGTTTTATGACCTAAAAGAGTATGAGAGTACAGAAGAGCAAGAAGTTGCCTTAGCCAAAAAGCCAGATAAGGGTTATTATGAAGTGCGCTCTTTGCCTGAACTTATGTCCTTTATGGACGATAATAAATATTCAGAGTATAATTCAAAAAGCTTTCACCTAGACAGGTATTGTTTCGACTCTAGGCCCGAATTGACTTTGTTTGATAAAATCCTTTTTGGAAAGAATATTAAAAAAATATATTTTACTGGTATGTTAACTCATGGTCAGTCTGAGTTCTTCATCAACTATATTGACCCAGAATCCCATACCGTTAGAAGTTACTACCCTGATTTTCTGATTATCGAAGATGATGATAGTTGTGTAATTTTAGAAGTTAAAGGTGACAATCGTATAGATGAGCCTGTGGTTAGGGCAAAGCAGGAATATGCTCAACAGATGGCTCAAGCTAATGACTTTAGGTATGTGATTGTCCCAAGCACGAAAGTAGAGAGATATGTTCATTATTTGAGGGATTAGACTATTTGACTATTTATCCCGAAGCAGTCAGGAGCGAATTTTTAGTTAATTGTACTGCCGGAGTTTACACCCACAAAAGCCAGCAAAGGCAAAAGTTGGGCAATCAATTTTATCGCAGACAGAACAGAGGGCAAACCTAAAGAGACCATTGAGCAGATAGGCACTAACCAGATACAAGAAATAATAATGATCTAATAAAAATAAATTAAGAGGTCGAGGACGTGAAATTTACACGAGGATTGACGATCTATTTCAGAAAAAACAAAAAGACGAGGTCAAAATGAAAGATAAATTTTCAAAAATCTTGTTAGGTATAATTGCAGCTGGTATCTGGATGATTGTGCTACAGAATTTTAACGTATTTGACAATAAACAAGATGTTTATGTTCGAGGAGGTTATATTGATATTGCTGGTGGGTATGTCTCAGTTTCAGGAAGTGTCTCTGTCGATAATACAGTTGATGTAAATATTGATGAAGTATTAGGACGACCTGCTGCTGCTTATAGAGCTTACACTGACAAATATGGAAAACAACATAACGCCCTAGGAGTAGTTAAATAACTACATGAGTAAAACAATGATAATTATTTTGAAGATAAACGAGATGAGAAAAATGAGAAATAACATACTAAACGGCTCAAAAACGCACGAGAACGCACGAACTCCGTCCGGCTGGTGTAAGGTAATCCGCAAACGCTTCACTTTATATCGAGATAAAATCAAGAGAAAAACAAGAAAAAAATAATGAATATGAATAAAAAAATCACCCTTTCGGTTGTGACATTGGAAAGAAATTCAACATAATAGTGGGGGGTCTTTGTTTTTTTTCTTTTCAGTCACTTACAACTTCTTTTCAGTCACTTACAACTTCTTTTCAGTCACTTATCAAGATAAAAATTCTTATGGTAAGGCATCGATTCACAACTCGTAGTATTGAAAAAATTGGTTATTACAAATTCAATGTTTTTGCCTATTTTCCCTTGTTTCTTTTTTTCCATCTCTTCACCACCTTTATCTGCTTTTTTCTTCTTTTGAAATCTTTTACTATCCACACTATGAAGTAGCCAACCATAAACCCCATCATTGGTGTCCCTACTATCCATCCAGCAATTTCACTACTTTCCATCTTTTTACTCCTTTCTTTTTACTCTTATTATATTGAATTTCTTCCAAATGTCAAAACGAGAGGAATTATCAAGATAAAAATTCTTATGGTAAAGCGTGGAATTTCAGGAAGTTAGATAAAAAAAGGTAAAGTTTTCTAAAAAAAACTTGACAATAGTTTTCAGATAGTTATTTTTGTGTCAAAATTTTGAAAGGTGGAAAAAATGAAAAAAGGAATCATTTATGCAAGGGTCTCAACCTTGACACAAAGAGAAAACGAAACTATCGAAATGCAAGTCAAGAAATTGAAAAAATATGCAACAGATAAGAATCTCAAAATTGTCGAGATTATCAAAGACGATGGAATCTCCGGAGCAAAAGAGGGCAGAGCAATCAATCTGATAAGATTCATTGAGAACCTTGAAAGGAAACCTGACTTTATTCTGATCAAGAGTCTGGACAGATTAAGTCGAGATACTTATCTGCAACTTTGGATCGAGAAGGAATTGAAAAAATACGGCGTCGAAATGATACTCGCAGAACAAGAAAATTTACAAGGCGACGATCCTTTTGTGAAAGTAATGAGAACGATAATGGGAGCATTTGCAGAACTCGACAAAGAAATGATTATCAGACGGCTTAAGAATGGACGAAAATACAAACTTGAGAACGGAATTAAGGCGTCTGGGACAGCTCCAATCGGTTATGCATACAAAGGTAAGACTGCAAAAGAAAAACGAATTGTCGTCGATAAAAACGAAGCCGAAATTGTCAAAATGATATTCGAACTTTATATCAAAAATCGAAGTCTGAAAAAAGTCAAAAATATTTTGGAATCAAACAAGATTTACAACCGGAAAGGCTTAAATTTTTCAAGGCAGTCGCTGGCTTTGATTCTGAAAAACAAATTTTATATCGGGAAAATAATTGATACCGGAAAAATAATCGATGCTCAACACAAACCGATAATTGACTTGAAAACATTCAAAGAGGTCAAAAGAATTCTGAAACTTAATAGGAGGATAAATGCCGATAGGAATACAATGTCCAGTGTGTAAACATTATACCGCAGATCTAAAGTGTAAAGCGTTTCCAGATGAGATACCAGAAGAAATATTAATAGGTGAATTTGACCATACAAAAAAACATCCAGAACAAGATAATGATATTGTATTTGAAGAGGAAAAATGAAAATTTACAAGGAAAAAATGAAAGTTTTGTGTTGTTTTTTTCAGAAAACGGGAATTTAAAAAAAAGAGAAAATGCTGATAAACTACTATGGTTATTGGAGTTATGAAAAAAAGGATGAATAATTTTAATTTATCTGTTGACAAAAGTTTACGAGTATCTATAAAAAAGGAAAAAAAGTTGACAGAATTATTTCAAGTAGTTAAAAATTCATTTAATGAAAAAAGTAAGGAAAATAAAGTGGAAAAAGTTATGAAAAATGATGTAAAGCAACTTTATTCAATCAGATTAAAACCTTCTTTGCTCAATAAGTTGAAAGATTTTGCAGAGCAATACAATCTTAAGTTATTTGAATTGATTCGAAAAATTCTGATAGAAGTCACTGATTCAGAAATTGATAAGACCAACACTAAAGATATACTCGGAGCTAAAAAATTTAAAGAATATCAAAAACTACCGACAGAATTAGATAAAATTCGTTTCTTAAAACGAACTATGGAAATTGGAAAATTAAATTCGAAATCTGTTTCAGACACTTTATCGTCAAGAGAAAATTTCTTTGAAAAAAGCATTGAACTTCTGGTGTATCAAGAACACCAGATCGAAAACGAAATGGAAAAACGAGAGAAAAAACGAGATAAAATGATCAATGGAAAATAAAAAAAAGGCAGTGTCCGGTAAAACACTGCCAAAGTTTTGAGACTAATGTGGTGAGGTTATTTTGACCTCGACTACATTTTTGACTATCTTAAAACTTTGTCAAGTTTTTTTCTTAAAAATTTAAAAAAAATTGGAGACTAAAATGAAAACTGGTAGACCTATTGGAAAACCGGACAACATTGCAAGTTATTTCAGACACT